>Ga0308389_1001937_pt1 | contig 13471 bp, 8 predicted proteins | sample Hotspr2Sample148_FD_202362 | JGI IMG/M metagenome (GOLD analysis project Ga0308389, IMG submission 202362) | Hot spring phototrophic mat microbial communities from Mushroom Spring, Yellowstone National Park, Wyoming, United States - 20040719_148 ... | reverse complement strand
CACCAAAAGGGGCTGCTGCTTGCGGGTTGATAACCGGCAAAAGTTGATTCACGGAGGGTGGGCGATGGCAATGCCGTCGCCCACCCAGGATCCTGCCCCTAACCGTGAACCACCTTCCTCCACCGGCGCGACTGCCTATAATCACGGTGCACAAATTCGGCGCACTGCCCACCATGTCCATCCTCGAACCGCTCTCCATCGAGTGCACCAGCCACAGCGAAGCGCAGACTCAGCGCTTGGGCATGCGCCTGGGGACAGTCCTGCCGCGCCACGCCATCGTCGCCCTCCAAGGGCCTCTGGGGGCCGGCAAGACCAGCTTCGCGCGCGGCATCGGCATAGGCTGGGGCGCCGATCAAATCCTCCGCAGCCCGACGTTCACCTTTATCCAGGCGCATCACCGTTCACAGGACAACGCCGTGCTCTATCACATTGACCTTTATCGCGTTGAAAGCGACGCCGATCTGCTCACCCTCGGCCTGGAAGACGCCCTATCCGACGAGGATGGCATCGCCATCATCGAATGGCCAGAGCGCATCGCCGACCTCATCCCGCCCGACGCGATCTACGTCCGCTTTGCGATCACCGACGAGACCCATCGTCAGCTCAAGATCGCGACGCAGGACACACATACCTGGCAGGTGCTGCTCAAGTTTCGCAAGCTGGCCTTCGGAGTGTGAACATGGGCGATGTATTGCTCGCGCTGGACACGTGCACCCGCCGCGCCAGCATTGCGCTGCGCGACCAGACCACCCTGCGGGCAGAGATGACCTGGGAGGCACAGCGCCACGAGACCGCGACCGTTGCTGCGCGCGTGCGCGACCTTATGCAAGCCTGCCGCATCGCGCCTCAGGACCTGGGCTGCGTAGCCGTCGCAATCGGTCCAGGGTCATTCACCGGCGTGCGCTGTGGCCTGGCGATTGGCAAGGGGATCGCCGTGGCACGTGGCCTGCCGATGGTCAGCGTCACCGCCTTCGACGTGCTCGCCCACGCCCAGCCCCCACAGCCTATGCCGATGCTAGCGGTGCTGGAGATCGGCCGCAACCGGGTGGCCACATGCCCCTACGAATGGCATGGGGATGCCTGGGGCGTGGCCGGCGAGTGGCACACCTGGCGATGGGATGAGCTGATCCAGGGCCTCGCGCCACCGCTCTACGTGTGCGGCGATCTATCCGCAGAGTTCATCGCCGCGTGTGCGCAGCGCGTCACGATCGCGCCGGCTGCATACAACATGCGCCGCGCGGGGTTTCTGGCAGAATTAGGCTTTGCTCGTTGGCAACACAACGAGGTAGATACTCCGATGACCCTGACGGCGGTTTACCTATAAGTAAGTGCGCACGATGAGCAGCCCAACCGAGCGCGTGAGCAAGGCTCGCCTGTCTGCTCGTGTCCGCATCGCCCCGATGACGCTGGATGACATCCCGGCGGTCATGGCCATCGAGCGCGCTTCCTTCCCCAGGCCCTGGCCGGAGCGTGCCTACCGATATGAGTTAACGGAGAACCCCAACGCTTACTTCATCGTGGCGCATCTGCCTATTACAGACGCCGCATCCCCACCTTCGCCCTGGCGCAAGCTGGCTGCCCGGCTGGGCCTCTTGACGCCCGCGCCCAATGGTCCGCCGTTGGTCGTCGGCTTTGCCGGCATGTGGGTACAGGTGGGCGAAGCGCACATCGCCACCATCGCAACGCATCCCGATTGGCGAGGGCGCGGCATCGGCCAGCGCATCCTCCTGGCATTGCTGCGCGAGGCGCAGCGCCGCCAAGCGCAGACCGTGACGCTGGAGGTGCGCGTCAGCAACTTGCCCGCTCAGCGCCTCTACCAGAAGTATGGCTTTCGAGAGGTAGGCCGGCGCAAAGCCTACTACCAGGACAACCGCGAAGACGCCCTGCTGATGACGATCACCGACTTCGCCCTGCCTGACTACCAGGCCCGCCTGGACGCCCTGGCCGCTGCGCTGGCCGAGCCGGCAGCGTAGCGCGTGCCTGCGCCCGCGCTGCTCACCTCTCGCGCACGGCTGCTCGGATCGTCCCAAGCGCTCACACGTCTCGTCCCGCCGTGATGGCCGCATACCAGCTTGGATGTTCTTCTCGCAGGCGCGCCCACTCCGCGCGCGTGTATACGAACAGGTCGATCCCAACCGGAAAGCCGACCGGCAACAGCGCAGCCGCCCGCTCGTGCGCCGGCTTGTCCGACGCGCCGACGATCAAGCACAGATCTACGTCGCTGCCTGGCCGTGGCTGCCCGGTGACCCATGAGCCAAACCAGATCGCGCGCTCGATCTCCGGATGCTTCTCTCGCAAGGCAGCGACGTAATTTGCGACGGCCCGCTCGACCTGCGCGCGGTCAATCGATTTGATCACGACAGAAGGTGAGGATGGCTTCGGCATACTCGATAGCGCGTTCTGCCTCCAAGCGAGTGTAGAAGTCGGTCGGCGCGCCGGAGTCGAAGCCGTTTGGATAGCGCGTAAGGATGTAGTGCTTATCCAGCGCGCGGGCATAGTCTATCAGCTCAGCCGGCGGCTGAACGTCGGCGGGCAAGTTGCCGAGCAGCACGGTGAGCGTATGTCCCCACGCATCCATCCCGCGCCGCTGGAAGAGCGCCTTGATGGCTTTCTCGGCCGCCTGCTGTGCAGCGAAGCAACTCCATTCGTGGTCGCCGGCCTGGAGCGCATTCCGCGCATGGCGCAGGTCGGCCTGCGCCTGCCTCAGCCAGTCCAGGTAGCGATTGCTCATCGCGCCGATTCGCCCGCGCGAGCGAACTTCAACACGGCCGCCGCCAGCTTATACGGATCGTGCCGCCAGGGGTGCTCATCGTCGGCCAAGTCAGCCTGCGCCACCTCCACGCTGCTGCCGTCCACGAACGGCTCAGCCATCACCGCCTCTACCCCCTCCGGCTGCGCGTAGATCCGATTGTTGGCCAGCACTACATCCACAATCCCTGGCCCGATATGCTGCTCTAACGCCCGCACGTGGTCGCTCATCGTGAAGTGGTCGGTCTCGCCGCGCTCGGTGGCCACGTTGCAGACGTATACGCAGCGCGCGCGCGTCTCGCGCAGCGCCTGGGTGATCCCCGGCACAAGCAAGTTGGGCAATACGCTGGTGAACAGGCTGCCCGGCCCAAGCACGACCAGGTCGGCTTCGAGGATTGCCTTCACCGCTTCTGGATAGGCCAGCGGGTCGCTCGGTTCCAGCCAAACCCGCTCGATCGGCCAGCCGCGCTTGCCGATGGACGACTCACCGCGCGCCGGCGGGGGCGGCCCGCCGGCCATCACCTCGGCGGGCGCCTTGTACTCCGCGCAGAGCGTCACATCGGTCAATGTGCTGGGCACGATCCGCCCCTGGCTGGCCACCACGCGGCTGGACTCCAGGATCGCGCGCTCAAAGCTGCCGGTCAACTCGGCCATGGCAATGATGAACAGGTTGCCGAATGAATGGCCGCTCAGCCCGTCCCCGCTGGCGAAGCGGTATTGCATGAGCTGCGAGACCAGCGATTCGTCGTCGGCCAGCGCCGAGATGCACATGCGAAAGTCGCCGGGGGGAAGCACGCCAAACTCGCGGCGCAGCCGGCCGGAGCTGCCCCCATCGTCGGCCACGGTGACGATCGCGGTGATGTTGCTGGTGTGCGCCTTCAAGCCGCGCAGCAACGCCGCCAGCCCATGTCCACCGCCGATCGCCACGACCCTTGGCCCGTGCGAGGTGATGTGTTGCTGGAGCAGCTTCTTGACGATCGGTTGGGTGTCGTGGCCGCGCACCGACTCGACCAGCGTGCGGTTGAGCCGGTATAGGCCCAACAGGAACGCACCCAGCCCCAACGTGCCGAGCAGCAGGGCCCGCCCCCAGCGCGGGATGAACTGGAGCGTCAAATAATAGAAAATAGCCGGCAGCGGGGCTTCGCGGTAGATCTCGACCAGGACAAACCCAATCCCCAACCCCAGCATGGTCACGCCGACGAGCATCAGCAGAAACCAGCGCTTGACGCGCAAGCCGGGGATGAACCACAATAACGTGGGACGCTTCAGCAGTGTGTGCTTCATCTGATGCAGCTTCGATTGTACCTAGCCCGTGTTGCGTATGCCGGCGCTCACCCCGTTGATCGTCAGCTCGATCATTCGCCTGAGCGCGGCTTCCTCGGCGCTATCCCCTGTGCGCTGGCACGCGCGCAGCCGGCGGATCATCTCCACCTGGATGTAATTGAGCGGGTCCACGTATGGATTGCGCAGGCGGATTGACTTCTGGAGCACCGGCTCGTTATCCAGTAAGTTGGCTTGGCCGGTGATCGTCAGGATGGCATCGCAGGTGCGCCGAAACTCCGCCTCTATTGTTGCGAAGATCCGTTCGCGGATCGCGTCATCCTCCACCAGCGTGGCGTAGCACCGGGCGATCCCCAGATCGGCCTTGGCCAGGCTCTGCTGGGCGTTGTCGAGCGTGGTTTGGAAGAATGGCCAGCCGCGGTACATCTGGCGCAACAGATCGCGGGCAGCGTCGCCGCGCTCAAGCATGGCCTGGAGCGCGCTGCCCAACCCATACCACCCAGGCAGCACAAAGCGGCTTTGCATCCAGGAGAACACCCAAGGGATCGCCCGCAGGTCATGTACGGTGCGCGTCTGCCTGCGATAGGCCGGCCGCGAACCCACCTTCATCTTGCTGATCTCGGCGATAGGCGTGGCCTGTGCCCAGAAGGTCAGGAAGTCGGGGTCTTCATACACCAGCGCGCGATAGGCAGCAAATCCCCGCTCGGCGATCGCCTCCATCGTCGCCACCCATTCAGGGGGGATGGGATCGGGGTGCTCGGCGTAGTAAATCGCCAACAGCGCGCCGTAGGTCACCTGTTCCAGATGCCGGCGCGCCAGCTCGGGGTCCTGATAGCGCGAGGAGATCACCTCTCCCTGCTCGGTGATTCGGATGCGGCCATCGAGCAGGCCAATTGGCTGAGCCAGGATCGCGCGCGCCGCCGGCCCACCGCCGCGCGCGATCGTGCCGCCGCGCCCGTGAAAGAGCGTAAAGCGAATGCGGTGCGCACGGCAGGTCTCGGCGATCGCCGCCTGTGCTTTGTATAGCTCCCAGTTCGCTGTGATGTAGCCGCAGTCCTTATTGCTGTCGGAATAGCCGAGCATGATCGTCTGCTCGTCGCCCTGGTCGCGCAGGAAGTCACGATAGGTCGGGTGGGCGAACATCGCGCTCAACACGCGCGCAGCCTGGCGCAGGTCTTCGCGCGTCTCGAAGAGTGGGACGATCGGCAAGGCCACACGGCACCACCTCATCAAGAGCAAAGTCTCCAACACGTCGGATAGGCCGTTGGTCATGCTGATGATATAGACGCCGATCGACTCGCGCCCGTAACGAGCGATTGCCTCGCGGGCCACCATCAGCGGTTCGGTCACGATGAGCACGTCGTTGCTCGGCATCCCGATTCGATCTAGGGTGCTCTCGCCTGGGCGCGCCAGTTGCTCAGTGAGCAAGGCGACCTTTTGCGCTTCGTCGAGCTGGGGGTAGTTGGGGCAGATCCCGCTGCGCGCGAACACTTCAGCCACGGCTGCCTCGTGCCAGGCCGAATGTTGTCGCAGGTCCAGGCGCGCCCAATGCGCGCCAAACGTCGCCACTTGGTGCTGGAGGTCGCGCAGCTCGCCTTCGGCCAGCATCGCCCCGCGCCCGCGCCGCAGGCTCTCGCTCACCACGTCGAGCGCGGCGCTCATCTCCTGCGCCGAGAGCGTGCGCGGCAGCGCCAGCGGCAGGCTGATCGTCGGCGAGAGCCTGAGCGAGGGTCGGTTAAGGGTGAGCGGATACAGGGGATAGGTCTTGGCCTGTTGAATCGCGGCCTGAGCGCGCTCGGCCAAGCCAGCCATCACGGCGCGGTATGGCTCGTTGAGGTAGCGTTGAGCGATGCCCTGCGTCTCGGGCCAGCGCTCAAGCTGGGCGACCAGCGCCGCCAACTCTGGCGTGATCGCGTCGCGGTTCGTTGAGATGCTTAACGCACGCGACAACGCGCGCAGCGCTTCATAAGCCTTGGTCAGCGCACACTCGCGATGCAGGCGCAGCGTTTCGGCGGTGACTTGGGCGGTGACGTTGGGGTTGCCGTCGCGGTCGCCGCCGATCCATGACCCAAACGTCAGCCAGCGCCGTGGGACGCGCACGCCAGGGTAGTGCTTATCCAGCGCCGCTTGGAAGTCGTCGTAAAGCTGTGGGATGACCTGCCACAGGGTGGCCGTGAAGTACCACAGGCCGGTCTTCACCTCGTCGGTCACCGCCGGCTGCGCGGCCCGCGAACGGTCGGTCAGCCAGAGCGTGGCGATCTCGCGGCGGATCGCTTCACTGAGCGCTTTGCCGTCGGCGCGCTGCCCCGCTTCCCCTTTGAGCAGATCACTGAGCCGGCGCAGTTTGGTCAGCACCGTGCGCCGTTTGGACTCGGTGGGGTGAGCGGTGAAGACCAGCTCAATAGAAAGCTTGTCCAACATGGCTTGCAGCGCTTCGCTCGTCACCCCGCGCGACTTTAGCGCGATCAGCGCTGCTTCGATGGATTCGCGGATCGGTTCGGCGCGCCGGCCAGCAGCTCGCTCGGCGCGGTAGTGCCGCAGTTTGGCCGTGCGGTGATGCTCTTCGCACAGGTTCACCAATTCAAAATACGTCGTGAACGCCATCGCCATCTCATAGGCTTCGTCCACGCTCAGCCCGGCGATCACCTGGCGTAACTGCTCGGCAGCATCTGGCTCGCCAGCCCGGCTGCGCTTGGCCAGCAAGCGGATGTGCTCCTCCAGCGCGAGCGTCTCCGGCCCTTCCAGCGCCGTGATCATCTCGCCCAGTAGCCGGCCCATGAAGTTCACTTGCTCAGCCAGTGCATCGCTGCTGGCCATCTCCGCTCTCTGCTTCGTCCCGTCGCCAAGCATGCCCTGCAAATATACTTCGCGCCTCTCATGCACCCGTGGCGAAGCGCAAGTCTCCTCGCAATGACTCGCAACGATCGGTCCGCGAGCGATTGATTCGCGCACCCCTCAAGCAGCGCGCGAATCATATAGTGGTAAAATCGATATAAACACCATCAACACGACCGACCTGCCCTTCTCATCAGGCGCGGACGTCAAGACGTCCGTGCTCACTTTCGTTTAAGGACCGGTGAACGACAATTTATGGAAGTTGGACTCAGAAGCCTAAAAGCGCTGCGCATCAGCCTAGCCTCTCCTGAGCAAATCCGATCATGGTCATACGGAGAGGTCACCAAGCCCGAGACGATTAACTACCGCCGCCTGCGTCCGGAGAAAGACGGCCTGTTTGACGAGGCGATCTTCGGCCCGACGCGCGACTATCAGTGCTACTGCGGCAAATACAAATCCGCCCGCTATAAGGGCATCATCTGCGAAAAGTGCGGCGTGGAAGTCACCAAGGCCAGCGTGCGGCGCGAGCGGATGGGACACATCACCCTGGCGGCGCCGGTGGCGCACGTCTGGTATACCCGGCGCGTGCCCAGCTTCCTCGGCACGCTGCTGGACATCAGCCGGCGCAACATGGATCGCGTCTTGTACTTCGCCCAATACGTCGTCACATACGTGGACGAGGAAGCGCGCCAGCGCGCCCTGCGCCGCTTGCAAGAGGACCACGAGCGGCGCATCGCCGAGTTGGAATCCAAGATGCGCGCCCAGGAAAGCAGCGCCAGCGGCCGGCTGCTCAAGCAGTTGGTCAAGCTACAGCAGACGCTGGACGAGATCAACCAGCGATACGACGACCTGCTCCAGGAGGAGACCGAGGCGCTGATGAAGGTCGCGCGCCGCGTCCAGCGCGAGATCGAGGCCAAGACCAACAAGACGATCCGAACGCCGATCGTCTTCGAGCTGGCCGAAAGCAAATTGCTCCAGCCCACCAGCACCGTCGTCGTCCAGGAGGGCGAAACGGTTGACCGCATCCACCTCACCGCGCTCAGCCGGATCGTCAAGGAGCACCTGGACACCCTCGAGAACCGCATCAACGAAGAGCACGAGCGCGAGACGAGCAAGATCAAGGGCGAGATCGCCATCTTGCAAGGCAAGGTGGACGACGAAGCGCGCCAGCTCAGCGAGCGCCTGGCGGAGGAGATTCAACAGCTCACCGCCCGCTACGCCGCCGACAAAGAGGACCTGGAGAACCTAGCCGTCTGTCAGTTCATGCCCGAGAGCCGCGTCCGCGACCTCAAGATGAAGTTCGGCCAGGTCTTTAAGGCCGACATGGGCGCCGAGGCGTTCTACGAGATCTTGCGCCGCATGGACCTGGACCAGATGGCCAAGGAGCTTTGGCGCGAGGTGCGCCATTCGCTCAGCAAGGTCAAGAAGAAGAAGGCGATCAAGCGGCTGCGCATCGTCGAGGCGCTGCGCAAGAGCGGCAACCGGCCGGAGTGGATGATCCTCACCGTCCTGCCGGTCATCCCGCCCGACCTGCGCCCGATGGTCCAGCTCGACGGCGGGCGCTTCGCCACATCCGACCTGAACGACCTGTATCGGCGCGTGATCAACCGCAATAACCGGCTGAAGCGGCTGCTCGAACTCGGCGCGCCCGACGTGATCGTGCGCAACGAGAAGCGCATGCTCCAGGAGGCGGTGGACTCGCTGATCGACAACAGCCAGCGCGGCAAGGCGCTCAGCCGGCGCGGCCGGCGCGAGCTGAAGTCGCTTAGCGACATGCTCAAGGGCAAGAAGGGCCGCTTCCGCCGCAACCTGCTGGGCAAGCGCGTGGATTACTCCGGCCGCTCGGTGATCGTCGTCGGGCCGACGCTGAAGCTTCATCAGTGCGGCTTGCCCAAGACGATGGCCCTGGAGCTGTTCAAGCCCTTCGTCATCCAGAAACTGGTGGAGCTGAACTACGCCAACAACCTGAAGGGCGCCAAGCGCCTGATCGAGCGCGAGCGGCCAGAGGTATGGGAAGTGCTAGAAGAGGTGATCAAGACGCGCCCAGTCTTGCTCAATCGCGCCCCCACCCTACACCGCCTGGGCATTCAGGCCTTTGAACCGGTGCTGGTTGAGGGGAAGGCGATCCAGCTCCACCCGCTGGTGTGCCAGGCTTTCAACGCCGACTTTGACGGCGACCAAATGGCCGTGCATGTGCCGCTGAGCGGCATGGCGGTTGAGGAAGCGCGCAAGCTGATGCTGAGCACCAATAACCTGCTCAAGCCTAGCGACGGCGAGCCGATCGTCGGCCCGACCAAAGATATGGTGCTCGGCGTGTATTACCTCACGCTCTGGGATCCACAACCGCACAAAGGGGATGGCCGCGCGTTCTACAGCATTGACGAGGTGGAGATGGCCTACGAACTGGGCCAGGTCCACATCCACGCCAAGATCAAGCTGTTGACCGACACATACTTCGACGACCACAAGCGCTACGCAGACAACAAGCCGCGCCGCCGGCTGATCGAGACCACCGTAGGCCGCGCGCTCTTCAACCGCATCGTGCCCGCCGAGATGCGCTTCGTCAACCGCGTGCTTGACAAAGGCGAAGTGCAGCGCTTGGTGAATCAGGCCTACCAAGTGCTCGGAGGTGACCGGCAAGCCGAGGTCGTGGCCTTCGTGGACGACATCAAGGACATCGGCTTCAAATATGCCACGCGCTCCGGCGTCAGCATCGCCGTGAGCGACATCGTGGTGCCGGCTGAGAAGGCCGAGATCCTGGCCGCCGCCGACGCCAGAGTACAAGAGGTGGATCGCCAATATCGGCGCGGCTTGTTCACCGAGGAAGAGCGGGAGGCGCGGACCATCGAGATATGGACCGAGGCCAAGGACGCCATCGCCAACGCGGTCAAGAAGTCCATGGACCCGGTGGGCAACCTCAGCTTGATGGCGACCTCCGGCGCGACGAAGGGCGGCTTTATCCCCATCACGCAGCTCGCCGGCATGCGCGGCATGATGGCCGACCCATCCGGCCGCATCATTGCGCTGCCGATCCGCTCCAACTTCCGCGAGGGGCTGGACAACCTGGAGTTCTTCATCAGCACGCACGGCCAGCGCAAGGGGTTGGCGGATACCGCGATGCGCACGGCCGACGCCGGCTATCTCACCCGCCGCCTGGTGGACGTGGCGCAGGACGTCATCATCAACGCCCACGACTGCGGCACGCAGGCCGGCATCTGGATCCGCGCAAGCGACGACGTGGGCGGCCAGAAGATGCGCGAGCGCATCCTAGGGCGCATGGCCGCTGCCGACGTCGTTCATCCGAAGACCGGCGATGTGCTCTGCAAGCGCAACGAGATGATCGACGAGCGGGTCGTCGCGGCGATCGAAGCAGCCGGCATCACCGAGGTCTACGTCCGCTCGCCGCTGACCTGTGAGCTGGAGCATGGCATCTGCCAGATGTGCTACGGGCGAGACCTCGGTCGCGGCAAGCTGGTGGCCGTCGGCGCCGCCGTCGGCATCATCGCCTCGCAATCAATCGGCGAGCCGGGCACTCAGCTCACGCTGCGCACCTTCCACACCGGCGGTGTGGCCACCGGCAGCGACATCACGCAGGGCTTGCCGCGCGTGGAGGAGCTGCTGGAGGCGCGCAAGAAGCCCAAGGCTGAAGCAATCGTCGCCGACATCGCCGGCCGCGTGCACATTGATCGCTCCGAGCGCGACCGCCGGCGCGTGGTGATCACCAACACCCAGATACAACGCGACGTGTATCACGTGCCCGGCAACTGGTCGGTGAAGGTGCAAGACGGCGACGAGATCAAGGACAAGGCGCTGATCGCCTCCCGCGGCGATCAGGAGATGCGCGCCGAGCACGGCGGGCGCGTGGTGCGCGACGGCATGACGATCACCGTGGTCTACGAGAAGAAAGACGAGGTGGAGTATGAGCTGCCGCCTACGGCGCGCCTGTTGGTCAGCGAAGGCCAGGACGTACAAGCCGGCGACCCGATCACCGAAGGGACGAAGAACCCGCACATGATCCTGAAGGTGCTGGGGCGCGAGGCGTGCCAGTTGTATCTGCTGAGCGAGGTGCAGAAGGTTTACCGCTCACAGGGCGTGAACATCAACGACAAGCACTTCGAGATCATCATCCGCAAGATGACCAACCGTGTGCAGATCACCTCGCCCGGCGACAGCGACTACCTGCCCGGCGACCTGATCAACCGCCTGGAGCTCGCGCGGGTCAACGAACGGTTGGTGGCCGAGGGCAAGAAGCCGGCCGTCGGCGTGCCGGTCTTGCTCGGCATCTCCAAGGCTGCGCTGGCCACCGAGTCATTCCTCTCGGCGGCTTCTTTCCAGCACACCATCCGCGTGCTGGCTGCTGCTGCGATTGAGGGCCGGCGCGATGCGCTGCTTGGCTTGAAGGAGAACGTCATCATCGGCAAGCTCATCCCTGCCGGCACCGGCTTCGACCCGAACGTCGTCAAGGAATACGAGGGCGTCCCGCTGCTCAAGGCCGAGCCGAGCAAGCCGTCGCTGATCCAGCAGGCCGAGATGGCGCTGCTCGGCATTGGTGAGGAAGAGCCGGGCGCGACCGAAGAAGGCCCAATCTCGTTGGAGGAGTTCCTCTCCGGCAACAAGGAAGAGGATCAACGGACGTAAACAAGGCAAAGCGCCGGGTATTTCTTCAAAGGGACAACCTGCTGGGTTGTCCCTTTTGTTTTGCCGCCGGCGCAGGCAACCGAAGGCTAAAGGATGACTTTGCCGAACAGCGACTCGGCCAGCGCAACCGCCAACTGCGTCGTGCGGTTGTGCTCGTCCAACACCGGGTTCACCTCCACGATATCCAGCGAGCGGGCTTTGCCGCTGTCGTGGAGGATTTCCATCAACAGGTGCGCCTCGCGGTAGGTCAACCCGCCAGCGACGGGCGTGCCCACGCCGGGCGCTTCGGCGGGGTCGAGCACGTCTATATCCAGGCTAACGTGGATGCGCCGACAGCCGGCCAGGCAAGCCAGCGCCTCGCGGGCGACGGCGGCCATCCCGCGCTCGTCCACGTCGCGCATGGTGAAGGCGCGCACGCCGTGCGCACGCAGCGCCACCTTCTCCGGCGGGTCCAGATCGCGCACGCCCAGGAGCACAGCGTGATCCGGCCTGAGCTTGGCCCCAGGTCGGCCGACGTTGACCAGCTCCGGCGCGCCCAGCCCCATCAGCGCGGCCAGCGCCATGCCGTGCACGTTGCCGCTTGGGGTGGTCTCGGGTGTGTTGAAGTCGCCATGCGCGTCAATCCAGAGCACGCCCAGGTCACCCTCTTCGGCAGCGACGGCTGCGACGCTGCCGACGCTCAGCGAATGGTCGCCGCCGAGAAAGGTGATGCGCGCATTGCGCAGGTCGAGCGCAGCGGCCCGGTCATACAGCGCTTGGCAGGCGCGGGCGATGCTGCCCAGGTGACGGGCGCGCGCGGATTCGGGCGGGACGTGCTCCGGCAAGGGCACCGGCACATCGCCCAGGTCATTCACCTGATAGCCCAAGGCGCGCAGCGCCCCGTGCAAGCCGGCATAGCGGATGACGCTCGGCCCCATGTCTACCCCGCGCCGCTGTTGGCCCAGGTCCATCGGCACGCCGACGACGTAGATGCGCTGCGCTTCGCCCATTGATCAAATTTTGCCCCAGCCAACCATCCAACACAACACGCGCGTTCACGGTCATGCGCCCTACGCAATACGCGCTATGCATCACCCCCCCCACCCCGGCGACTGATTTACACTTCACCACAGCGGATGCACATCTCGGAGCTAGACTACGACCTGCCGCCGGAGTTGATCGCCCAACAGCCGGTTGAGCCGCGCGACGCCTCGCGCCTGTTGGTGTGCGACCGCGCGACGCGCACCCACGCCCACCGTCGCTTTTACGAGCTGCCGGAGTTCCTGCGCCCCGGCGATCTGCTGGTTGCCAACGACACGAGCGTGATCAACGCCCGCCTGCGCGGGCGCAAGCCCAGCGGCGGCAAGGCCGAGCTGCTGTTGCTGCGCGAGTTGGATGAACAGACGTGGGAGGCACTGGTCGGCGGGCGCAACGTGACCCAGATCGTGTTTGACCTGCCGGAGGGTAGCCTCTCCGCCGAGGTGGTCGGCCAGGCCGGCGAGGCAACCTTCGTCGTGCGCTTCAGCGCACCGGTCGAGCCATATCTGGATGCCCTGGGCGAGGTGCCGCTGCCGCCGTACATCCACGAGCGCCTGCGCGACCCAAGCCGCTACCAGACGGTTTATGCGCGGGTGGCCGGCTCAGCCGCCGCGCCAACCGCCGGCCTGCACTTCACGCCCCAATTGCTCGAGCGCATCCAGGCGATGGGCATCGGCGTGGCGTTCGTCACGCTGCACGTTGGGCTGGACACGTTTAAGCCGATCACCGAGGAGGAAGTGGAAGCACATGCCATCCACAGCGAGTGGTGTCAGCTCTCGCCGGCGACCGCCGAGGCGATCAACGCCGCGCGCGCAGGCGGCGGGCGGGTGATCGCCGTCGGCACTACCTCAGCGCGCGTCCTGGAGACCGCTGCCGGCCAAGCCGACGACGGGCAGGTGCGCCCCTTTGAAGGCTTTACCTCGCTCTACATCACGCCCGGCTACCGCTGGCG
>Ga0308389_1001936_pt1 | contig 13482 bp, 9 predicted proteins | sample Hotspr2Sample148_FD_202362 | JGI IMG/M metagenome (GOLD analysis project Ga0308389, IMG submission 202362) | Hot spring phototrophic mat microbial communities from Mushroom Spring, Yellowstone National Park, Wyoming, United States - 20040719_148 ... | reverse complement strand
AGCGGCCAGCAGGTTTGATTCTTGACGTCCTCCCCGCCCTAAAGGGCGGAGATTCCTACCACAACTACGCACGGATCGCTCCACGCGCCGTCGTCTCGGCGGGTTCCTGCTTCCGACTGCCTATGCAGTTCGATCCACAGGCCATCCGGGCTGACACAGGCAGCCAGTCCACCTGCATCCCGACCAAAGCGTTGGCCGTGTCCTGCCCTTCGTCCCGCAATCGTTGTATCCCGCGAGAAAGGATGTTGATCGCGCCAACAACGTCGGCGTTATTCTCATAGCCGCACGCCACGCATACGAACCGGGCTTGGGTCTGGCGGTTGTCCGCCGACACGTGGCCGCAGCCTGGGCAAGTGCGACTGGTGTTCTGCGGCGGCACGGCAATGAGATGGCCGCCTTTCCACGCCAGCTTGTAGTCCAGTTGGCGGCGGAACCCGTACCAGCCCTGGTCGAGAATGGATTTGTTCAGGCCGGACTTGGCCCGAACGTTTCTTCCCGGCGCATCTGCCGTGCCTGCCGCCGACTTGGACATATTACGCACCTGCAAGTCCTCGATACACACCATCGCGTGGTTTTTGCTGATCGCGGTCGAGGCCTTGTGCAGGAAATCGCGGCGGGCGTTGCCGATGCGGGAATGGATGCGCTGGACGCGGGCTTTCGCCTTCTTCCAGTTGTTGCTGAACTTGACCTTGCGGCTCATGGCTTGCTGCGCTTTGCGCAGGGCAACCTCATGCCGCTTGAAGCTGTTGAGGGGTGCGTAGAACGTGCCGTCCGAGAGCGTAGCGAACCGGGCAATACCCATGTCGATGCCGACCGCGCCACCCTGCGGGATGGCCTGCTCGACCTCTCGCTCGGTCTGAATGGAAACGAACCACTTGCCGCCGCTCAGGCTGACGGTGACGTTGCGCAGATCGCCCAGCACTTTCCGGCTGTTGCGATAGCGCAGCCAACCGAGCTTGGGCAAAAAGATACGGCTATTGCCCTGATCGAGTTTGATTTGCTTGGGGTCGGGATAGCGGAAGCTGTCCGACCGCCCCTTCTTCTTGAAGCGCGGAAAGTCGGCGCGTTTGGCGAAGAAGTTGCTGTAGGCGCGCTCCAAGTCCTTGAGTTTTTGTTGCAGCGGGTGAATCGGTGCATCGGCCAGCCAAGCCGTCTCTGCGCTATTGCGCCACTCAGTGAGCAGCTTGCACAGCCCGGCATAGCCGAGCTTCTTCTCGCCACGCTCGTAGCGCTCCTTCTGCAAGGCCAATGCCTTGTTGTAGATGAACCGGCAAGCGCCAGCGAAGCGGCGCATCTGCCGCTCCTGCTGGCCGTTTGGCATGAGTTCGAATCTGAAGGCCTGGAGGCGTTGCATAACCGCAATTATACTCTTGGTCTATGGGTGATGACAACGATATTCGACATGGGCGGCACTGTGTTTTCAAGGTGCACGTTCACGTGGTCTTTTTGGTGAAATACCATCGTGCGCCAGTACATCGAGCAGCAACAGACACCGCACTGAGATAAACCCAAAGGACGGCTCCGCCGTCTGCGCTATCCTTCCCCGCCCTGAACGGCGGGGCTTGCCGCGCATCCCGGTCATCCGCAACTGAAGGCACTGAAACCGAAAAACACTGCCACCCGGCCAGCAATGACACCGAAAGCGCTTACTTGGCGTAGTAGCCCTTGCGCGTAAAGATGCGCCAGTCTTTGGCTTCACCGGAGCGCAGGATTTTGATGGTGATGGAACGGAAACTCCCATCGCGGGTTGCATCCGACGGAACGTAGGTCAAAATGTACTGCTGCCGCAAATCCGTCTCGATCTGCTGAAAGGCCGCCACATAGTCTGCCGGGCTGCGCGGGAAAAACGCCCGTCCGCCGGTGGCCTCACACAGGCGCTCCAGCGTTCGACGGTCAATGCCGGTGATGGTGACGCCGCCGAAGCCGTTGGGCACTCCGCCCGGAATCCCCACGGCATACACCTGCACGTCGGAACGCAGGGCCATGTCAATGGCATCGTTGAGTTTGTAGCGGCTCGTCGTGTCTTCCCCGTCCGTCAGCAGGATGATGACACGCCGCCCGGCTTCGCGGGGCAACATCTCGCTGGAGATAACATAGACCGCATCGTACAGGCTCGTGCCGGTGATGGACGGATCCAGCGGCGGCGTACCGCCATACACATAGCCCCCGGATTCAAACCGGACATCTTCAACCGCCCGTTCAAGCGCCGCCAGGTTGCTGGTGAGCTTCTGACGCACTTCGATGTCGCGCCGGAATGTCACCACTCCGGCGAGGTCTTTTTCAGGCCGGAGCGCCTGGCGCAGAAAGGCTTTGGCCGCCAGGCGCTGCTCGGCAATGCTGTACTGCTGGCTGCCACTGATGTCAAAGACCAGGGCAAAGGTCAGCGGCAGATCATGCTCGCGGGTGAAGGAGAAAATTTCCTGCGGCTTGCCGTTTTCCAGCACCTGTACGTCCTGGGCTGTCAGGTCATTGATGTACCGGTTGCGCTTGTCCACTACGGCAAACGGGACAGTCACAAGCTGGGTTTGAATCCGCAGCGTGTTCTCGTCTGTGTCGTCCGGCTCGGAGTCGTCGTTCCGGGGCGCGTCCGACTGGGGAGCATCCGGTTGGCCGACCGTCCGTGGACGGGAGGGCGTAGCCGGCGGTTCCTGAGTCTCGGAAGGCGGCGGGGATTTGGGTTTGGCCGGCTCGTACTGGCGCGGCGCAGTCTCGCGTTTGCGCCCACTCTGGGCCACAGAGGATGACCAGGCTGCCGTCAGCAGCAGGACGACAGCAACGAGCCAGGCCACACTATGACGCAGGGACGAACAAACCATGCCCGGCGAATCTCCCACTCCGTCAAACTTGGTTGAGTCCCAGAGGGCCGATGGGTCCCCAACCGGCTTATTCTACGATGAATTCTTCATCGGGAAAGGGATGCAGGTTGTATTCGCTGGCCATACTGCGGGCGTAGGCTCCGGCATCGGCAATGGCCAGCCAGTCACCTTCGCGCACCTCCGGGAGTTCGATGCCTTGGGCCAGGAAGTCCGACGACTCACAAAGCGGACCCACCACATCCACCACGCGGCTGGGGCCGGCCCGCTGCACGACCGGCAAAATCCGGTGGTGGGCCTGGTACAGCGCCGGACGGATCAGGTGGTGCATCCCGGTGTTGACGATAACAAAGGTCTTGTAGGGCGTTGTTTTGACATACTCGACCCGGGCCAGCAACACGCCACAGCGGGCCACAAGAAACCTTCCCGGCTCAAAGAGAATTTCCCCGGCCAGTCCCTGCACGCCCTGTCGGATGACCTCGGCATAGCGCGCAAAGTTTTCCAGCTCGCGGGCTTCATCACCGGTGTCGTAGTGGATGCCAAAACCGCCCCCCACATCAAAGGTGGACAGCGCAAAGCCCTGCTCGCGCAGCGCCGCCACCAGCGGACGGGTGTTGCGCAGGGCTTCGGCGAAGTTTTCCACGTCCACGATTTGCGACCCGATGTGCAGTGAGACGCCCACCACCTGCACCCATCGGGCGGACTGCCGCGCCAGCGCCAGACACGTCATGACCGCTTCGGCGTCAATCCCGAACTTGTGACTCCGAAAACCGGTTGCAATGTACGGGTGGGTTTCAGCATCCACCGACGGATTAAAGCGAAAGGCAATGCGGGCCGGTCGGCCCAGGGCTTCCGCCAGGTCAATGATCCGGCGCATCTCACCGACCGACTCGACGTTGATCTGCTTGATGCCGCAGGTCAGCGCCAACCGCAGTTCGGCATGCGACTTCCCGACCCCGGAGAAAATGACCCGCTCCGGTGGCACCCCGGAGTCGAGAGCGCGTTGCAGTTCACCGCCGGAGACGACATCCGCCCCACCGCCCAACTCCACAACCCGGCGCAGAAAGACCGGATGGGCATTGGCCTTGACAGCATAGTGGATGGTATGCGGCAGGCCGGCAAAAGCCGACCGGAAGCATCGGTAACGTTCAGTGAAATGGCGCAGGTCGTAGAGGTAACAGGGTTCTGTGCGCCCGGCAACGAAGTCCCGCAGGCAGCACTGCGGTTCGCGGCCAAAGTGGAGGCTGTCACCTATGTAATCAAGTAGCATCAGCCCACTTAGTACCGCCCGGTAGAGTCTGAGGCCTCGGCATTGACTTCCCAGTCATACGTGTACACCAGGAAGTTGATCGGCTCGGTGTACTGCACTTTGAGAGTGACCTTTCCTCCCTGCCGGTTGACCGTAAACTTGGCTTCTTCAGGCACATTGAACTCGTTGCTGACTTTCAGCCACTCGTTTTCGAGTTCTTTCTCCGTTATGTAGCCCTTGGCGCCGATGGCATACTTGCGCGCCAGTTCCGCGAGTTCATTCTTGACGTTCTGCTCACGCCAGTACGCAGGCAAAGTCTTGAACAGGATAAAGCCAATGGTGGCTACAACCGCAAGGACAGCAATAAGCTGCCCGTATCCTTCCCCACGCTCGGTTGTGCGAACCGGACGACGCAGCACAAAGTGTCTGCCCATAAACTACGTTCTCCTCAATCCTCGACGGCCACGCCACCAGACTGCACCCGGCCGGCGACCGTCCTGTGGCGTTCGCATTGCTGATGGAGTCTGCCAAAAGCAGCCCGCATCATAGCAAGCCGTCAGTTTTCTGCCTAGCCGGGTCAGATCACGGACAAAAACCGAAAAGGCCGCTCAGATACAAGTGCGCTACGTTTGTGGGCGCACAGTTACCTTGACCCCTGTCCCCGGCTGTGCGGATACTTCGCCAGCAGGCTGCGCCATCGCCGCTCCCCATGGGCGATGCAACTTTTATCAGGCTCATCACTCCATCCATGGCGCTTTCAGTTGAAACACCAAGTCCGGTCACAGACACCGACACACTTCAGGCGAACCAATCCGCACCGCAACCGTCGCCCAAGCCTTTCAAACCGCGCAAGTCCCAGGCTGAGCGGATGCTCGATGCCACGCTTCGCTTTCTGAGTTCGGTCAAGGTCGGGGTCTTTCTGCTGGCCGTGCTGATTGTTGCCTCGGTGCTGGGCACCGTCATCATCCAGAAGGGCACCAGCGGTTTTACGGAGTACTATGCCAGCCTGCTGCCAGCCGAACGGGAACTGTATGAGTTTCTCGGTCTGCTCGACATTTACCACACCCGCTGGTTCAACCTGCTGCTGCTGACCGTCAGCCTCAATATCGTGCTCGCCTCGATTGACTACTTTCCGGCGGCCTGGCGCTACGTACGCAAGCCGATCGTGAAAGTCAACCAGGCGTTCATCAATCGCCAGCCATTTCGCCATGTGGCCCATGTGACGGATGCGGCAACGGTCATTCAGACGCTCAAAGCGCGGGCGGAGCAGGAATTACGTCCGCTCATCCACCGGTGGCTGCCCATCAGCGCCGTGTATCGGGTCGTTGAGACGGTCAACCCACGGGATGGCAGCACAACCATTCTGATGGAAGCCCATGCGTGGAACCGACTTACGGCGTATGCTGTTCACGCCGCGTTGCTGACCATCTTCGGCGGCGCTTTGGTGGGCGGGCTGTTTGGTCACAAAGGTACGGTGCGGATGGTGCCGGGACAGGCGGCCAACACCTTCGTCAGCTTTGGGGCGCCTGATGAGCCGGTCCGGGAATTTGCAATGCCCTTCACGCTGGTGTGCACCGACATCGAACAAAACCTGCTCGATCCGCGCAAACCCGACCTCAGTGCGCCCAACACGCTCGACTGGCACACGCGCGTCCTGATCAAAGATGAGCAGCGTGGAGTGGAAATCCCGGCCCACATCCACCTCAACCATCCCTTCGACTACCGTGGCTACCGTTTTTTCCAGGCCAGTTTTGACAACTTCGGCAGCGCCCGGACGGTCAACATCGAACTCCGTCCGGCTGGAAGTCAGACCGGTACGGCCTACGTCATTGGACGCGAACCGACTGATATTCCCGGACTGGGGCGCGTCCGGCTGGCGGATTTCATTCCCGATGTCACCTTCCAGGGCGGACGCCTGGGGAGTGCCAGCGGCGAATACCGGCGTCCGGTTGCCATTCTGGATGTCCTTGGTGACAACCCACGTCAGCTTTATGCTTTTCCACCAGAAGGTCTCGCCACCCTGGGCAATGCTCCATTTCTCAGGGCCAAAACCGAAGTCGGCGACCTGCGCCTGGTCCTGACCGACTTCGAGAAAGTTTCCAGCGGCCATATTCTTCAGGTGCAGTATGACCCCGGCGTGACGACGGTCTATCTCGGCTCGGCAATGCTCATCGTGGCGCTCTGGCTTGTGTTTTTCTTTGCGCATCAGCGGCTGTGGCTGTACCTGGAGCCACTGCCGGATGGCACCCTGCGCCTCAGTCTTGCCGGGCATACCAATCGCAACCGGCCGGCCTTTGAGAAGCGGTTTCAGTCCATTGTCGCCGCCCTCCCCTCTGCCGCTGGCAGTGCGCTACCACCTGACAGGCAGATGTCTGCCACCAACTGATTCCCGGAGACCAAGGTTATGGCCGAATCCCAGCTTAGAGCCAAACTCCGCCAGTTGTTCAAAGGGAGTGACGCTGCTGAAGCCGAGCAGATGGTTCCGCGCCTGGCCGGGATTCCAACCGAACGCCTGCTGTTTCTCACCAGCATCGGGGCGGGACTGGCCAGCCTGTCGCCCCGGACGGCGCTGGAGTTTTTCCGGGTCACGCCCGAAGTTGCCACACAGCTCACGTCGTTTGAGCTTCAGGCGTGGGGTGAGTGTGGAAAACGCCTTGCGTCCACCAATGTCGAAGCCGCCTACCAGTTCTTCCGGGCCAGTCCCCAGGTCTTCGAGGCGCTGCCTTCGGCTCACCGCCTGAGCGCCATTGTCCTGACGACGCGCCAGGCAACGATGTCCACCCGCACAGCCGTGGAAACGTTCCAGATGTTTCCCTCGGTTGTTTCCCGGATTGACAGCACTCCGGTGCTGCCGCGCCTGCTCTCCATCGTGAACGAAGTGGCGCGTCACTCGGTGCGACACAGCCAGGACCTGCTGCGCCAGTCGCCGGTTGTGGTGACGCACGTCCGCACCTTCGACAGCCCTGACCAGGCGCTGCTCAACCGCCTCGTCGAAATGACCGCCGCCTTTGCCTACCGCGCCGGCGGCACGGCGGCCGAGTTTTTTCTGGCCATCCCGAACTTCCTCACCCAACGCACGCATGGCCATCTGAACGCGCTGCTTGAACACACACAGGCCTTTCTGGAACGCGGGGGCAGCCTGGCGCTGTACTACCTGCGCGCCGCCACGGCGGTTGTCCAGCAGACGGGCCACCAGGGCTATGAACCCTGGCGGCGGCTGGCGCTCACGATGTGCGCCCAGGGAAATACGAACAGCTATCAGTTCCTGAAGCTGACGCCGGAAGTGATGCAGACGCTGGCCGCCTCGCGGTCGGGCCCTGACCTTACGGCTGCGCTCCGGTTGTTGTGTGAGACCGTAGCCGATCTGGACCGGGTGGACCGTACAGCGGCCTTGGAATGCTTCAAGTCAGCTCCGCTGGCGCTGCGCCAGACCAACATTGAACATTTCCGCAACTGGGCCCTGGCCGGACTGGCGCACCACCCGGATGGACGCGCTGTTCAGGCTTACTACGGCTTGCAGTCCCGTGCGAGCCGGGCAGCGCTCCAAGGCGGACAGGACGGTGTGGCGCTCGATACGGTCTCTGCCATCCTCCGGCTGTATGTCGAAGGTCTCACCGGACGCAGCGTGACGATTGTCCCACTTTCAAGCGCCGCCGAGCAGTCCGTCATTGGCGATGGACGCACCATTCCGCTGCCTGGTCGAATCAACGACTTCGCGGATGAAGAATCGAATTTCCGGCTCTACAAGGTACTGGCCGCTCACGGAGCCGGACAGATTGAGTACGGCACTCATGCCGCCGACACCCCGGAACTCATCGCGTTGCGGCAGGATTTCCAGGCGGCTTTTCCCACGGCTCCACCGCCAACGGGACGGGAGCCGGTGACCTATCGCACATTGCTGCGGCACTTTCCCGATCCAGCAACCGCCACGCGCCTGTTTACAATCCTTGAGAACGCACGGATTGACCGCCGCCTGCGGCGCGCCTACCGGGGCATCCGCCGTGACCTGGATTTCATTGCGGCCCGGTTGCGGGAGACCCGCCCGGATGTCCTACAACTCCCGCCGGAGCACCAGTGGACGGAAATCCTGTTTCGGATCGCCCTCTGCGGCGGTGTGGATGCCGTCACCCGGCAACAGCTTCCGCATATTGTCACGGCCCTCGAACAGATTGTTACAACCTATCTCGACCATCCGACGGCGGCGCTGACCGATACCCTGCTGGCGACCCAGCGCATTTACGACATCATCGAACAGGTACAGCCCTCCGATGCGACCGAAGCGGCCGTCAACGAGGTCGTCCAGCAACCGGATGATGCGCCGGGTGAAGCCGGGGCAACTGAAGTTTCCACTCCGTCCACCTCACCGGCGTCACCTTCCCCACCTCAACCCGGTCAAAGTTTCGAGACGTGGAGCCAGGAACACACCCCCTCCCAGCACGACCTCACCGCCCAGTTTTTACGGGAAGGGCTGACCGATGACCGGATGCTGGAAGCTGACGGACAGGCGTTTTTCTACGATGAGTGGGACCGCGAACTGGGGGATTACCGCGTCAATTGGTGCCGGGTGATTGAGCACCGGCCCACGGCCGGCACACGAACCTTTGTCGAACTGACGCGCGCGCGCCACCACGGACTCATTTCCTCAATCCGCCACCAGTTTCAGCTCATGAAACCGGAAGCGCTCCGTCGGGTCACGGGTGAACTGGACGGGGAAATGTTTGACCTGGATGCTGTGATTGACCGCCAGCTCGACCGGCGGGCGGCGCTCTCCGGGAATGAACGCATCTACATCAAGCACCTGCGCCGCCATCGCAACGTCGCCGTGGCCTTTCTGCTCGACATGTCAAGTTCGACAGCACGTACCCTGACGCGCTATCCCAGGATGCCCTACACGCGGCCGGGACAACGCATCATTGACATCGAGAAAGAAGGGCTGGTCATCATGAACGAAGCCCTCGAAGCCGTCGGCGACAGCTATGCCATCTATGGCTTTACGAGCGAGGGCCGCCGCAACGTCCGCTTCTATGTCATCAAGGAATTTGAAGAACGCTACAGCGCCCAGATCGAGGAACGGATCGGCGGCATCAACTACCAGAACAACACCCGTCTGGGCGCTGCCGTCCGGCATGCCGTCTGCAAACTGACCGGACACCAGGCCCGCACCAAGCTGCTCATCCTGCTTTCGGACGGCCGGCCCTACGACCATGACTACGGCGACGCCCGCTATGCCCGCGAAGACAGCAAGCAGGCCCTGCGCAGCGCCCGGCAGTCCGGCATCACGCCGTTCTGTATCACCATCGAGCGGGATGCCGACCAGGAACTCAGGGAACTCTATGGTGACGTGGGTTATACGGTCATTGATGACGTGCTCAGCCTGCCGGAGAAGCTGCCCGGCATCTACCGTCGCCTGACAAGCTGACCAGGGCCGGCCCGGAGATTTGGTACAGCCATGACATCAATGGTGATTGTTTCAGGTGGGCAAACCGGTGTGGATCGGGCGGCCCTTGACGCGGCCCGACAGGTCGGACTCGAATGTGCCGGGTGGTGCCCCCACGGGCGCTGGGCCGAAGACGGCCCACTTGCGCCGGACTACCCACTGCTTGAAACCCCGGACACAGACCCGGCCCAGCGAACGGAATGGAACGTACGCGACAGCGATGCCACCCTGATCCTGCTCGAAGATGAGTTGTTGGGCGGCACACGGTTGACCCTTGACTGTACGGTGCGCTGGCGCAAGCCCTGCGCCCTGGTGATGCTTCAACTGTCCGAAGCCGCAGACATCATTCTTGCCTGGATTGCGCAATGGCAACCCGTTCGGCTCAACATCGCCGGCCCGCGCGAAAGTGAATGTCCGGGCATCTATGCCCGCAGCCACCGGCTCTTGACGCATGTCCTGACTTCGGTGAAAGTCCTGCGGATGTAACCTTTTCTTCCCACTGCATTTCCAGGCATTCCATGGATCACCACCTGCTCCAGGTGGAGCACCTCGTCAAGCACTTTCCGGTCGCCGGTGGCCTTGTCAAAGCCGTGGACGGGGTGAGCTTCAGCCTTCTGCCCGGTGAAACCTTCGGACTCGTTGGGGAATCCGGCTGCGGCAAAACCACCATCGGCCGCACCATCCTGCGGCTTGTCGAACCATCCAGTGGGAGGATTGTGTTCGACGGCCGCGACCTGCGGCAGCTCTCCCGCCCCGAACTGCGCCGGGTACGGCGCGACATGCAAATCGTCTTTCAGGACCCTTATGCCTCACTCAATCCCCGGATGCGGATTGGCGAAGCCATTGCCGAACCGCTCGTCATTCACGGTATCGGCAACCGCCAGTCGCGCCAGGAACAAGTGGCTGAACTGCTACGGGTCGTCGGTCTCGATCCCGACTACGCCAGCCGGTATCCGCATGAGTTTTCCGGCGGCCAGCGTCAACGCATCAGCATTGCGCGGGCGCTGGCGCTTCGGCCCAAGTTCATCGTCGCCGACGAACCGGTTTCCGCCCTGGATGTCTCCGTTCAGGCCCAGATCATCAACCTGCTGGCCGACCTGCGGGAACAGTTTGGGCTGACCTACCTGTTCATTTCCCACGGGCTGGCCGTGGTGGAGCATTTCTGCACGCGGGTGGGTACGATGTACCTTGGAAAACTGGTCGAAGTGGCCCCGACGCGCCGCCTGTTTACCCAACCGCGTCATCCCTACACCCAGGCACTGCTGGAAAGCATCCCCATTCCTGACCCGTCCCGGCGCAAAGTCCGCGCACCACTGGCCGGAGATGTACCCAGTCCGCTCGCGCCCCCGCCCGGCTGCCGCTTTCATCCGCGTTGCCCCGTTGCCGTGGATGAGTGCCGCCACCGGGAGCCACCCCTGCGCGATGTTGGCGAAGGACACCAGGTAGCCTGCTGGCTGGCGACATGACCCAGCCCCCTGAAAATCTCCGCCCGGGAACTGAACCCGGCTGAAGCAAAACAACAAGGTATTGTACGGAAGTGACGCGCCTGCGTTAGAGTCAGGCGAATGTTTCGTACAAATGAGGTGTATTTATGAACCGGCGCCAAGCAGCACTCGATTACCATGCCCAGGGACGGCGCGGCAAAATCGAGGTTGTCCCAACCAAACCCTGTCTGACGCAGCGCGATCTGTCGCTGGCCTATTCGCCCGGTGTGGCGGAACCGTGCCTTGAAATCGCCCGTGACCCGGCCGCAGCGTACACCTACACGGCCAAAGGCAATCTGGTCGCCGTTGTTTCCAACGGCACGGCCGTACTTGGCCTGGGCAACATCGGCCCCCTGGCCGGCAAGCCGGTCATGGAAGGCAAAGGTGTCCTGTTCAAACGCTTTGCCGACATAGACGTATTCGATCTGGAGCTGGCGACGGAAGACCCCGACGAACTCATCCAGACGCTCAAAATCCTCGAACCCACCTTCGGCGGCATCAATCTCGAAGACATCAAAGCCCCGGAGTGCTTCTACATCGAGCAACGGCTGCGTGAAATCCTCGATATTCCGGTCTTTCACGATGACCAGCACGGCACGGCCATCATTTCCAGCGCCGCCATCCTCAACGCGCTGGAACTCGTCGGCAAGTCCCTCGACAGCGTCAGAATCGTCTTCTCCGGCGCGGGCGCCAGCGCCATGGGATGCGCGCGGATGTACAAAAAACTCGGCGTCCGCCCGGAAAACATCCTCATGTGCGACACCAAGGGCGTCATCTACCGTGGGCGCACGGAAGGCATGAACGAGCACAAAGCCGAGTTTGCCGTGGAAACCGAAGCCCGGACGCTGGCCGACGCCCTGCGCGGGGCCGACGTGTTCATCGGGCTGTCGGCCAAGGGCATGGTGACACCGGAAATGCTCAAGACCATGGCGGAACGTCCAATTGTGCTGGCAATGGCCAACCCGGACCCCGAAATCAGCTACGAGGAAGCCAAGGCGGCCCGCCCCGACTGCATCATGGGCACCGGGCGCAGCGACTATCCCAATCAGGTCAACAACGTGCTTGGTTTTCCCTTCATTTTCCGGGGCGCGCTCGACGTGCGGGCGCGGACCATTACCGACGGCATGATGCTGGCGGCGGCGCACGCTCTGGCCGCTCTGGCCAAGCAGGATGTCCCGGAAACGGTGGCCAAAGCCTACGGGCTTTCCCACCTTGTCTTCGGCCCCGACTACATCATTCCGAAACCGTTTGACTACCGGGTGCTCATCTGGGTCGCGTCGGCGGTGGCTGAAGCTGCCATGCGGGATGGTGTGGCGCGGATTCACCTCGATCTGGATGAGTACCGCGAAACGCTGGCCAGCCGGCTCGGCAAGTCGCGGGAAACCCTGCGCATCATGTTTACCAAGGCCCGGCGCGCGCCACGGCGGGTGGTCTTTCCCGAAGGCGATGATGACCGCATCATCCGCGCGGCGGCGGCGCTGGCCGAAGACCGGATTGCCCAGCCCATCCTGCTCGGTGATCCGGCGGTCATTCGCGCCCGCGCCGAAACCCTCCGGCTGGCTCTGGATACCGTCGAGATTGTCACACCCAAGGGTTCGGAACGTTTCGAGGACTATGCACAAGCCCTGCACCGGCTGCGTCAACGCAAGGGTTTGACGCTCATTGGCGCGCGTCAAATGCTCAAGCGGTCAAACTACTTCGGGGCCATGATGGTGCGGATGGGTGATGCCGATGCCCTGGTGACCGGCGTGACGAGCGCCTACTCGGAAGGGCTCAAACCGTTGCTCCGCGTACTCGGAACCGGAACCGGTGTCCGGCGCGTCATGGGGCTCCATCTGGTGCTGGCCAAAAACCGGGCGTACTTTCTGGCCGATACGACGGTCAACATCGAGCCGACGGCCGAAGACCTGGCCGACATTGCCATTCATGCCGCGCGCACGGCCGAGCAGTTCGGCATCGAAGCGCGGGTGGCCATGCTGTCGTTCTCGACCTTTGGCAGTGTGCGTCATCCATTCACCGAAAAGGTACGGCGGGCCGTTGAACTGGCGCGGCAGAAACAACCGACGCTGGTCATTGATGGAGAAGTGATGGCTGACGTGGCCCTTTCGCCGGAACAACTGGCGCGGGACTATCCCTTTTCGGCGCTGGGGGACAAACGCACGTCGGTGCTGGTCTTTCCCGATCTGCAATCGGCCAACATTGCCTACAAACTGCTGGCCACGCTGGGCGGGGCTGAGGTTGTCGGGCCAATTCTGATGGGACTGGCCTATCCGGCACACGTCCTGCCGAACAACGCCGAGGTCAAAGACATTGTCAACCTCGCGGCCATTGCCGTCGTGGATGCCCAGGAGCGGCACCGCCAGCCGGCTGTCCAGGCCGCCGGCAGAATGTGGTAGCACAGGAGCGGATGCCGTCGTGATGCACATTCTGGTCACTGGCTTCGAGCCGTTTGCCCATTTTTCCGGCAATCCGTCCCGGACGGTGGCTCTGACTGTACCG
>Ga0308389_1001932_pt1 | contig 13490 bp, 10 predicted proteins | sample Hotspr2Sample148_FD_202362 | JGI IMG/M metagenome (GOLD analysis project Ga0308389, IMG submission 202362) | Hot spring phototrophic mat microbial communities from Mushroom Spring, Yellowstone National Park, Wyoming, United States - 20040719_148 ... | reverse complement strand
AACTGATCGGCGAGGCGGCGAAGAATATCCCGCAGGCCCAGCGTGATCTGACGCCGGCCATCGAGTGGCGCAAGATCGCCGGCCTGCGCGATATCGTCGCCCACCAGTATTTTAGCCTCAACCTGGCGATCATCTGGGATGTGGTCGAGCACCGCCTGGGTGACCTGCGCGCGGCGGCGACGGCGCTGCTCGCCATTGATCCCGACGATCAATCCTGATCGCTTTGTGTACGGAGGCCCAGCATGCCCAGACAACGCGCGGGCGGTTGACCGCCCGCAGGTCGCCGATCCGTGATCGCTTTGTGTACGGAGGCCCAGCATGCCCAGACAACCCGGCAAGCCGTCCCGCCAGAGCGACATGTTCCGGCCTGCCTGCCGTCCGCAGCTCCCTACAGGCTCATCAGCCTGGCTGAGCAGCATGGCGCCACCAACGTGCGCATCTTCGGCTCAGTCGCGCGTGGTGAAGACGACGGTGACGCGGTGCTGCTATGAGCGACGAGCGCGAGCGCCTGCGCGACATCCCTGGAACGACGAAACGCGTTGACGCACTCACGATTAGGGAACCGGAAGGGGCGCCGGTATGCGTGAAATCGTACAGCCGGCCCGGGCAGTGTCGCCGGGCGAGATCATTAAAATGGAGCTTGAGGAATGGGGCTGGTCGCAGCGCGACCTGGCCGAAATTATGGGCCGGCCACCCCAGGCGATCAGTGAGATCATCCGTGGCGCAAAGCAGATCACCCCCGAAACGGCGCTGGAGTTGGCACAGGCATTCGGCACCTCAGCCGAGATCTGGATGAACCTGGAGGCGAACTACCGCCTCCAGCGCGCTCGTCGGCGGAGCGGCGACGGCGAATCCGATATCGCAACGCGTAGCAAACTCTACGGCATGCTCCCAATTGCCGACCTGATCCGCCGGGGCTGGCTGCGCGCGACCAGTGTCGCCGATGATCTGGAGCATGACGTACGTCACTTGCTGCGGTGATCCCGAAACGATGATTGCAGCGGTCAGCCTGCGCCCGCCCACACCCCTGCTTGAGGGCTGCGCCCGCCCAAAACCTCCCGCGGGCGGGGGTGTGGGGAAACCCCGTTCCCCCACACCCCTCTCCGAGGGACTGGCCCACACCGCCCGATGCAAACGCGGATATGTCCCCTATGTTCACGTCAGGACGCAATGGCAAACTGGCGTAGAAGCCATCAACACGGGTGAGGGAGAGCGCCGGATGCGCGGTAGATGATATAATTCTGCACGTAAACCTCGGCTCACTGCTGCTGATCGGTTGCACATGCCTGAACAGGTTGCCATGCTTACCGCCGACCGCCACTGCGCACCATTCAGGACGGGTCTGCCCATAGCGTGGAGCGCGCATCAATGACATCATCAACCCAGAACATGCTTACCTCGGGCATTCGCGATAACCGTTCGCGCGGCCGGGTCGGCGATTTCCTCCGTGAGCAGATTAAGCCCGACGCGCGGCTCTCGATCGTCTCGGCTTACTTCACCATCTACGCCTACCACGAACTGCAGAGCGCGCTCGACCAGATCGAGCACCTGCGCTTCCTCTTTGGCGAGCCGCGCTTCATTCGCGCGGTTGATCCTGAGCGCGGCGAGGCGAAGGCGTTCACCATTCAGGAAGATGGACTGAGGCTGGCGACGCTCCTCAGCCAGCGGCGGGTAGCACGCGAGTGCGCCGAGTGGATCCGGCGCAAAGTTGCGATCCGGTCGGTGAAACAGGCGGGACTGCTCCATGGCAAGCTCTACCACATTCAGAATGGTGGCACCGAGGAGGCGCTGCTCGGCAGTTCGAACTTCACCGTGCGTGGCCTTGGCCTGGCCCAGGCAAACAACAACATCGAGCTTAATCTGGTCGTCGACAGCAGCCGCGACCGCCGCGACCTCAAGCAGTGGTTCGATGAGATCTGGGAGAACAGCGAGCTGGTCGCCGATGTGCGCGATGAGGTGCTCCAGTACCTCGATCAGCTCTACGCCAACCAGCCACCGCGGCTGATCTATTACAAGACTCTCTTCCACCTCTTTGAGCGCTACCTTGATGAGCAGCAGCGCAGCGATCTGCTCGATGTCGGCACGCAGATCGTTGATACCGATATCTGGCAGGCGCTCTATGAGTTCCAGCGCGACGGGGTCAAGGGCGCGATCAATAAGATCCTGCGCCACAATGGCTGTATCATTGCCGACAGCGTCGGCCTGGGCAAGACCTACGAGGCCCTGGCGATCATCAAGTACTTTGAATTGCGCAATGATAAGGTGCTGGTGCTCTGTCCCAAGAAGCTACGCGAGAACTGGACGATCTATCAGGCGCAGAATAATAGCCCGCTCAACCCCTTCTTGCGCGACCGCTTCAGCTATACCGTGCTGTCGCACACCGACCTCAGCCGCGATGGCGGCTACGTGGATGGGGTCAATCTGGCGACGCTCAACTGGGGCAACTACGATCTGGTGGTAATCGACGAGTCGCATAATTTCCGAAATAATACCCGTGGCCGGCGCGATGAGGAGGGCAATGTTATCCGTAAGAGCCGCTACGAGCGGCTCATGGAGGATATTATCAAGAGCGGGGTGCGCACCAGGGTGCTGCTCCTCTCGGCTACGCCGGTCAATAACGACCTGCGCGATCTGCGCAATCAGATCTATGTGCTTACGGGCGGCTCCGACAGCGCCTTCAAGGAGTCGCTCGGCATTGACAGTGTGGAGCAGACGCTAACCGTCGCCCAGCGCACCTTTAGCGAGTGGGCGCGCAAAGGCGGCGAGCGCCGCACCGCCGATCTGCTGGAGCGCCTGAGCTCAAGTTTTTTTGCCCTGCTCGACGAGTTGACGATCGCTCGTTCGCGCAAGCATATCCAGCGCTACTATGGAGCGACAATCGCTGAACTGGGCGGCTTCCCCGAGCGTAAGCGCCCGCTGGCGATCTATCCCGAGATCGATCGCGATGGGCTGTTTATGTCCTACGACAGGCTCAATGATGAGATCTCGAACTACCGCCTTGCGCTCTTCAACCCGACCCGCTATGTGCGCCCTGAGCACCGGGCGCGCTATGAGCAGGCTGGCCGGCGCGACCAGAAGACCCGCTACTTCAGCCAGGGCCTGCGCGAGCAGTCGCTGATCGCCATGATGAAGGTCAACTTCCTCAAGCGGCTGGAGAGTTCGGTCGCCTCGTTCGGCATTACCCTCAAACGAACGGTTGATAGGATTCGCGCCCTTGAAGAGCAGATCAAGCAGTTCAAATCTGTCCAGGGCGCCGCGATCAAGGTTGAGCCACCGCCCCTCGACGCGCTTGACCCCGAGGACGAGGAGTTGCGCGAGATCTTGCTCGTCGGCCAGAGCCTGAAGTTTGAACTGGCGCACCTCGACATTGACGCCTGGCTGCACGACCTGCAGAGCGACAAGCAGCAGTTGCACAGCCTCTATATCGCGGCGCGCGATGTTGGCCCTGAGCGCGACGCCAAGCTGGCAAGGCTCAAGGAACTGATCAGCGCCAAGGTGCGTAATCCGACGGTCGACAAGCACGGCCAGCCCAACCGCAAGCTGCTGGTCTTCACCGCGTTCGCCGATACCGCCGCCTACCTCTACGACCAACTTGCCCCCTGGGCGCGCCAGGAGCTCGGCATCCATGTGGCGCTGGTCTCCGGCGGCGCGGCCGAGAATAAGACCAGTTTCGGCCGGGCGCAGTTCAATGAGATTCTGACTAACTTCGCCCCGCGCGCCAAACAGCGCGACCGGATGCCGAATATGCCCCGGGAAGGCGAGATTGACCTGCTGATTGCGACTGACTGTATCTCTGAGGGCCAGAACCTGCAGGACTGCGACTACCTGGTGAACTATGACATTCACTGGAACCCGGTGCGGATCATCCAGCGCTTTGGCCGGATCGACCGCCTGGGCAGCGTGAATCGGTCGGTGCAAATGGTGAACTTCTGGCCCACCCAGGATCTCAACAAGTACATCAACCTGAAGAACCGGGTCGAGGCGCGCATGGCTCTGGTTGATGTGACCGCGACCGGTGATGATAATCTGCTGGCAAATGAGCAGCTTGAGGAGCTCATCGCCGAGGATCTACGCTACCGCGACCGGCAACTGCTGCGGCTGCGCGACGAGGTGCTCGACCTGGAGGATTTTAGCGAGAGCGTAGCGCTGACCGAGTTCACGCTCGATGACTTCCGCGCCGATCTGCTGCGCTTCCTCCAGGCCAATCGCCGCTTGATCGCCGATGCGCCGCCGGGCCTTTACGCCGTTGTGCCCCCCGATGCGCACTATGAGGCCATCCGGCCCGGCGTGATCTTCTGCCTGCGCCAGAAGGGGCCTACCGGCGAGACCCAGATCGTCAACCCGCTCCCGCCCTACTACCTGGTCTATGTCCACGCCGATGGGACGGTGCGCTTCAGCTTCTCGCATCCCAGGCAGATCCTCGAGATCTACCGCCTGCTCTGCGCCGATCGCGCCGCCGCCGATGAGGCGCTCTGCCGCCTCTTCGACCAGGAGACGGATGACGGGCGCGATATGTCGCGCTACAATCTGCTTCTGGAAGCAGCCGTGCGCGACATCGAGCGGCGCTTCAGCCGGCGCGCCGCCGCCGCCCTCACCGGTGGGCGCCATGGACTGATTCCCGAGCGCAACCAGCAGGCGCGCTCGGCTGATGACTTCGATCTGATCACCTGGCTGGTGATCAGGTCAGCGTCCTAACGTGAAAATGGGGGAACCAGGTTTCCCCACGCCCCCGCCCGCAGGAGGGTTTGGGAGGGCGCAGCCCTCAAGCGGGGGTATGGGGAAACCGGGTTTCCCGACACCCTCGCCCCTGCAGAGTTTGTCCCATTGCGACGCCCTCGCGCGCGGCTCCGGTCTGCCCTCTCCCGCGCGTAGGAGAGAGGACGAGGGTGAGATCGGTGAAGGGCTGGAGGGTGAGGTCAATGAGTAGCGTATGACCGCTGTTACCCTTCGTCAAACTATCGCCCGGAATCTCGCTGCCCTCGAACGCGGCCCCCTCGCCCCTGGCGCGCGGGCGCTGCTGGCGACCCTGGGCTACCAGAGCAAGCGCTGGCTGGAGCTTGAGCCTACCCCTGAAGCCTTCCTGGAGGCCTTCGATCAAGGCCGGCGCCTCAACCAGGCACGCGCCCGCATCGCCGAGTGGCGCTCGGTCGAGATGGTCGCCCAGCTCACCGGCGATGACCTTACCGCCGCGAACCAGTTGCGGCTGTCGCTCGACGGCGGCCCGGCCTTCGCCGCGCAGACCTACCAGTCGTTCTTGTTCTTTGCCGTCGATCTGGCCGGCAAGCCTGAGGGGCGCCCCTACACCCGCGGCGAACTCGCCGCCATCACCCGCGAGATCAATAAGCCCTTCCTCATGCCGGTCAGCGTGCTCTTCCGCCACAACGGCGCGCTGACCCTGGCGATTGTCACCCACCGGCCCGACCGGCGCGACGAGAGCCGTGATGTCCTCGAAAAGGTCTCGCTCATCCGCGACGTGCGCTGCCAGGAGCCGCACCGCGCCCACCTGGAGATCCTCGCCGACCTGAGCCTGCCGGCCCTGACGGCGCGCCAGATGATCGGCGGCTTCGCCGATCTCCAGCGGGCATGGGCGCGCACCCTCGATATCACCGAGCTGAACCGGCGCTTCTACCGCGAGATTGCCAACTGGTACTTCTGGGCCGTCGAGCAGGTGCGCCTGCCCGAACTGCCCGCCATCCCGCCCGAGCAACGCAACGCTGAGGCCATGATCCGGCTGATCACCCGCCTGATCTTCGTCTGGTTCCTCAAAGAGAAGGGCCTGGTGCCCGCTGCGCTCTTCAATCGCGCGCAGCTTGAGCGTCTGCTGGTGGACCTCGATAGCCAGGAGAGCAGCTACTACCGCGCGATTCTGCAGAATCTCTTCTTCGCCACCCTGAACCAGGAGATGGGCCGCCGCGCCTTCCGCGACGAGCGCAGCTTCCAGGGCCGCAACGCCCAGCACGGCGTGACCAGCCTCTATCGCTACCGCGACCTGTTCCGCCAGCCCGATGAGGCGCTGGCGCTCTTCGCCCAGGTGCCCTTCCTCAACGGCGGCCTCTTCGAGTGCCTCGACGATGCCGAGCGCAAGCTCTATGTCGATGGGTTCTCCGATAATCCCCGCAACCAGCCCCACGTGCCCAATGCGCTCTTCTTCGCCGGCCCGACCGAGGTCGATCTCAATCGCACCTACGGCACCCGCGGCCGCCGCTACGAAGTGCGCGGCATTCTGGAGATCCTCGAGAGCTACAAGTTCACCGTCGCCGAGAATACGCCGATTGAGGAGGATGTCGCTCTCGATCCCGAATTGCTCGGCCAGGTCTTCGAGAACCTGCTCGCTGCCTATAACCCGGAGACCGAGACCACCGCCCGCAAGGAGACCGGCTCGTTCTATACCCCCCGCGGCGTGGTCAATTATATGGTTGATGAGTCGCTGCTGATCTACCTGAAGGATCATCTGCAGAAGGCGGCGCCGCTGATCTGGCCCTCACCCCCCGTCCCCCTCTCCCGCACGGCGGGAGACGGGGAGTCGCGCAGCGACGGGGGTGACGACCTCGATGCCCGCCTGCGCGAGTTGCTGGCCTACTCCGACCGCGATGCGCGCGAGCTTTTCAGCCGCGATGAGATCGGCCACCTGATCGCCGCGATCGATGCGCTGACCGTGATCGACCCGGCCTGCGGCTCCGGGGCCTTCCCCATGGGCGTGCTCCAAAAACTGGTCCACGTCCTGGCCCGGCTCGACGCCGATAACCAGCGCTGGCGCGAGATCCAGCGCCGCCGCGCCCTGCGCGAGACCAGCCAGGCCTACCAGATTGAGGATAAGGACGCCCGCGAGCGGCGCCTGCTCGATATCAGCGAGGCGTTCGAGTTCAATAGCTCCGACTATGGCCGCAAGCTGTTTTTGATCGAGAATTGCATCTACGGCGTCGATATCCAGCCCATCGCCGTGCAGATCGCCAAGCTGCGCTGCTTTATCAGCCTGGTGGTTGACCAGCAGATCGACGACGACCGCGAGAACCGCGGCATTCGCCCCCTGCCCAACCTGGAGACCAAATTCGTCGCCGCCGACGCGCTGCTCAGCGTCGAGCGCCCCCAGCAGTTCATGCTGCGCACCGGCGAGGTCGAGCGGCTTGAGCGCGAGCTGGCCGAGGTGCGCGAGCGCTACTTCCGCGCCCGCCGCGCCGCCGAGAAACGAACCTACCGCGAGCGTGACAAGCGCTTGCGCGATCAACTCGCCGCCCAGCTCGAGCGCGACGGCTGGCAGAGCGCCACGGCCAGGCAACTTGCGGCGTGGGACCCCTACGCCCAGAACGAGCGCGCCGATTTCTTCGACCCGGAGTGGATGTTCGGCAAGACCGATGGCTTCAACATTGTGATCGCCAACCCGCCCTATGTGCGCCAGGAGCTGATCAAGGCGCTCAAGCCGAAGCTGGCCGGCTACGCCACCTACAGCGGCACCGCCGACCTCTACGTCTATTTCTACGAGCGCGCGGTCGAGTTGCTGGCCCCCGGCGGCGTGCTGACCTTCATCTCCTCGAACAAGTACTTCCGCGCCGGCTACGGCCAGAAGCTGCGCCGCTACCTGGCCGAGAGGACCACCATCCACCAGATCATTGACTTCGGCGACGCCCCGGTCTTCACCGCCATCGCCTACCCCAGCATCATCATCGCGCAGAAATCCTCCCCCTCTCCCGCGCAGCGGGAGAGGGGGCCGGGGGGTGAGGGCCACCAGATCCTCGCCCTCAACTGGAACCCCGCCGACCGGCTGGAGGATCTCCCGCGCATCGTCGCCGACGCCCGCGCCGCCCGCGCCCCCGGCGCGCCCTACCTCGCCCAGCAGAGCCTCGGCGCCGACGTCTGGCGACTCGAGGGCGGCGCCACCCGGCGCCTGCTCGAGAAGCTGCGCCGCGCTGGCCGGCCGCTGGGCGATTATGTCGGCGGGCGGTTTTACCGGGGTATCTTGACCGGCCTCAACGAGGCCTTCGTCGTTGACCGCGCCACCCGCGACCGCCTGATCGCCGAGCATCCCTCCAGCGCCGAGGTGCTCAAGCCGTTTTTGCGGGGGAGGGATGTGAAGCGGTGGCGGGTCGAGCCGCAGGATCTGTGGCTGATCTTTACCAGACGCGGGATCAATATCAATCGGTATCCTGCGATCCTGGCGCATTTGAGTCAGTACAAAGCGCAGTTGACTCCTGGCGTCCCCGGTGGGCGCAAGCCCGGCAGTTACCAGTGGTATGAAATCCAGGATAATGTCGCCTACTGGCAGGAGTTCGAGCAGCCGAAGATAGTGTACCCGGACATCTACGAGCACCAGAGCTTCACCTATGACCGGGACAAGTATTACGCGGCCAACACCTGCTACTTCATCCCCACCGAAGAGGTCTGGATGACTGGACTGCTCAACTCAACAGCGGTAGAGTGGTTCTATGCGTTGCTGGCGAACCGCATCCGTGGCGGTTATCTTCGTGCGTTCAGCGACTACATGCGCCAGATCCCCATCCCCGTGGGCAGCAACACCCAGGCGATCACGGAACTGGTGGAGCGGATCCTCGATCTCACCCCCGCCGCTGCGCGGCACCCCCTCTCCGCAGCGGAGAGGGGGAAGGGGGGTGAGGTGAAACAGCAGATCGCCGCGCTGGAGCGCGAGATCGACGAGCGAGTTTACGCGCTGTACGGGCTGCGGCCGGACGAGATCCGGCTGATCGAGGAGCAGGCGCGGGGAGGTGCGGCGTGAGCGAACGAACAGCGCGGTGGCGATCTACTCGCCCCGGGAGGTGATTAGCTATGGCGAAAACAACGACGAAACGAGTTGATGCGCTCAAGATCAAGCCTCAGGGCGCGGCGGCGCTTGCCGCACAGCTTGCAGGGATGACACCCGAAGAGCAGCGCCAGTTCTGGGAAGAGCGCACCCGTGCACTCCGCGAGCGCCAGGCGACGAAGCGAGCGCAGCAGATGACGATCGCTACGACCACAGTGCATGAAGACCAATGATGCAAGGAATTGTTCGAGGTCTGGAGCGTCTCGTTACTGCGCTACTCGATCGCAGAGTTGCAGCGTGCCGGGTCGGCGTTGGTGAAGGCATCAATTGAGACAATGAGCAACGACTCAGCATTTAGCGCCGCGATCCAGCCAGGGGCGAACGACCGGCAGAGCGTGATTACCCGTTTTGGCACGATCGAGGCGTTACTCCGGCAAGTCATTGGCTAACGGAGCGAGAAAGCGGACACGTTATGAGCACAGAAATCCAGACCATGACCGGCGCCGAGGCGGGTTTGAACAGCCAGCGCCAGATCGAGATCGCGCTCCAGGCCATGGTGGAAGGCAACGGCGAGGCGACAAATGAAGCGATCTACGCGGCTGTTGAGCGCTACATGGGCGGGGCGGTGCTCTCACAACAAGGCCGTGACACCCTACGTTCGCTGATCAACCGCGAGGCGGTGCGCCGGGGCCTGGTGTATCCATACGAACCGAATCAGGCCGGCTGGCGCATCACCGATGACGGTCGAACGCTTGTTGCCAACCTTCCCGATGAAGTGAAGCCTGAGGGACTGGACGCCAACACGTTTGATCTGGGCGAGTACCCGATCGACAGCCTGCTCATCCGCTCGGAGACGCGGACCGTCTTCGAGGTCGTCCGGCGCATGAGCAACAACCAGTACATCCTCGACCCGGATTTTCAGCGCGAGTTTATCTGGGATGAGACAAAACAGAGTAAGCTGATTGAGTCGGCGCTGATGCGTATCCCATTACCTGTCTTCTATCTGGCCGAAAACCCCGACGGTCGGGTGGTGGTGGTAGACGGGCTTCAGCGCCTCAGCACGTTTCAGCGCTTCTTGAAGAATGAACTGGTGCTGCGCGGTCTGAAGGGGAATAGCAAAGAGTTGAACGGCCTGCGATTCGAAAAGCTTCCACCAAAACTGCAAAATCGGATCGAGGACACGCAACTTATCCTGTACATCATCGATGCCAAGGTTCCGGATCGGGCGCGCCTGGATATTTTCGAGCGGGTGAACAGCGGCGTGGCGCTTAGTCGCCAGCAGATGCGCAATTGTCTGTATGTTGGTGATGCGACTCGCTGGTTGCGGGACCGTGCGCGTAGTCAGGTCTTTCTTGAAGCGACCGGACGCGGCCTGAATAGTCACACCATGCGCGACCGTGAAGCAATTAATCGTTTCTGCGGCTTCTATTTTTCCGGCGTCGAAGGATATCGAGAACTCAAGGGAGACATTGACGAGTTTCTGGCCCAGACGCTGCTGAAGATGAATGCGATGGGATCCGCGCAACTGGAGCGGACCCTGACGCCTGTGTTCGAACGCAGCATGCGGAACAACTTCAGAGTATTCGGCAAACATGCGTTTCGCAAACACAGCAGTCCGGATGACAGTCGTAATATCATCAATATAGCGCTGTTTGATGTCTACTCCGTTCTCATGACACAGTATTCTGAATCCTTTGTCATCGAGCGCAAGGACGACTTCTATCAGCGCTTTCAGGTGCTGCAGAGCGACGAATCCTTTCGGAATGCCATTACTATTTCAACGAATGACGTTCGCAATGTTGTAACACGATTTGAGCGCATTGAAGCAGTTCACGCCGATCTTGTCACCGATGTGGAGAAGATCTAATGCTCATCCGCGTCACGCTTGAACACTTCAAGTGTTTCGAACTCCTTAAACTTCCCCTCGCGCCGCTCACACTGTTGACCGGCCTGAACGCCGCGGGCAAATCAACGGTGATCCAGGCCCTGGCGCTGCTCCATCAGACGCTAAACGAGAGTCCGGGCAGCAGTGGATTGGTATTGAACGGGAAAGATGTCTCGTTGGGCAGCGCCGATGAAGTCGTAGACAAAGTAAGTGGACGAGACAACTTCGCGATCGGTGTCGAGCACGATGCAGGCAGCATCTTCTGGCGCATGCAGGTTGAAGCAAATGCAATGGTCGCGCCATTTGTAGACCAGTCGGATCACCAATCTGAAGCCTTGCTCCAGACATTACGGACACTCACCTACATCTCGGCCGACCGAATCGGTCCGCGTGAAACCTATCCGGCAAGTAGCAGCGCCCAGCAGACCGGGGTAGGCGCACGCGGAGAGTATACGCCGTGGTTCATCAATGCGCATGAAGACCTCACCATTCCCAGAGCAATGTGCAGTCCAGAAGCACCTCCTCTACTAAAGCGGCAGGTAGAGGCCTGGCTTGCCTCATTCTTTCCCGGTAGTGCGATCGAGATTGAGCCGCTCCCGCGAACCAACTTACTCGTGATGCGTATGCGCACGAGTGCGGCAACCAATTTTCACCGTATGGCAAATGTTGGGTATGGTCTGAGTCATGTGCTTCCAGTGATTACAGCCTGTCTCGGAGCTGTCGGCCTCGCGCAACGCGAAGCGCGGATTGCGCCGTTAGTGATGGTCGAAAATCCTGAGCTCCACTTGCATCCTGCAGGTCAGTCTGCAATGGGGATTTTTCTTGCGCGTGCTGCGGCCTCAGGAGCTCAGGTTATGGTTGAGACCCACAGTGACCACGTATTGAATGGTATTCGTCGGGCGGTCAAGGGAATCAACGGAGCGCCCATTCTTAGTCCAGAACAGGTAGCTATCCATTTCTTCCAACTCCGTGATGATACCGGCCAGCGTCCACAGGTCATTTCTCCCATGATTGACTCTCAGGGAAATCTGGATACATGGCCGACAGACTTCTTTGACCAGTATGAAAAGGATCTGGGATCACTGATTGGATGGTAGGTGCAAAGTGGACTTCTTTGTCAACGATCTTTCGCTCCACGGCCAATATTCCGACCATCTAGGCTTTCGGCAATCCCTTGAGGAAGTCATGCGCTGTCGGGAATGCGCAAAACGTTATGGTCGCACACTTCGTGTATCACGCACTATCGTAGATTGCCGGGCCTGCGCTAATCAGAGCTTTCGCCAGGCAGTTCAAGCGACGGGAGATAGAAACTTCATCACATTAGTTATGGTCTGGATCGGCAAGAATGGCCCCTTTCTTGAAGATCAGCTTATGGGGAGCCCGAATGAATACTTAAGCCTCCAGAACGATGTCGTGGTCACTGAAACAGCAATCGGTGAGGCGGCGGCGCGCCATTTCCAGGGTCTTCCTGCTGGCCTGGTGAGCTTCGCTCCGTCGGGTTATCTGTTCACACCTATTGAAGTCAATTGGCATCGCGACAGCGCCGATGTTGAGACGTGCGAACTGCCAAACTTCTGGGAGTCGCCGACATTTGAGGACTACCTCAAGGCTCAGCAGAGTCTGCCGCAGACATGGCAGGAGTTTATTGCGCAACTGCCAGGACGCTTCCCCAACCTCACCTTTCTACCAGATCTGGAACAGCACGTGGCGGGCACAACGTTCTCGCCCTACCTGATCGCGCGCAGCTTTGAGCTGCTCGATGTGCTGAATCGCCTCAAGACCTGCTTCGACGCCGAAGGCCGGCGCACAGCCGCCGGGGAAGAACTGATGGACAACTACTTCCGGCGCGATAAAGCGCTCTTCTCCGACTCATCGGACTCGGAGAAAAACGACGCCGGCTTTCGCAACGCAATGACCTTCAAAGACCCGGACGGCCAGGAGTTGATCTGCTTCTGGCACGGCAAGATTAGACGGCCCATCCAGTTCCGCATTCACTTTAGCTACCCCATCCAGAGCCATACGCCCTTGTATATTGCCTACATCGGGCCGAAGCTGACCAAAAAGTAGCCAGCAGGCCGCCTCATGACCATGCCCCGCTTCGCCCGCTTCCTGGCCCTGGCCCGCGAGCGCACGGCGCTGATCGTCGACCTCTGCGCCGACCCCGATCTGCTCAGCCGGGCCCAGTTGCTGCACTACCTGGAGCGCTAACATATCATTACCCCATCACCCCATAGGTGATGATCCCTATTGAAATTCGTCGTGCAGCGTGCTACACTGAGATGCAGCTTCGCGCTCCTCAGGGCTGCCCCATGCGCTTCCGTTTCGTCGACAAAAAGCTCCAGGCGCTCTACACCGACGAGACGGGCGCTGAACACTACGAGCGCAGCGTGGTGAAGGGCTTCTTCCGTGTCATGGCAATTATCCAGAGCGCGCCCGACCCGCGCGACTTCTACAAGTTCAAGTCGCTCCACTACGAGAAACTGAGCGGCGACCGCGCCGGTCAGTATTCATTCCGGCTGAACAAGCAATGGCGCCTGACCGTTCGCATCGAGCACGACGACGAGGGTCAGGAGGTGGTGATCATTGCGATCGTGGACTACCATTAGGGAACCGGAAGGGGCGCCGGTATGCGTGAAATCGTACACCCCGCCCAGGCAGTGTCGCCGGGCGAGATCATTAAAATGGAGCTTGAGGAACGGGGCTGGTCGCAGCGCGACCTGGCCGAAATTATGGGCCGGCCACCCCAGGCGATCAGTGAGATCATCCGTGGCGCCAAGCAGATCACCCCCGAAACGGCGCTGGAGCTGGCACAGGCATTCGGCACCTCAGCCGAGATCTGGATGAACCTGGAGG
>Ga0308389_1001930_pt1 | contig 13513 bp, 10 predicted proteins | sample Hotspr2Sample148_FD_202362 | JGI IMG/M metagenome (GOLD analysis project Ga0308389, IMG submission 202362) | Hot spring phototrophic mat microbial communities from Mushroom Spring, Yellowstone National Park, Wyoming, United States - 20040719_148 ... | reverse complement strand
CGGTCCCAACCTCCAAAGGCCGTTTCTCTATCCGGTCGCCGGCCCGGAAGGCCGATCGCTTACTCGGATGGGCCATCCCAGGGATCCGTTCGGCCACAGCCATCACAATTCCGTCTGGATCTCCCATCCCGATGTTGGGGGAGTGAATTTTTGGGCAGATCGGGACAAAACACCCCCAGGCCGGATCCTCTGCCAACGCATCGAACAATACGAAGATGGTCCGCAGTCGGCCTGGCTCTTGGCCGTCCATGCCTGGCAAGACGCCCAAGGAAAAACCATCCTCCTGGAACGCCGCCGGATCGAAGTCCAAGTGGTTGATCCGGAACACTGGTGGATTTTCATCGACATGGAATTGGCCCCTCCCGCTCAACAGCCGGTTACCATCGGACAAACTCCTTTCGGCATGATCGGGGTTCGGATGGCCAAGACGATCGGGGTTTCCGACGGTGGGGGGCGGTTACTCAATTCGGAAGGGCAACGGGGCGAAGTGGCTATGTTCCGCAAACCCGCCCGGTGGGTCGATTACAGCGGACCGATCCTGCCGCTGCCGCCCACGGGGACTTCGGAACCGAAATCTCCCGCTTCCCCCTCTTTCCCGCAGGCAGACCAACCCCGGCTTCCAGCCCCAGCCAGCCAACCCCAGATGACTGCCCCGGCCCATCCATCCCAGACGACTCTCCGTGCCGAGCAGCCTCGGCCGAGTTCCCTGGTTGCTCCCTCGGTGGGACGCCAACTTCCCGCCGGCGCAGGAAAGCTTCCCACCGGCCCGGCCCGCTCAGGTGTTCCCGGATCAGCCAACTCAGACCCTGCCGGCCCGCCCCCCTTGGGTGCTACCGGGCCGGCCCATTCGGATGCTACCAGGCTGGCCAACTTAGGTTCAGCGGGGGCGAACAGATCAGGTCCTGCCGGCCTGGCCAACTCAGATGTTGCCGGACCGGCCAACTTCGGTGTTCTCGGACCGGCCAACCTAACTCCTGCCGGGCCGACCAGATCGGGAAAACTTCCCCCAGAGTGGGCCAAATATTGTGCGGGGATTACACTGATGGATCACCCGGCCAATCCCAGTCATCCGACGCCTTTCCATGTGCGGGCCGACGGCTGGATGGGTGCATCGCTCACCCTAGCCCGGCCGATCACCATCCCGCCAGGCCAACCCCTTCGGCTTCGCTATGGCTTGTGGATCCATCCGGGGGTGCCCAACCGAGCCGAGATCGACGCCCAATGGCGCCAATTTGCCCAAACCCCGCTTCCGACTTTCCCCACTCGAAAAACACCATAACCCGGCCCAACCAGCCCCCAGAAAAGGCAACGGAAGGGCGGGTGGGATGAACGGCACCCCCTTAGCCGAATCCAAGAAGGGAACATCATGTCATTCCTGCGGAAGCAGCAGTCTAGAGTCTTTGTGCCGCCTAAATCCCCCTTGGATGTCATTCCCGCGAAAGCGGGAATCCAGTTATTTTTTCTGGGTTCCTGCTTGCGCAGGAATGACACATCGCCCCTTGACTCCCAACACAGGATCTCATTCCTTCGGAGCTTCCCCATGCACAACCCGAAACTCCATTTTCCCTAAAAAACCCCTTGACTCCCAACACAGGATCTCCCCCGGCTTTGCTTCGCTCAGTCGGCGTCTCGACGGCCAGGGGAGAGGCAAGTTGCTGCATTCGGCGAACGTGTTCCGTATGAACCGAACAGCGGAAAGCCGCCCCCATCCCGCGGCTGCATCCTTTCGGGATATAGGATACTCCTGGGCGGCCGTCGATCCTTTGTCTGCTCTGAGTCCTTTTGATTTAAGGAGTTATAACCATGACCGTTCGAGCGACCCTTGAGCAGTTCCCCCAAGAGGCTCCGGCGAAAGTGCCGCTTGCTTTGCCGAGGAAAGGAACCCGTTCGGCGGGAAAAGCCCGCTCTGGGCCTCGAAGCAAATCCGCTGCTAGTGGTTTTCCGGGGCCGATGGATCGCCGGCGTTTTTTGGCCAGTAGCGGCCTGTTGGCCTTTACCATTGCCAAACCCCAATGGGTCTGGGCCAGCCAGGCCGCCTCGACGATCAAGCTGGGCCTGATCGGCTGCGGAGGCCGAGGCAATTGGATCGCCGATCTATTCCGTCAACACGGCGGCTATCAGTTTATTGCCGTGGCCGACTATTTCCCGGATCGGGCGCTGAACACCGGCAAACGCCTCGGCCTGCCGGAGGATAAATGCTTCAGCACCCTGTCCGGTTACAAGCGTCTGTTGGACGCCAAGCCGGATGCCGTAGTGATCGAAAGTCCCCCATATTTCCATCCCGATCAGACCTGGGATGCGGTGGAAGCGGGGTGTCATGCCTTTGTGGCCAAACCGATAGCCGTGGATGTGCCGGGCTGCCAACGGTTCCTCCAGGCCGGTCAACGGGCCACCCAAAAGAAACTCTGCGTGTTGGTCGATTTCCAAACCCGCGCCAATCCGCTCTATCAGGAATGCGTCCAACGAGTTCGGCAAGGGGACATCGGCCCGATCGTTTCCGCCGAGGCGGTCTATTACACAGGCAGCACCTGGGGCGGCCCAGTGGAGTTGAAAGACCCAGAAACCCGAATGCGCCTCTGGGGCCGAGACCGCATCCTCTCCGGCGACATCATCACTGAACAAAACATCCACGCCCTCGACGTGGCCACCTGGTTTTTGGATCGGGACCCCATCCGGGCCTACGGCGCCTGCACCCGTCGAGGCCGACAAGACCCGCCTGCCGCCTCCGACCTGGTGTGCCACGATGCTTTTAGCTGTGTTTTTGTGTTCCCCGATGATATTCCGCTCAGCTTTTCGTCCAAACAGTATGGCACCGGCCTCGACGACATCGGCTGTTGGGTTTTCGGTCCCAAAGGCACGGCCGAAACACACTACTTTGGCCAGGTGCTGATCCGAGGGGAAAAATCGTACAAAGGCGGTAAACTAGGCAATCTGTACACCGAAGGGGCGGTCGCCAATATCGCCGCCTTCCACCAGGCCATTACCCAAGGCAATTTCCAAAATCCTACCGTCGCCCCCAGTGTGCGAAGCAACCTAACCACCATCCTCGGCCGAACCGCTGCCTATCGAAAGGCGGAAGTCTCCTGGGACCAAATGCTCCAAGCCGCAGAAAAATTCGAGTTCCCCCTCGATCAATTGAAGTCCTAGACCGACTGTCCGATTTAAGAAACTCGGTAGAGTGGCAAGAGCAGCGTCTTCCCGGCCTGGCCCGGGGGGAAGAAGATGCTTTGTCCCCTAGATGCCGGAGGAGTTTAGGCCGAACAGAGCGTGCTCATTTCTTCTGCCACGGCTTCAATCTGTTCGGCCCGGATCAAATCCTCCCCCTCCGCATAGCCTACCAACAGAGCCAAATCCGCCAGCCGATTGATCCGGCGGGGAACGCCCTGGCTCCGTTGGTGCAGGACGTCCAGGGCGGCCGGGTCAAAAAGATCCCGGTTGGCACCGGCCGTCTTGAGCCGATGCGCCACATATCCGGCCGTCTCCATTGGTCCAAATGGACGAAGGAAACATTTGATTGCCAACCGGTCCTCCCAGGCGGGCATCCGCTCCAGCAGCGGTAAGATGGACGGCTCCGCCACCAGCAGCACCGTCCAGGCCAGCCGCTGCCCGGCGCGAACGTTCAGCACCAGCCGAAGTTCTTCCCATCGTTCCGGTTTGGTGATCAAATGAGCATCTTCCAAAACCAGCACAGGCCGCCGCCCCTCCGCCGTCGCATCGGCTGCCAACCGCTGCAATCTCCGAATGCTCCAAGACACCGGCGGTTGCCCCACCGGATTCTCCTGGCCTTCCAGCGCATCGGCCACATACGCCAGCAGCTCTTCCACAGGCATCTGGGGAAAAGCGATTTCGATCCACGGCCCAAACCGCTCCCCCAACACATGCCGAAGCATCCCCACCAGCAGCGTCTTTCCCATCCCCGGACCGGCCGTCAGTAAGACCGCCTCCGCCTGCTGCTCCAAGGCATATCGAAGTTTCAATAGCGCCGCCTGATGCGTCTGGCTCGGATAATAAAACCGAACGTCCAGAGTGCTGTCAAACGGCCTTTCGCTAAGTTGCCAATACGCTTGATACATTGGCCATCGAACCCGAAATGGCTGCTTTTGGAACCATGGAGCCGAACGAAGCAAACCGCCTCTCCCACCGTCGGAGAGGCCGGGTGAGCCGAATGCTGGCCGAACTCTCCCCCGCAGTGGGAAAAGCCAACTTGTTTCCGGCGGAACTGCTGCGGAATGAGGAGTTCTCCCTGGGGGTTAGGAGGGGTGGTTTCTGAAAGGCCAGTTTATACACAATTATCCACTACCCCCACGATCGGCACCCCAGCGGCCTGGAGTCGTTGCCGCAACGCTCCCATATCCACCGGATGTACCCCAGTTCGTACATTCCGCACGACCACCAATCCTTCGACGTACCCGAGCAGATTTCCCACTGCCCCGGCCCTTTGCTCCCCAACGGATGTTTCCTCCAGTTTCTCCAATGCCCCTAGGTCCAACAGGAGTACATCATACACTTGGCGGAGTTCCCGGAGGGCATCCGCCAGAGCCGCCCCAACTCTTCCCACCTCCTCGCTGCCGCTTCGGGCCACACCACACCAGGGCAAAAGCGTTACCCCATCGGCCTGGGATTCGATAAGGACCTCTTGGACGGTTCGGCAACGATGGCCAAGCTGCTCCCAGCCCACCTGAGGCGCTACATTCAGCCGGTCCGCCAAATCGGGATGAGTCAGGTTGGTCTCCGCCACCACCACCCGGCCCCCTCGCTCCGCCAACCGACGCGCCGCACACAAAAGCAGGGTGGTGGCCCCCTCCCCACTCCGCACCGAAACAAATCCGATGACCTTTTTCCCTTCTCCCGCTGCCCTCAGAATGGCCTCGGCCACCCGATCCAATGCCCCTGCCGCCTTGGCTTCCAAAGCCAGACAGACCTTCGGCCAACAAAAGCCGGGCACATGCCAATGGGCGGAAAAGCCCATTCTGGCCGCCCTCGAGCGGGTGGTGGCCGAATCGGCTTCGGAAGGGAAACTGCCGGAGTCTGCCGAACCGGCTGAGGCTGCCAAATTGCTTCCGGCACTCAAAGTGGCCGGAACGCTCGAAGGACCCGGTCGCTGAAAAGCGCCGAGCGTTGCCGAACCGGCTCCTGCTGGCCAACCGGATGCGGCGAAGACGCCGGGGGCAGGTGGCCGGGGAGCAGTCGGTCTGGCAGAAGCTTTCCCCCTCTTGTCCTGTCCCCCTTCTGAGGTCTGCTCCGCTTCCGGTCCTGCTCGGAGCCGAAGCCACAGATCGGTGCCTGTCTTCTCCTGAGGGGCTTTGACGCCGGGCGTTAAAGGCAATCCGGTGGTGCCCTCTGGAGGTTCGGGACTTTGCCGGGCTGGGCACTCCTGCTGCCGGGAAGAGGTCCCCGGGGAGGATCTTGGAACGAATAGGCTTAGCCGAGGCCGCTCCAATGGCCGGGGTAGTTCCGGCACCCCCCGAATCTTGGTGGTTTGTGGACCAACTTCTAGGGGGATGGTGGGCGAAGGCGGCTCGAAAAAACAGACTTCCCGGGGAATCTCTAAATCATGGAGCGTGATTTTCCGGGGATTTTTGGAAAGTTTGGGCCTCCCGGAGTTGACTTCCCCCTCCGAACTGGGCTCGGTCGGTTGGGGGCAAGCACCAGGAAATTCTAAAATGCACTCCGGATGTTCCCCCTGCGGAACTTCCGGAGCAGTCTCCGAAGGGGTATGCAAAGAGGGTTCTTCCGACTGCTGGCTGAAGGGGAGAATTGGGGACCCCGGGCGGGCCGATTTCCTAGGCCGTTTCGAAAGAAAATGGGGACCTCGGAGCACAGGATGGCCCGGAGTTGCTTCCCCGGCAGCTAACTTCTCTACGGTCCTCCGATTGGGTAATCCCACGGAAGATTGTCGATCCTTCTGGTCCAACACTTCCCCTAAAGAAAGAGGACCAGGTCGAGGAAGGCCTTTTTTCCGGCTTCGACCCGCCAGCGAAGTCTCTGCAGGGTGTCCGCTGGCCTTGCGGAAAGCATCTTCGCTTTCCTGGAGAGAACTGTCCGGGGAATCCGGTTTCGGTGAGGAGATTTTGCCAAGCTGGGGGGGATTCCCACCCGGGGGGGCCGAAACAGGGGGACCTGCTTGCCCGGCCGAAAGACACTCTTTCTGGCCAGCTTGGCCAGCCGAACGGAGCACTCTCTGACCAGCTTGGCCAGGGGAAAGGACCTCGCTCTGGCTCAACGTCTGGCTCAACGGGGCGTCTTCCTCCCCGGAAAGCCCAGTTTTTGGAGGGGGACTGGGCATTTCCGGGTCTTCCGAAGGCTTTCGGCCGCTGTGGGCCACCCCCGCCTGCTGCAAATACGCTTTAATAAAGGCTTGATCCAGTGCCGTCATAGGCACTCCTGATCGGAGGTTTTTCAATGGTGCCGTTGAACCGAGCTACCCCAGGCTCCTGGACCCCAAAGCCTTCATTGTCGGGGGATCGGCCGAAAGGCTGGAATCGGCCGGAGGGAACCCCTCCATCAGGTGGGTAGGAATTCGCCGGAGAGGTTCCTGGGAATCCCCCCGAAGAGGGGCCATATTGGGGCAAAGAACCCGAGGGTGGGTATCCGGCAGGACCGGAGGGATATAAATTCCCCCTTGTGGATGGGTAGGAATATCTCCGGTCGCTCGGAATTGGGGAGCCGGCATCTTGCTGATTGGGGTATCCAAATCCCCCACTATTTAAGGGTTCCCTCCGGGAAACCTCTTGATACTGGTTTCGCGGAGAATATCCCCCGGCTGGTTGGAGACCCGAGTAGGGAACCGGCTCCTGCCTTCCCAGGATAGGGGCTTGCCCACTCGGACCAGCAGCACTATAGGTAGCCTCGGAGGACCTAGGCCGGCCCGGAGGAAACAGGACCGGATACCATCGTCCATCCGTACTTGGATAATAGACCATATGGGTGTTTGGGGGGATTGAGTAATTTGCGGAAGTTGGATAATAAACCGTCGGAGAACGGGTCTCCACTGCATACCCAGACGGAGTCGTCTTTTGGCCAGCCAATAGGGTTTCTCCCGGAGCTACCCCCCCCTGGAAGCTATCATTACCTGGTCCACCAGAGGAATCATGGGCATTTGGGCTTGGCAGTTGGCTTCGGGTGTCTGCTACCCGGGTGCTGCTGCGCGATGGGGCCTGACTAGTAGGAGTTTGCCGGGCCGAAGAGGTTTGCCCAGCGGGTGTTCCGGAAGAGGGGGCACTAGTTTGGGTGCCCCTTTCGGAGGGTTTTTCGCCCCCTGCAGCACTTTGAGATGCCAGTTGGGATGTTCCGGCCCCTTGGTCAGGGGGTGTTGTGCTCTTCCCCGGCTGCTGGGCCGGCTTATTTTGGGCAGACTGCTGGGTTGCACAGGCCGGGGGAGTGGTACCAGCTTGCCGGCCGGTGGGGGTTGGCTGGGCTTCCGCCTTAGTCTGTTGGGCCGATGGACCGGTGCCCGACGGACCAGAAACAGAAGAAATGTCTCCTTCGAGGGGGGCAGAATTAGTCTTTTGGGTGCTTACCGACCCGGTAGCACTGGCCGCTTGGCCCTCTATAGAGGCAGGTTTGTTGCCCTGTTCAGGGGGTTGGACGGAGCGGAACAATATCGGCAGAGCGGCAATCAAAAACAGCACCACCCCCCCGCCCAATAAGATCCGGGCCGAAAGATTCGGACTGAAAAGCCGACCTCCAAACCGGATGGACGAACCACTCGCCTGCCCGGCCGGTGCTACCGGGGGATCCGTTACATCCGGAATTGCGGCTAATATATGCTCCTCCGCCGGTGAGGCACCGGGGTTCTCAGAAGGTATAGCCACCTGAAAATGGGGAAGCTGCTGGACGGTACGCTCCGGCGAAGAGATGGGGTTCTCAGAAGGGGCAGGCGGGGTTCCCGCTTGGGACGGGGCCTGCTGGCTCTCTAACAGGTCTTTGATCAAGAGGGGGAAAACTTTCATAGGAAGAGCACCTTTTTCTAAGCTCCGTGTGTTTTCTCTATGGGGCCCTGGGAGAGGGCTTCGGGAATCCCCGTAAATTGGGGGGATATATACCAATTTCGGGGGAATGCCTCCTTTTTAAGTTCCCTGTTTTCTCCTTATCAGGGAGTTTGTACGTCCTGACCCTCGTGGCCAGCCCGTTAAAAGCCATCCAGCCCCCATAACAGGGAATAAAACAATTAGAACCCCCAGAAGGGGCCTCAACGGAAGTATCGGGTTCCGGTTTTGCCGAGCTTAAGAATTATTCTGAACAGCACAACTCTTCCGGTTAGGAAAACTCTGCACGGGATGTAGTCCGAACAGCTCGGTTTCTTTGCAGGTCAGCGTTTCGAGAAAAATCCATTCTACTAAGGGGCTCGATCTACTCCCGTAGAGGCACGAACTGCCATAGTGGTTAGCCTGGGGGTTCCCGGCTAAAATAACGTCTTGCCGGTCTGCTTCCCCCCGGGCACGAAGAAAGCCAAGGGAACCGGCGGAAAAGAGGAAACCATTTATTTTGAGCGGCTTTCCCTAGTTTGAGTGCCCCAGCTTGACTCTATCCCCGGAAACGACGACCACAATCTGTGGTGTTCGATCCGATTCTTAGCCCATACACGTGGGAGGAGCCGGGCCAGGGAGATACACTCAAACTAGAAACTGTTCCGGCCCGCCTATCCACCCATCGCACTTTCCCCAGAAGTTCTAAGTTTTTATTTAAAAAGAAGTTATAGAAATCTAGGGAGCCATGTGTTGATAAGGGGGTGAATAAACCCCCAAACGGTTGGGGAACACCCATGGAGAGAGGAAAAAATGACGGCCAGTCCAGAGGAATCCTCTAGTATGGGGGAGCAAACCCCTTCTCCCGAAGTACCGGGGAAGGCTTACCCATCGGCCCCTGATACGGATTTATCACTGCAACCGCTCCGCCAAGATATGCCGAGGGGTGGGTTCAGGCAGCCGGAGGCAATCCAGCCTTGGGATCCCGCTTTTATCCTTCGGATTGGGTTGCTGGTCGAAGGGGGGTTGGTCCTGGCCGCCGGAGCGGTAAGCTGGCTGATAGGACCACCGGTATGGCAGAAAATCCACCCGAACCTTTGGGACGCTCTGCTGGGGGCACTGATTACCCTACCTCTTTTGGCAGGACTGTGGTGGGGGGTGAATTATCCTTGGGGGCCGTGGCGTGGGCTGGTTCGGGTGCTGGAAAATTTGGTTATCCCGATTTTTGCCCAGTGTCGGGTGTGGCAGTTGGGGGTGATTTCCTTTTTGGCCGGGCTGGGCGAGGAGATGCTGTTTCGTGGCCTCCTGCAGGACGGGTTAGCCCACTGGCTGGGTAACAGCTTTGGCCTGGGAGAAGCAGCCGGACTATGGCTGGCCGTCGGCCTGGCAAGTACCTTGTTCGGCCTATTGCACTGGATCAGTCCGTTTTATGCCCTGGTGGCCGGGCTGATCGGCGCCTATCTGGGCTGGTGGCGGGTTCAGAGCGGCAATCTGCTGGGGCCGATCGTCGCCCATGCCCTCTATGATTTCGTTGCCCTGGTGTATTTGACCAAACTGTGGCCAGCCCGGTAAAAACATAGAAATGGAGAGCATAGTATCCTGGGCAGTCCGCCCCAACTGGTCAGGCCGCCGAAAAAAGGAACCGTTTAGCCGAATGAAGCAACCCGCCGTCCGGCGGCCTAAAGCCCAGTGGGTCCCTGCCGCGAAAGTGGCAGTCCAGCCTGGAGAAGGAGTCCTTATTGCCTGGACTGCTGCTTCCACAGCAGGGCCCCATCGCTTTCCTTGGATGTTACTGCCACGAAAGTGGGAATCCAGTTATATGAGGGTGTCCGGAAAATTAAGGGTAGGAACATCTGAAAAGACCTGAAAATATAGTGAACTATATGGACTTTTGATTATGTTTTCGGTCTCGAAGGGTGCCGAGGGTAGCTACAACTTATGGGGGGCTAGCATTGCCAGCAGCCCAATGTACAGGGTTTTCCGACAAATCTCCCGAAATACGTATCTTTTGTCCACGTTAAATGATTCGGAGGTTCCCGAGTTCCTTTTGGTGAAGGAGTATTTCCTATGGTGCAAAAGCGGGCGGAAATTTTGGCCCGGTTTCGGCAAAAGATCGCCGAGGGCAAACCGATTATCGGTGGCGGGGCTGGCACAGGCATCTCCGCCAAGTTTGAAGAGGCCGGCGGCATTGACCTGATCATCATTTATAATTCCGGCCGGTTTCGGATGGCCGGGCATGGTTCGCTGGCCGGGCTGTTGCCGTTCGGCGATGCCAACGCCATTGTCATGGAAATGGCCCGGGAGGTGTTGCCGGTGGTCAAGCATACGCCGGTCCTGGCCGGTGTGTGCGGGACCGATCCGTTCCGGCGGATGGAACAGTTCCTCCGGGAGATCAAGGCGATCGGCTTTGCCGGGGTGCAAAATTTTCCAACGGTTGGACTTATCGACGGCCTGTTCCGGGTGAACCTGGAGGAGACGAATTTCGGCTACTATCGGGAGGTGGAGATGATTCGCCTGGCCCATGAACTGGACCTTTTGACCACCCCGTATGTATTCACTCCGGAAGACGCCGAGGCGATGACCCGTGCGGGGGCCGACATCCTGGTTGCCCACATGGGACTAACGACCTCCGGCTCCATCGGTGCCAAAACGGCCAAGACCCTCGAGGAATGTGTCCATTTGATCAATCAAATTGCCGCAGCGGCCAAAGCCGTCCGGGAGGATGTATTGCTTTTGTGCCACGGCGGTCCTATTGCCGAGCCGGAACAGGCGGAATATATCCTCCAGCATTGCCCGGTGGTGGACGGCTTTTACGGGGCAAGCTCCATGGAGCGGCTGCCTACCGAACGGGCCATCCGGGAACAAACTCAGCGCTTCTGCCAGATTCGCAAACGGCCATTGGCATAGCCCGCCTGGGAGAGTATCCTGAACTAGCCTGCCTGAGCGGCTGTCCTGAAATGGGTGCCCCGGCGGCAGCCCCAGGTCCTTTCCCAACCGTGCTGCCTACCCAAAATGCCCGTTTTCTTAGGGGTTTGGGTACTCTGGGGGTTGCCCCTTGGAGAGCCATCCCGGCTAAAAATGGGCGTTTTTAGCCAGGTTTACCCCACCAACCGGCAATTCCCAAACTGCCAAAAACCCCATAAAACGGGCATTTTGGTAACCCGGAGGGGTCTGGAAACGGTTGGCATCGCCGCCCGGCAGGCAATTTCGGGACAGCCTCTGAGTGCCTTCCGGTGGGAATTCCCCTTCCTTCGGACGCCGGAAACGGACGTGTCATTTCGGTACGATTTTAACCGAATGGAGACGCTCTTGGGGGGACCTGTTTGTCAGGTCCAATGCTTACCTCTCTCCGGGCTGAAGAGTCTGGGTGAGCGAAGCAGGCCGCTTGAGGCGGTGTCGTTCCTGCGAAAGCGGGAATCCAGAATTTCCCATTCTGTCCTGCCCCTGCAGAGGTCCTCGGGAGCGGTGTAAAACGGGCGGAAGTACTCCCGGTTGCCAGATCCCCAGCCAAAAAAGTAGGATGTATTGGTATCGGGACTGTTGCCTACACAGAAATGATACATCGATCTCTTCATTCGGCGCAGATATTCGCAAAAGGATACATTTTTTTGAGGAGAAGTTAGTATGGCAAGGTGTCGTGGATTTTTCTGGTTGACTTTGGTATGGATGGCGTGGGGTTGTTCTGAGTGGGCAATGTACCGGCTGCACGGGGCGGAAAAGACTTCGGCGTCAGGCGTGGAAGCGGTGTTTGCCAGTCAGACGGCGGAGGATTTTCAGCGGTGGGGCTTGTGGGACACCGTGCCGGATCGGCCGGGATTGATGCGGCGATTGGACGGACCGATCTATATGGGCAAACCTTCCTGTACGATCGAAGACCAGTCGGTCAGCCATGATCCACGGTTGGTCTCGCCCGTGTTTGAGATACCGGAGGATCGATGGTTGCGGGTGTTTTTTGTGGTCCGCAGCGACAGGCCGCAACATTTTTTGACCATTACGGTGCAGTATATCCAACGGGAGGGGGATCGGGAGACCGGCTGGGTGGAATTGCCCTTTACGGTGATAGCGGGCGAGTATTGGCGCACGTCGTTTGTTTGGGCGCCGCCGGCGTCGGTGGTGCGTCCGAGGACACCGAAAGGAAAAGGTCGAGCCGATGCGCCTTCCCCCTCGTTTCGGCATGCCCGGTTGATGGTCTATCCGGTGCTGCATGGGCCGTATTTTGGCGACTGCTGGGCTTGGTATATTCGAGCCGGAGCGGTGCATTTGGCGGTGATTCGTGTGGAGGCGATGCCGGCTGGTTTCAAGCCCACGGAGGAGGATCGGCGTCGGTGGTTTGAGTTTTCGACGCAGTTGTTGCCCAAGGGGGGTAGGCCTGCGGCGTCGTTGGATTTTTTGCAGGAGGTTCCGGCAGGCAAGCGGGGGCCGGTGCGGGTGCATCCGGATGGGTATTTAGTGTTTTCGGATGGTTCGCCGGTTCGGCTCTGGGGAGTGGCTTGGCATGAACATTATTTTCATACCCAGTTTGAAAAGCAGCCGCAGGGGGTTTGGAAGGAGGAACATGAGCGGGCGATCAAAACCTTGTCGGCGTTGGGGTGCAATTTTGTGCGTTGGCACGGTCTGGGCCGAGGCGTTTGGGATGCCCGGACCGGTCAATTCCACCAGAAGCGATGGGAGGAGGTGATTGACCCGGCCTTGGCCATGCTTTCCGAACAGGGGTTTTATCATCAGATGACGTTATGGTTTTTTTCGGATTTGTTGATGCCTCGGCAGTCGCTGCCGCCGGAGATTCGGGACGACGAAGATTGGCATCGGCGGTATCCGACCTATGCCGATTACCACCGTCAGAAGTGGGCGATTTTTTGCTATCAGCCGATGCTGCGTCGGATGCTGGACTTGCAGGAAGAGATTATGCGGCATGAGAATCCGCATCGGAAGATGCGGTATGTAGATGATCCCTCGGTGGTGATCGTGCAGCCGATCAATGAAGTCAGCCTCTGCCAAGCTTCTCCTGTGAATACGCCCCTATGGGACCCATCGCCGCCTCCGGACGGCAGACGGAACGTATTACCTGAGGGTGTGGAGAAGGCGTTTCAGGCGGAGTGGAACCAATGGTTGGTCAAGCGGTTTGGGAGTCGGGAGAAGCTGTTGGCGGCCTATCCGGGATTGGCCGAGGAGTGGAAGGCCTTGGGGGTTGGGGATGCGGACCCGGCCAAGGGGAATGTGCCCCTGCCGCCGCTTCGGCACCGTCTGGCGAGGAAGGCCAAACGCCAGGATGGGTGGTGGCATCGGGTGTATTTGGACTTTGTGATGGAGCGGGAGCGGGACTTCTATCGGGATTTTGCCCAGCGGATGCGCAAGTTAGGCTATCGCAATGCCGTGGCCGGGGATGCCGGGGGCGTCTGGCGCCAACAGTTGATCACCCATGCCGATCTAGAGGTTGGCTACGATTGCCATCATCCCTACACCGACTCCGAAGAGAGTGGAGATTTCTCCTTTGCGATGAATAATCCGTTCCCGCTCCAGACGCCGGATTTATTCTATGAGTGTCT
>Ga0308389_1001925_pt1 | contig 13528 bp, 10 predicted proteins | sample Hotspr2Sample148_FD_202362 | JGI IMG/M metagenome (GOLD analysis project Ga0308389, IMG submission 202362) | Hot spring phototrophic mat microbial communities from Mushroom Spring, Yellowstone National Park, Wyoming, United States - 20040719_148 ... | reverse complement strand
AGGGCTACGCCCTCCCAAACCCTCCCAGGGGCCGGGGCCTGGGTGCGCGGGCCTCCGGCCCGCGTCCGCGGGGGTAGGGGGAAACCCGGTTTCCCCACACCTCTCGCCGAGGGCGTATGTTCACGTCAGGCCAGCCGGTTGCAGCGCTTGCCGCAACCACTGCTCATGGTACCGTAAAACTGCCGGCGGCTGGAGCGGCACAACTTGACCTCTATCCTATCATACGTTAGCGATATTACCCAGCGCGCCCTCGCGACTGGTGAGGCGCCCGGGCGGCCCCACCGTTCCGCTCGCCGCCGCAGACCGGCCCTGGTTCCGCCGGAGCGCGCGCCCGCCACGGGCGGATGGCGCTGCGGCGAGACGTCGTAGCCTCTCCACCCCTCGACGGCAACCCGGATGTGAGCCGGGTTTAACATTTCTTTGCAAAGACTGTTGACAGGCGCGACAAAACCGCGTATACTAGTCTTGTGCAAAGCGTGGACAAATATGTGCAACAGGGTGTGCAACACCACAGGTTCGTGAGCCTGCCGCCCGGAGAGGAAACTGACCAATGATTAACGTTACGCGCCAGGCCTATCTGGAAGGCTTTACTCCCGCGGAGATTTTCGCCACTCTCTCCGACTCGCAGGCTATCGCCCATATTCTGCCCCGCGTGCAGCGGGTTGAGGTCACCCGGCGCGACGATGCTGCCCGCACCGCCCGTCTCGTGACCTATATGAACATCGGCGGCATCTTCGGCACCATCCGCTCCGAGGGCGAACTGTCCTGGGACGATGACCGCGCCATTCGCTTCAAGGTGCGCACCCCCGTGCAGGTCGAAACGTCCTGGGAACTGTTGCCGGTCAGGACCGGCACCGATATTCAGTTGACTACCTCGCTGAACCTCGCGCCCATGCTTGGCCCTATGGCGGCCTTCGTTCCCACCCAGCAGGTCAGCGATATGATGGCGACCGAGCTGGAAGGGGTGCTCAAGGCTCTCGCTCGCCGCATGCGCGAGAGTCGGCTCCAGGAACGCGCCATCGCCGCATAGACACCCTTATATCCTTATATTGTACGATATAATAGACCTCGCGGGCACCGTCAACCCGCGAGGTCTTTCCGTTGGAGGTGTTCACATTTCTCCTGCATAGAAGCTAAGCCGTTCACAGGAGGGTTTGGGAGGGCTACGCCCTCAAGCGGGGGGAGGGGGAAACCGGGTTTCCCCCTCCTCCCACCCGGTGGGAGGGGCTGGGAGGTATGTTCATCCCGTCGGTGTGCGGCGCGAGCCGCATGGACGGCTACCGTGAACATGGGGGAACCAGGTTCCCCCATACCCCCGCCCGCGGGAGGGCCTGGCTCTCACGCAGGGGTATGGGTAAACCGGGTTTCCCCACGCCCCCGCCCGCGGGAGGGCCTGGCCCTCAAGCAGGGGTATGGGGAAACCCGGTTCCCCCATACCCTCACCCATGAAACACGCCTGAAGCGCATGCAGCTACCGTTTCTCAACCTCTATCGTCACGGCTTCGCGCGGGTCGCGGTAGCCGTGCCCGCTGTGCGCGTGGCCGACCCGCTCTTCAACGCCGAACGCACCATCGCCCTGGCGCGGCGCGCCAGTGATGCCGGCGCGGCGGTGGCGCTCTTTCCCGAACTGGGGCTCTCGGCCTACACCAATGAGGATCTCTTTCACCAGGCCACCCTGCTCGAGGCCGCCCTCGCGGCCCTGGGCCAGGTGATGGTCGCCAGCGCCGGGCTGCGCCCCCTGTTGCTGGTGGGCGCGCCCCTGGCCGTCGAGGGCAAGCTCTTCAACTGCGCCGTCGCCATTCACGCCGGGCGCGTCCTCGGGGTGATCCCCAAGAGCTACCTGCCCAACTACCGCGAGTTCTACGAGAAACGGCACTTCGCCGCCGCCCGCGCCGCCCTGAGCGACAGCATCGCCCTCTTCGACGCCAGCGTTCCCTTCGGCCCCGATCTGCTCTTCGTGGCCCGGGATCTGCCCGCCCTCGCCATCCACGCCGAGATCTGCGAGGATGTGTGGACGCCCGTGCCGCCCAGTTCCTACGCCGCCCTCGCCGGGGCCACCGTGCTCTGCAACCTCTCGGCCAGCAACATCACCATCGGCAAGGCCGATTATCGCCGCGCCCTCTGCGCCGCCCAATCCGGCAAATGCCTGGCGGCCTACCTCTACTCCGCCGCCGGTCCCGGCGAAAGCACCACCGATCTGGCCTGGGATGGCCACGCCCTGATCTACGAAAACGGCGAGTGCCTCGCCGAGTCGCCACGCTTCGCCAGCGACGAACAGATCGTCTTCGCCGATGTGGACCTGGAACGCCTGCTGCAGGAGCGCATGCGCCAGACCAGTTTCGGCGACGCCGCCAGCGACTATCACGCGCGCCTGCAAGCCTTCCGCCGCGTGCCCTTCGCCTTTGAACCGCCCGAGGGAGCGTTGCCCCTGCTGCGGGCCATCGAGCGCTTCCCGTATGTGCCCAATGACCCCGCTACCCGCGATGAACGTTGCTACGAGGCCTACAATATCCAGGTGCACGGCCTGATGCAACGGCTCAGGGCCACCGGCATCAACAAGGTGGTCATCGGCGTCTCCGGCGGCCTCGACAGCACCCAGGCGCTGATCGTCGCCGCCAGGACGATGGACCGCCTCGGCCTGCCGCGCGCCAACATTCTCGCCTATACGCTGCCGGGCTTCGCCACCAGCGAACGCACCCGCGCCAATGCCCACGCGCTGATGCGCGCCCTCGGGGTGAGCGCCGGCGAGATCGATATCCGCCCCTCGGCCCTGCAAATGCTCCGCGACATCAACCATCCCTACGCCCAGGGCGAGCCGGTCTTCGATGTAACCTTCGAGAATGTCCAGGCCGGGGAACGCACTTCGCATCTCTTCCGCCTGGCCAACTTCCATCAGGCCCTCGTCCTCGGCACCGGCGACCTCAGCGAGCTGGCCCTGGGATGGTCCACCTATGGCGTCGGTGACCATATGTCGCACTACAACGTCAATGCATCAGTGCCGAAAACGCTCATTCAGCATCTCATTCGCTGGGTGATCCGCTCGGGCCAGTTCGACGAAGCGACGAACGCTACGCTGCTCTCCATCCTCGATACCGAGATCTCGCCTGAACTGGTGCCGGCCCGCGACGGCGCGGCCCAGGCCCCGGCCCAACACACCGAGGCGCTCATCGGCCCCTACGCCTTGCAGGACTTTAACCTCTACTACCTCACCCGCTTCGGCTTTCGTCCGAGCAAGGTCGCCTTTCTCAGCTACCACGCCTGGGCCGACGCGACTCGCGGCGCCTGGCCCGAGGGTCTGCCCGAGAGCAAACGGGTGGCCTATGACCTGCCGACGATCAAGCGCTGGCTGGAGGTCTTCCTGTACCGCTTCTTCCAGATCAGCCAGTTCAAGCGCTCGGCGCTGCCCAATGGCCCAAAGGTGGGCTCGGGGGGCTCGCTCTCGCCCCGCGGCGACTGGCGCGCCCCCAGCGATTCGAGCGCCCGCGTGTGGCTGGAGGAACTGCGCGCCAACGTGCCCGATGCGCCGCAGGAAGGCTAGGCGCTTTTCCGAATAATCAAGGTTATCCGCTTATGTTCCCCCAGGGCAGCGCCCTCCCGGACTCTGCCCCGAGGCAGGGGCGTGGGGCAACCTGGTTGCCCCACCCTCCCGCCAGAGAGGAAGGAGAGACGCATGCGCGTCCTTGTGTACGATACCCATTCCTATGATCGTACCTTTCTCGACCAGGCCAACCAGGGTCGCCACCAGTTGGAGTACACCTCGGCCCAACTCGACCCCCACACCGCGACCCTGGCCCAGGGCTTCGACGCCGTCTGTCTCTTCGTCAACGACCGGGCCGATGCGCCGGCCATCGAGCGTCTGGCCAGCGGCGGCGTGCGCATGATCGCCCAGCGCTCCACCGGCTTCAACAATATAGACCTGCTCGCCGCCCAGCGTCACGGGATCACGGCGATGCGCGTCGGCTACTACTCGCCCTATTCGGTCGCCGAGTTCGCCGTCGGCCTGTTGCAGACCCTCAACCGGCGCATCCACCGGGCCTACAACCGCACCCGCGAGTTCAACTTCCGCCTGGCCGGTCTCCTGGGCCACGACCTGCACGGGCGCACCGTCGGCGTGGTGGGCACCGGCAAAATCGGCGCGATCTTCGCGCGCATTATGCACGGCTTCGGCTGCCCCCTGCTAGCCTACGATGTGCGCGAAAATCCCGAGTGCCTGGCCCTGGGCGCCACCTATGTGAGCCTGGAAGAATTGCTGCGTCGCGCCGACATTATCAGCCTGCACGTCCCTCTGCTCCCCGAGACCCACCATATGATCAACGCCGCGACCCTGGCGCTGATGAAGCCGGGGGTGATGCTGGTCAACACCAGTCGCGGCGGCCTGATTGACACCGAGGCCCTGATTGCCGCCATCCAGCGCGGGCACGTCGGCGCCGTGGCCCTCGATGTCTACGAGGAAGAGGAAGGCAAGTTCTTCCGCGATCTCTCCGACACGGTGATAGATGACGAGGTGCTGGCCCGCCTGATGACCTTCCCCAATGTGCTCGTCACCAGCCACCAGGCCTTCTTTACCTACGAGGCCATGACCACCATCGCCGAGACGACCATCCGCAACCTCACCGACTTCGAGGAGGGACGCGAAAACGAGAACCTGCTGCGCCCCGTCTAGCGCGATGACGGCCCACACGCCAACCTCGGCAAGCGGCCCGCCCCGTAACCTCCTCCCGCGCCATGCGGTACACACATTGCGGATGGGTTGCGAAAACGGGGGGCCGTATGCTCGCCAAGGTTCACAGTTGCGCCGTCATCGGCCTGGAAGGCCTCGTGGTCGAGGTCGAGGTAGACATCGCCCAGGGATTGCCGTCGTTCGCCGTCGTTGGCCTGGGTGACGCGGCGGTGCAGGAGAGCCGCGAACGGGTCCGCTCGGCGGTGCGTAACTCGGGGCTGACCTTCCCGATGAAACGCCTCACGGTGAACCTGGCCCCCGCCGACCTGCGCAAGGCCGGACCGGCCTATGATCTGCCGATCGCCGTGGGCCTGGCGCTGGCTTCGGGCCAGGTGTTCGGCGCCACCGAGGGGGCCGCCTTTATCGGCGAGCTTGGCCTTGACGGAGGGGTGCGCCACATCGAGGGCGTGCTGCCGATGGCCGCGGTCGCCCGCCAGCACGGCCTCACCACGCTCTACGTGCCGGTTGAAGACGCCGCCGAAGCCAGTCTGGTCGAAGGCATCACCGTCATCCCCGTGCGGAGCCTGGCCGAACTGCTCGCCCACATCAGCGGCGAGCGGCCCATCGCCCCCTACCTCAGCCAGATGCGCCATCTCCCCGAAGAGGAGACCTTCCCGGTCGACTTCCAGGACATCAAGGGGCAGGAACACGTCAAGCGGGCGCTGGAAGTGGCCGCCGCCGGCGGTCACAACCTGCTGATGTCGGGCACGCCTGGCTCGGGCAAGACGATGATGGCCCGCGCCCTGATCTCGATCCTGCCCCCCCTGCGCCTCGACGAGGCCCTGGAAGTGACCAAGATCTACAGCGTGTGCGGCCAGTTGCCCAGGGATACCCCCCTGGTGCGCCGCCGGCCCTTCTGCGCGCCGCACCACACCACCTCCATCGCCGGGCTGGTAGGCGGCGGCGCGGGACGCGCCCGTCCGGGCATGATCAGTATGGCCCATCGGGGCGTGTTGTTCCTCGACGAATTGCCCGAGTTCGGCCCCAAACTCGAGGTCCTGCGGCAACCGCTGGAGGAGCGGGTCGTTACCCTCAGTCGCTCCTCCGGGACCATTACCTACCCGGCGGCGGTGATGCTGGTCGCCGCCCAGAATCCCTGCCCCTGTGGCTGGCACGGCGATCCCGAACGCCAGTGCACCTGCTCGCCGGCGATGGTCACGCGCTACCAGAAGCGCATCTCCGGGCCACTGCTCGACCGGCTGGACATCCACGTTGACGTGCCGCGGGTGAACTACGAGAAGCTCAGCAGTAACCGCCTGGGCGAGCCATCGCGGTCGATCCGCGAGCGGGTGATCGCCGCCCGCGAGCGCCAGAATCAGCGTTTCGGCGGCGCGGGGGCGCGCGTCAACGCCGACATGGGCCCGGCCGACATCCGGCGCCACTGCCAGCTCGACGGGGCGGGGCAGGCGCTCATGAAGGCCGCCGCGCGGCAGATGAACCTCTCGGCGCGCGGCTACCACCGCGTCATCAAGCTCGCCCGCACCATCGCCGACCTGGCCGGCGCCGAGCAGATCGGCCCGGCCCACCTGGCGGAGGCCGTCCAGTACCGGCCCCGCCGGATGGAATGAGAACCAACGGGATGAAAAAAGCTTGTTTCTGGGCGGGCTGCGCCCGCCCAGACCGCTCCCGCAGGCGGGGGGATGGGGAAACCGGGTTTCCCCATCCCCATGCTCGAGGGCTGCGCCCTTCCAGACCCTCCCGCGGGCGGGGGCGTGGGGAAACCGGGTTTCCCCACACCCCTCGCCGAGGGCGTATGTTCACGTTAGAAGCACCTATGTCTCCCATGCCATCACCACTTCCTCTTCCCAACGCGCCCTGCCCGCCCGCCAACAACCCCGAGGCCATCCTGCACTGGCTCTACTGGCAGCACCTCCGAGCCGGACGGATCGAACCGCGACGCGAACACGCCGATCCCTTCTGGCGGCGCATCGCCGAGAAACACCACGACCGGCAGCGCCTGGCCGCCAGTCTCCGCGCCGACCCGGAACGCGAGACGCGCCTGGGTCGCATCGCCAGCGTGCTGGGTCTCGACCTTTCGGGGTTGGATCTTGAGGCGCAGATCGAGACGGTCGTGCGCGCCTTTGTGCCGATGCGGTACCATATCAGTGGAGAACTGGAACTGTTGGGGGAGGTCGAACGGGCCGCCGAGGTGCTCGTGGCGACGTATTGAGGCCACAGCGGGCGGTTCCTGGTCCGCAACATCCAGGCATCCACGATCCGAAATGGTATAATCCGAATGAAAAAGGGTTTTCTTGGGAGGGCGTGGCCCTGCCAAACCTTTCCGCGGGCCGGAGTGTGGGGAAACCCGGTTTCCCCACACCCCGCTCCGAGGGGCTATGTTCACCTCAGTTGTCCATGCGATTCGCGCACAACACCCGATGAACATCGCCTGGGAGCGCGGGCGTCCCGCCCGCGGCGCGGCTCCGCGGGCAAGGTGACGGCCCCCCTCCCCAGCCCTCCCCCCGCTGGGGGGAGGGAGTCCGGCGCCTCCCCCCAGCGGGGGGAGGTTAGGAGGGGGGGTCAGCGCCGCATGCGCGTAGGTGAGCAGCCTAAGTTCACGGTAGCCGTCCATGCGGCTGCGCCGCACACCGCCGCGATGAACATACGGTTGTTCCTGGGAGGGCTGCGCCCTCCCAAACCCTCCCGCGGGCGGGGGTATGGGGGAACCTGATTCCCCCATGTTCACGTTAGATCTACCCAATGGTGCAGTGTGTCAATGGATGCGTTGGTATACGATGCCTGGTGAGCGCCAGGCTTCTAGTGTGGCGTCACCGTGATGAGCAAAGGAGCAACCTATGGGTCTCTTTGAACGCAAAAGCGCCCCCGAGAGCGCAATTGAACAGGTGGAGAGCAGCGCCGTGGCGGCCGTCGAGCAACTGGCCCAGACGATCCGCGAGCGGGTAGACAGCGAAACCGGGCAGCAAATCGCCAATCTGCTCACGCGCCTGGCCGAGCGGGTAGACGCGATGGATCTGGCCGCGCAGATGGAGAAGGCCGCCCAGCGCGTCGGCGAGCAGGTCGAACATACCGGCGAGCAACTGGCCGCCCTCGGGGCCAGATCGGTCCCCGAGCAGCCGTCAGGATGGATCACCCCTTCGTTGATCGGCTTTATGCTCGGCCTGGGCACAGGCATCGTGCTGGACCGCTTCGTCTTCAGCCAGCAAGAGGGGAAGCCTGTCTAGTTCCGATACCTTTTTCAAATAAGGCATGTTTCAAACGCACTTGACAGTTCGCCTCGACACGGGACCCCAGGGATGGCTGTGGAGGGGCCTGGCCCCTCCACACCTCCCCACCAGACTGTCAAGCGCAAACCGCAGGTTTTGAACCATGCCTAACAGTTCAAACCTACATTACCGCCGGAGGGGTGCGGGGCACAGCCCCTCCGCACCCCTCACCACATACCTCCTGTTATATGACAGGACTTACGCGGTCGCCTTCCGGCGGGGAATGGTGGAGGGCCGCAGGTCCTCCACCAACCGGTTGTTGCCCGCCGGCGGCGGGCGGGCCGTGGGTGTTGCGCCGGGCCGCCTGGCCGCCGCGGGCGGGAAACGGGGTATGCGGGGAGGCTTCGCCTCCCCCCCACCCCTCCACCGCGTAAGTCCTGTTATAGGGTCTGCTCTCGCCCGGGAAGGCCGAAGCATGGGCTGCGCCGATGCTTCGGCCTTCGTGTGCGGCGCAGCCAGGAGACCATCCAACCTATGTTCCCACAGGTGACCATCAGCGGAGGGGCCTATGCGCGCGGATGGGCCTACGGCGCCGCGGTCGCGCCCCTGATCCGCCACAGTATCGCCAGTTACGCCCGGCTCTTCGCCGCGCGACGGGGAATGGACTGGGCGACCAGTCAGGCCGAGGCGCTGCGCTTCGTGCCCCTGCTCGCCGCTGTGGCCCCCGATCTGCTGGAGGAGATGCGCGGCATCGCCGATGGCGCCGGCTACGCCCTGGGCGAAATCATCGCGATCAACGCGCGCACCGAGTTGCTGGCCGGCATCGCCCCTGGCAGCTATCACCCCGATGGCCCGGCCGCGCGCGCCCGGAACCGCCTGGCCGGCGTGCCTGAACATCCCCCTGAGCCAGGAGAAACGGGGTTGCCGTCCACGCGGGCCGCGGACGACGGCGAATGCACCACCGTGGCAGCGACGGGCGCCGCGACCCTGGCCGGCGAAACCTTTCTGGCGCAGACCTGGGACTGGCAGGGCGACCAGCGCGCCGCATGCCTGCTGTTGCGGGTGCGCGCCCCTGGCGAACCTGAGATCCTGACCCTGACCGAAGCGGGGATGCTTGCCAAGTGCGGCCTGAACGGGGCCGGCGTGGCGGTCGCGCTGAACCTGCTCCGCTCGCGCAAGGATGGCCGCGACGTGGGGATGCCGGTGCATGTGCTGCTGCGCAAGATGCTCCAGGGGCCGGACTTCGCCGCGGCGCGGGCATGCGCCGAACTGGCCGCGCCGGGCGCTTCGTCGTGCGTCACCCTGGCAAGCGACCGTGGCAACCTGGTGAGCCTGGAGATCACCCCCGACGGCGTGGCGGAAGTGCCTGCTGAGGCAGGGCTCCTGGCGCATGCCAACCACTGCCTTGACCGGCGCGCGGCGGCGGGTGAGTGCCCGCTGGAACCAACCTCGACCACGCGGGAGCGCCTGGGGCGAGCCTGGGACCTGTTGCGCGGCGGCGCCGGGCGGCTCGACGTCGCGGCGCTCCAGGCCATTCTGAGGGACCACGAGGGCGCGCCGCGCTGCATCTGCCGGCACCCCGACCCCCGCGTGCCCCGCCTGGACCGGGCCGAGAGCATCTGCGGCCTGGTGATGGATCTGCGGGCGCGGGTTATGCACGTGGCGCCAGACGTACCGTGCATGGCGCCTTTCACGCCGGTGGCGCTGTAGAGCAACGACACCCGGCGCTTCTCCCTTTCTGTGCAGCCGTCCGTGCGGCTCCGCCGCACACGAACATGATGAAAAAGTTTGTTCCTGGGAGGGCTTTGCCCTCCCAAAGCCTCCCACCCGGTAAGTGTTCACATGTCTCCCGGGAGCGCGGGCATCTTGCCCGCGGAGACGCGACGAGGGCGGGACGCCCGCGCCAGGAATGAAAAAGGTTGTTCCTGGGGGGGCTTTGCCCTCCCAAACCCTCCCACCGGATGATGGTATGGGGAAACCAGGTTTCCCCATACCCCTGCCCCAGGAGACTATGTTCACGTTGTGGAACGCTTTTCTTATTGCAAATCTCTCGTGTCATATATACAATAGGCCCATGCGGCGCAGCCGCATGGACGGCTGAGATGAATATGGGGGAACCAGGTTCCCCGATACCCCCGCCCGCGGGAGGGTTTGGGAGGGCTTTGCCCTCCCAAGAAAAACCTGGTGTCATCCTGTTAGGAGTGTGGGGAAACCCGGTTTCCCCACACCCCTGCCCGCGGGAGGGTTGGGCAGGGCCACGCTCTCACCCAGGGGTAGGGGGAAACCAGGTTTCCCCCTACTCCCACCCGCGGGAGGGTTTGGGAGGGCGCAGCCCGTGCGCAGGGGTCTGGGGAAACCGGGTTTCCCCAGACCTCCACCCGGTGGGAGGGTTTGAGAGGGCTTTGCCCTCCCAAGACTCACATTCTTTCGGCAAGCTGGTTCCGCGCAGGGTCGCCGCTTGAAACAAAGGAGTGAAGACGGCTATGGAAGGCGTCACCGTTCCCCTCGCGCTGCAAGACTACATGACGGTCATCTTCTCGGCCCTTGGTCTGGCCATCCTCACCCGCATGGTTTACCAGCTCAATCGGGAGTTAGGGCGCCTGGCGCTCGCCGGCACGGCGCTGATCGTGCTGGGGGGCTTTCTGAAGGCGAGCGGCAAGCTGGTCAGCGCCGCCGGCGGCCCCGATGTGGCGCTGCTCCATCAGGGCCTCTTTCCGCTCATCGCGCCCGGCTTCGCGCTCATGGCCTGGTCACTCTACCACATCCGCCGGGTGTTCCGCGATCAGCCGCCGTTGCCACGGCCCTGGCTCACGCCCGCGATCGTCATCGCGGTGGTTGGCGTGGGCGCAACGGCCCTGGCTCTGGCCGGGGGGCCGTGGAGGGTGCCGCTGATCCTCCTGGCCACTGTCGGCAACGTAGGCATGCTCGTCATGCTGGCCCTCGCCGCCTGGGGCCGCAAGATGTGGTTCACCGGCTCGCTCTTCGTGGTTACGTTGCTCGTCGTCCTGCTCATGTCGCAACTGGCCAACATGAAAGACGTGTCGATCGGGATGATCTGGTTCGAGCAGATCACCCAGACGATAGCGCAGATGCTCTTTGCCCTGGCCGCCTGGAACTATAGCCAGAAGGTCGAAGCAACCTACGCTCGCCCCCTGGCCGCCCAGACAGCGTGACACGCATCAACTGGTTGTCCCCGCCCCCTCTCCGCTTGACAGAAAGAGGGTTGGAGGGGGGGAGGGCCAACCGGCCATGCTCAATCTTTATGAGCCGCCGAGCGGGGGAGCATGGAAGACGTTGCCTCACATCCCCTCCACGCCCTCTTCGTCGCCAATCGCGCCGCCGGGTAGCCGAGACCTAACGATAAGCGAAGAGGTATTTACGCCCGCTCAGATTGTTCTGGCTATACTCATGGCAGGCTAGCCAGCGCCAGACGCCTCTGAGAGGAGCGGAGATGTGTAGCTTGCGTTTGTGGCGCGCCAGCGGTCTGTTGGCGACGGTCTTGCTTGTTGCCAGCATACTGGCCGGTTGTAGCGCCGGTCCTTCCACGGCTGCCCTGCTCGATCCCCCGCCACCCGCCTCGCCCTCGCCAATACCGGCCCCAGACGATCCAGATCTGGGCCGGCAACTCTTCACCGGCCAGATCGCCGTGCCTGGTTTTGTGGCGTGCATCGGCTGTCACAGCGTCGATGCTGCCGGACGCGCGGGGATCGGCCCGAACCTGGCGACCATCGGGCAGGTCGCTGGCCAGCGGGTCACCGGGATGACGGCTGCCGAGTACATTGAACGCTCGATCCGTTTTCATGATGAGTTTGTGGTTCCAGGCTATAGCCCGGGGATCGCGCGGGGCGCGCTGGGGGGCAGAGATTTCGACGAAGTGCTGAGCGACGCCCAGGTGCTCGCTCTGGTAACATACCTGATGAGCCTGCCCGCCGGCCCATCCGGCGCCAACCCTACCTCAGGCATCGCGGTGGCGCGTGCCTCGCCGCCACCAGGCGCCGCGACGCCAGCGGGCAGAGCAAGCGCCACGCCAACTCCCACCGCCAGCGCTACGACGAGCGCCGCGCCAACCCCCACCGCCAGCACTACGACGGGCGCCACGCCAACTCCCACCGCCAGCCCCACCTCGGGCGCCACGCCAACCTCCACGGCGAGCGCCACCCCGGCGGCAACCAGCACCTCGACGGCAAGCCCGACGCCGGCACGGACCCCGGTCGCGACTCCCACGGCGCCACCCTCGCCAACACCGCTACCTGCCCCGACGCCAACGCCGGTCGCAACGCCTACCGCGCTTGCCGTCGCCGCGTCCCCGACATCAGCGCCGTTACCCTCGGCGCCTGACGACCCCAATCTTGCTCGCTACGCCGGGTGCGTGAGTTGCCACAACCAGCATCCGCAACAGGTGCGCATGCCCCACCCGCTGAATCCAACCTGCAACGAGTGCCATCGCGGATCGCCGAACCGCATCGGCTGCCCGACATGCCACAGCATGCATGCCGTTGACAACAAGCACGAAGCCATACCCGATCTTGCCTGCGCGACATGCCATCAGTAGCGAGGGTCCAATCGGCCGGTTGCCCACGCCCCCGACGACATACGTGTTCACCTTGCGCCTGGGAGCAAGGGCGTCTTGCCCGCGTAGGCACGACGAGGGCGGAGCGCCCGCGCTCCCAGGCTCGTATCAACCCGGCCGTCCGTGCGACCGCGCCGCACACTGACGGGATGAAAAAAGGTTCTTCCTGCGAGGGCTGCGCCCTCCCACACCCCCCCTGCGCAAGGGCTGCGCCCTCACCCTCACCGACACTCCACCACACCCTGCAAGTTGCCTGCCAGGGTAGTGGTACAATAACGTTAAGCGCGATTATGCGTGGCTTCGAGAAGTTCAGCCTCAGGTACGCTGCAAACCGGCTTGAGAATCTGGCCTTCACCGCACTGGAATGGAAGCCGATGGTTCTGATTGCGACCCTCTGCGCCCCGACGCGCGTTGCGCTGACGCGCCTGGTTGCGCGTCGAGGCATGACCGCCCTGGTCTGTTTCGATGGCGCGGCGGCAGTGGCCGCCGGGCGCGCGCAACGCGACGAGTTGCGCGGCGCGATCCTCGATGCCGACCTGCCTTCGATGAGCGGACCGGAAGTTGCCCGCGCCCTGGAAGACGAGGTTGGCCCCCTGCCAACGTTCGTCCTCGCTCCTCCTTCTGTCCCATTGCCCTTCAACCCGTCCGGCATCAGCAACGATGAGTTGATGCGGATCGATGCCTGGCTCGCGAGGCTCGCGCCCGGTCCACTCCTGGATCGGCATCCGGTTCCAGAACCCGCGCTGGCCCTCGAGGATGCGGGCTTCTAGCGCCCATACTTTTAAGCTGACTATCCCCTCTCCAGCCCTCACCCGCTGGGGGCGGGAACCCGGCTCCTCCCTCCAGCGGGGGGAGGCTGGGAGGGGGGCAGCACGCGGCGAACGGTGTTCACCTCAGCCCTCCATGCGGCTGCGCCGCACACGAACAGGATGAACATCGCCTAGGAGCGCGGTCGGCCCGCCCGCGTCGCGTCTCCGCGGGCAAGGTGACGGCCCCCCTCCCCAGCCCTCCCCCCGCTGGGGGGAGGGAGTCCGGCTCCTCCCCCCAGCGGGGGGAGGGTGGGAGAGGGGCAGC
>Ga0308389_1001923_pt1 | contig 13530 bp, 10 predicted proteins | sample Hotspr2Sample148_FD_202362 | JGI IMG/M metagenome (GOLD analysis project Ga0308389, IMG submission 202362) | Hot spring phototrophic mat microbial communities from Mushroom Spring, Yellowstone National Park, Wyoming, United States - 20040719_148 ... | reverse complement strand
GCATTCAGGCCATCCAGACGCGCCTGCCGGACATCCTGGACGTAGCCCGGAATGCTGTCGCCGGCAACAGCGCGTAACCCTTCCGCCCCACCGGGCGCAAACCAGTGAGAGACCCCACGCCCGCCGGCCGAAGGCTACTTTGGCGGCTTTTCCGGCAGCTTCTCGCCGGCCCGGATGGCGACCGGCAGGTGGTTTTCCGGCGGCGGCAGGGGACAACTGTAAGCGCCGCCGTATGCGCAGTACGGATGGAACGCCTGATTGAAATCGAGCACGTATTCGTTGGTCGGGCGGCGTCTGAGCTGAAGGTAACGCCCGGCCGCATAGGTTTCCCGGCCGGCGGTCGTATCCCGAAACGGAATGAACAAATCGGCCGCAGCTTCCGGCACGCCCAGGTCCGGCGTCAGGACCAGCAGCGAACAGTCCACGCCCTCCACCTTGAACCGGAAGACCCCGGCGCAGCGGTAGCGCCGGATTTCACCGGGGCGGTTCGTCGCCATCTCAATGGTGGTTTCTTTGGAACAGGGTTCGAGGGTGACAACGAAGCGATAGTTGGGATCAAAGGGAAAATAGGTCAGCCCCCTGAAGGTCGTCCGCCGTTCGGCCGGGATGGGTGAATCAGCCTCCAGCCGGAAGGCCCGGTCCTTCAACTCGCGCTGCGCCAGCAGCGCCTGCGCGACACGTTCGACCGGAGCGCGGGGATCATCAAGCGGACTGAGTGGCGGTTCGGGCGCGGCATCAGCCACCGGGGCCGCGGCTGGCGGTGTCGGCGGTGTGGTGACAGGACGTGGCGCGTCAGACGCACAACCGGACAGGATGACCGCCGTACCCACCAGACACGTCAGACTCAGGCGCATGACGACAGCACGGCTTCCCATCCGGCTCTGCCACCCGGAGCATCCCGGGCGAAGGCACGGTTCATATTGTGCCGTACGGGCGTTTCCACCCCACGGAAGGCACAACCGTAACCACATCGCCGTTTTCAAGGCGCGTGTTGATGTCGTCCAGGGTGTTGATGTCACGGCTGTTGACGTAAATGCTCACGCTTGGCTGACGCAGCCCACGCCCGTTGTAAATCTCTTTGCTGAGCTTGGTGTATTTCTCCGTCAGCTTGCGTAGCGCCTCGCCGACCGTCGTCGCCTCGACAGTAACGGCGCGCTGGTTGTCGGTCAGGGGAAGATACACCGAAGACAGTTCAATGGTGACAGCCATAGGTTCACACGACTCCGCAGGCAATGCTTCTGAAAAAGGTGAGGACGCAGCGCCAGCCGGAGGATTACCCGGCGTATTCCATACTTACGCCAAGACTTGCCGTGACTCAAGTAGGTTGGCGGACAGTCGCCGCACAAAGCCGTGGCGCACCCCGAAACCGGACCGAACCGGCAGAGACCTGCCCGATGACATCCACGGAAAGCCGGGGGAGCCGGGCGTCAAAAAGTTCTGTTCGTAAAAAGACACTTTCGCTTTGACTTCTGCCGAGTTGAAAGTAGGTTGGTAGCAGATGAACTGAATCCCCCCAACCAAACGCCTGAAACCTATGTCATCCCCATCCGTACTCCCTTTGTCATTACCGGCGACCATCCGATTGGGACTGCTCAATGTGGCGATTGGCATGAATGCGCTGCTCGTCTTCGGCATCCTGAACCGGGTGATGATCAGTGAGTGGCAAATCAACGCAGCGCTCGTGGGGATATTCGTCTGTGCGCACTATGTCGTCTGCCCGATGCGCACGCTGGCTGGCTATGCCTCGGACACGCGGCCGCTCTGGGGCTACCGCCGTACGCCCTACATCGTGGGCGGCATGCTGGTCGCCCTCGGCTCACTGTTGCTCATCCTGCATGCGGCGCAGTGGATGCGGACCCAACCGTTCTGGGGCAGTCTGGCCTGTGGGATGGCATTTGCGCTCTGGGGGCTGGGACTCAACGCCGCTTCGGTGCCCTACCTGGCGTTGATGAGTGATTTGTCGGGGCCACACCGCGCCCGGACGATTTCCGTGGCCTGGTTCATGATGGTGGCCTTTGGCATCGTGGCGACGGGCATCGTCATTGCGAAGTACTTTGACTTGAACCTGTCGAAGCTGTCCACCGACATAACGGCCCTCGACACGGCTGCACTCGACCAGGTGCTTCAGCAGTTGTTCTACACCGTGGTAGGGATTTCCGCCCTGCTGATGCTGGCGGCCGTCATCGGCATGGAGCCGCGCCACCGGAACCTGGCGGCCGAAGATGAAAAGCCCCCGACGCTGCGCGAAACGATTGCCGTCATGACGGCTGACCGGGATTCAAAGATTTTCTTCGCCGTCGTCGCGCTGGGTATCTTCGGCGTCAACGCCCAGGATGTGCTCCTCGAACCTTACGGCGCGCAGGTGTTGCAGATGTCGCTGGCAGATACAACCCGCCTTCAGCCGACTTGGGGCGGAGCCACACTCATCTCAATGCTGTTTGCCGGTTTCATCCTGGCCCGACGCCTCTCGCGCAAACAGATTGCATTGCTGGGAGCATTTTTGAGTACGTTGGGATTGGGACTTGTTATTGCAGCCGCAGGCTTGGGAAGCGGAGTCCTGCGGGTTGGGGTGTTCACTTTGGGAATGGGCAGCGGGATTTTCGCTGTCGGGGCCCTTTCGATGATGATGGACATGACGCGCCCCGGTCAGGCGGCCACCTACCTGGGCGTCTGGGGCATTGCTCAGGCACTGGCGCAGGGCACGGCCGGGTTGACCGCCGGTGTCGGACGCGCCGGACTGGAAGCGGTGACGGGACAGATTGGGCTGGCCTACCAGGGTGTGTTTGCCCTTGAAGCCCTGGCTCTGATGGCCACCGTGTGGTTGCTGCTGTCTATGGGGCGGACGACGCCCCAGAAACTGGAAGAACGGCGGGATGACCGCCACGGCATCGAGCATCTGGCCGATGTCGTCAGCGCGAACTCATGATGAAACCCTGATGAGCGCGCTTTGAAAAGACAGCCCGTATCGTGTGGCGGCACAAAGGTGCCCGATACGGTCATGGGTTTGCAGGGAGGAGCGTGTCCTTGTTGAGTGGGGACGCAGCAAGCAGACGTTTCCTTCCCTGCAAATTGATTCTGGAGGAATAAAGCCGTACTTCCGTTGGTGGGGAAGTACGGCCGGGTTTGCAGGGAGGAGCGTGTCCTTGTTGAGTGGGGACGCAGCAAGCAGACGCTTCCTTCCCTGCAAATTGATTGCCGGAAGGATGGAGCTTGAGTGTCCAAGTCGAGTGGGAACGAGCAAAGGTACGCTGCGCCTTTTGAAACTTTTTCTCTGTAGCGTTACACACGTTACCCCGGACAGCTCGCCCGGTTTTGCCGGGAGCGCGGCATAAAACCGTGATGCAGAAGTGGCCAGGCACAGAACCGCCCGGCTTCCCACCGTTGAAATCCATTACCGGGAGCGTGTTTTATGCGGGTGATTGTATGTGGAGGGGGGCCGGGCGGGTCCACAGCGGCGGCCACGTTGGCGCGGGCCGGCGTTGAGACGGTACTCATCGAAAAAAGTTTTTCCCGGATCAAGCCCTGTGGTGGTGCCATTCCACCGGTTCTGGTGCGGGACTTCGACATTCCTGAGCACCTCATCCAGCGGCGGGTCTCCTCCGTGGCGGTTTATGCCCCGTCGGGGCGGGCCGTCACCATGGACATTCACCAGGGTTACGTCGGCATGGTCTGCCGCGAGGCGTTCGATGCGTTTCTGCGCCAGCGGGCAAGCCAACTCGGCGCTCTTGTCGTCGAGGGACGGGTTGAAGGCGTGGATGCCACCGAACGCGGCGCGACCGTCACCTTCACCACGCCCCAGGGAAACCGCCAGACGCTGGTGGCCGATGCCATCATCGGCGCGGACGGGGCCAATTCCTTCGTGGCACGTACCTTCAATCTTCACCAGGGCGGTCTCGTCGCGGCGGCCATCCAGGAGCGGTTTGCCCTCAATACCGAAACAGCGCGCCGCCTCAACGAACGCTGTGCCATTTACTATGACGGCCGCTACTCGCCCGACTTTTACGGCTGGGTCTTTCCCAAAGCCGACCACGTCGCCGTCGGCACCGGCACGGCCATTCGCAGCGCCAATCTCAAGGGACACCTTGAAGCCTTCAAGCAGCACCTGGGCATCAGTGAACGCCCCACGCTGCGCGAAGGCGCGCCCATCCCGCTCCGCCCCTATGACCGCTGGGTGACGAACCGCGTCGCGCTGGTTGGCGACGCCGCCGGACTCGTGGCCTCCAGTTCAGGCGAGGGGATTTTCTACGCCATGAAAAGCGGCGAGATGGCCGCCGAGGCCATGCTGGAATGTCGTCACGATCTGCGCAGCGAAAAACTCTATCGCGCCTACCAGAAGGCTTTTCTGAAGAAGTACGGGGCCACGTTCCGCTTCCTCGAACTGATGCAGAACCTGTACTACAAAAACGACGCCCGGCGGGAAGCATTCGTCGCCATCTGCCGCGACCGTGGCGTGCAGGATTTGACGTTTCAATCCTACATGTACAAAACGCTGGTGCGGATGCCGATGCTCGACGGCATCCGCATCATGAGCAAAAACTTCTATCACCTGACCCGCGCCCTGCTGGGGCTGTACCGCCCCACCCGGCTTGATGTTTCTCCGGCCTGACGCCGGCGGGCACCCATCCAGCCGCCACGAGAAAAACGCTTACCTGAGAAAACCACTTACCGGCGCGGTGCAGCGCGTGGCAACTCACCGGCCGGGGTGGCTTCGGCCTTGCGCTTCAATCCGGCCAGGATGGGTTCTGGAAACATGCCAAGGTAGAACACGGCGGCCAGCGTCACCGAAAGCACTGTGGTCAGCGTCCACGGCAGGTCTGGCAGTTCGTCCTCGTTTGACCGCCCTTCCTGGAAAAACATCGTCACGATGGGGCGCAGGTAGTAGTAGAGCGACACGGCACTGTTGAGCACGGCAACGATGACCAGTTCGGCGTAGCCCCCCTGCCAGACTTCCCGGAAGAGAACAAACTTGCCCATAAAGCCGGCCGTCAGCGGAAGCCCCCCCAGTGCAAGCAGGAAGACGGCGAGCGCCACGGCTGCTCCCGGCGCCTGGAACCCCAAGCCGGCATAGTCCAGAATGAGCGTCTGGCGGTCGTCCTCACGCGCCACATAGGCCACGACGGCAAACGCCCCCAAGGTGATCACGGCATAGCCGGCGAGGTAAAACAGAGTGGCTTTCCAGTCGCCGACGATAACCCCCAACAGGGCATAGCCGGCGTGGGCAATCGAGGAATAGGCCAACATGCGCTTGATGTCGTCCTGCACGATGGCTACGACGTTGCCGATGACCATCGAGAGCACGGCCACCGTGGCGAGGATGAGCGTCCACGTCTGGTGCAGCGCCCCGGCTTCAGCCGGAAACATCTCGGCAAAGACCCGCAGCAGGGCGACGAAGGCTGCCGCCTTGGGGCCGGCCGCCATAAAGGCCGTCACGGGCGTCGGCGCACCCTGGTACACATCCGGCGCCCAGAGGTGAAACGGTGCGGCGGCCGCCTTGAAACACAGTCCGACCAACATCAGCGCCGCCCCGGTCAGGAGCAGTGATTCCGACGTCAGGTTGCCGTTTTGCACGACGATCTGAATGGTCTTGAGATTGGTCGTGCGCGTCGCGCCATAGACCAGCGCCATGCCATAGACGAGAAAGCCCGTCGAAAACGAACCCAGAATGAAATACTTGACGGCCGCTTCATTCGACCGCAGATCGCTGCGCCGGAAACCGGCCATGGCGTAGGAGGCAATCGAAAGAATCTCGATACCCAGAAACAGCATGGCGAGGTCGCCAGCGCCGGCGATGAGCAGCATGCCTACCGTGGCAAAGGTCAGCAGGGCAAAGTATTCGCCGCCACTTTTGGACTGATGTCCAAAAGTTGGCATCGCCAGCAGGGCCGAGAGCGCCGCCACAAGGAGCAACACAAAGGCAAAGGCGGTACGCAGGGGGTCCGTCACCAGCATGCCGTTGAAGCTTGAACCCGGCGACAGACCAACCCAGCGCCAGACGCCATAGGCGGCCAGACCCAGCCCGCCCAACACGATCAGACCAGCCCACCGCCGGCTTTCTCTGGCAAAAGCGTCATACATCATGACCACCAAACCGGTAGCGGTCAGGCAGATTTCCGGGAGAACTGCGGTATAGTTGATGTCTGGATTGACGGGCATCGTGGATGGAGCAGAAACGAAATGGACTTGCGCACACCGCACCATAATCACCGGCGCAAGCGACGGCAAGCGACATCCCGCCAACTTTTGTATGTTTCATCACAGGCCCGGCACATCTGTCCGCCTTTTTCTCTGAAGCGACGGCAGTTATCCAGGTCAGGACTTTGCATTGCAGCCTTCCACGCCGGGAGACACCTGTGAGAACCTGCTCGCCCACCGGATACATTCTGGTTGCCATCCTGTTGTTCTGGTTGGGAACGTCCATCGGCCACGGCCAGGGACGGACGCACACCGTCCAGGTGGCCTCGGTCAACGATGAAACGGTAGCCCGCGAAACCGTGGCTGCCTACCGGGCGCGGGGCGTGGCGGCCTACTACGTCAAGGTCGAGCTGCCCCAGGGGACATTTTACCGGGTGCGGGTCGGACGCTTTGCCAGCCCGGCCGAAGCCCAACGCTACGCACGGGCCATCGGCGTCCGGGATGCGTTTATCACGGTCTATGACGGCCCGGCAGATGCGGCGCTGACGCGCGCTCCGGCGCTCCCGGCTCCGCTTCCGCCGCCAGGAGGTGCTACCTCACCGACGGCCGCGCCAGCGCGTGACACGTCCGCGAAAACCCTGCCGCCGCCAGTGCTGGTCATCAAGCCAAAGGGTCAGCCGACGCCACCGCCGGACGGCGTCAAGCCGCCGCCGGATGCCACTCCGCCGCCGGCCGGCAATCAAAGCACTGACAGAAGACCCGGCGGACAACCCGGCGACGCAGCCGCAGCGCCCGGAGAAACACCCCCTCCACCAGCCGAAGCCCCGGGGCGGCAGTTGCCCCGGCGGGCCGACCGGCTGGTGCTGCTGCTGGAAGGGAGCGCGGCCCCGGTGACGCCCGCCTGGGCGGATTTCCGTCCCGACCCGTCACCCTGGATACGCCTTTCCACGCCCACCCGCGCCGACCTGCACTGCGCCTACTTCATCAGCCCGGAAAAAGGCTGGGTTGGCGGACGGCGCGGCACGCTTCTCCACACCGAAGATGGCGGCCGGCACTGGGTCGAACAGGTCACTGGCACCAAAGCCAACATCACCGGTCTGTTTTTTCTGAATGCCCAGACCGGCTGGGCAGCCGTCGGCGGCACCTATGGTCTTGATCCAGCCGTAGATGGCATTGAACCAACCATCCTGCGCACGGACGATGGCGGGACGCTCTGGCGTCCCATTGCGGAACTCGATGTGCGCAGCCTGTGGTTTGTGAACGAACAGGTTGGGTTTGCCGTCGGCAACTACGGCTCGGTGTTCCGTACCACGGACGGCGGTGCGACGTGGACGGCCTGCGAGGGACTGCGGCGTGCCATCGAGCGGCCCGAAGGTCTCCCCGATGCCGTCCTGACGTTTACGCTCGTGCAGTTTCTCGATGAGCGTCGGGGCTGGGTGGCCGGCAACTTTTTCGGACGCGGCATCACGCGCCCGGCCGGCGTGTTCTGGACGCAGGACGGCGGCGAAACCTGGACGCGCTACCCCATTCCATTTGCCGCCACCAGCGCCGACATCACCTCGATGCGCTTCCTCGATGCCCGGCGCGGCAGTGTCGTCTCGGAACTCTACCGGGGCGACGCCCGCTTCGTCACCCTGCACTTCACCAACGACGGCGGCGCGACGTGGAGCGAACGCCGGATGGCAGTGCCGGGCTTTCATGTGACACACTTTCTGGACGAACGTACGGGCTGGACTATCGGGGCACTGCTTTCCCGTGACAGCTCTTCCCCGCCGTATGAAGTCGGCATCTGGGCGACACGGGATGGCGGCCGCACCTGGCGGGAGGAAAAAACCCTTGCCGGCACGCAGATTTACGGGGCCTTCTTCCTCGATCCGCAAACCGGCTGGGCCGTGGGGCAGGGCGGCACGGTGCTGCGCTACCGGCCCTGATGTTTGAGGCCCTGATTTCTGAAACCGGAACGCTGACGGTGCAACTTTTTCTTGAAAACATCTGGCTGGCGCTCATCAATGTCTGGGCCAACAAGCTTCGTTCGCTGCTCACTGTTCTGGGCGTGCTGGTGGGCACGGCGACGGTCATTGCCGTTTCCTCGGTGCTGACCGGCGTCAAGGACCGGACGGCGAAGCTGGCGGCGCAGGTTGGGCCCGAGGTGCTTTACATCAGCCGCTACGATTCCATCGGGCCGCGCTTTTCACGGGTGACGCCCGAAGAAAGACAGCGCAAACCGCTCACCGAAGAGGATGCCGAAGCCGTCAACCGCCTGCCTTCCGTCCGTGCCGCCACCCCGCAGCTTGTTGTCGGCAGCTTTGGGCCGAGTGCCACGCAGTACCGTCTCAAGTACAAGGGGCGCGAAGCCACTCGCCCGATTGCCTTTGGCGTCTGGGCCAACTACCCGGAAGTCCGCTGGCTGAACCTGCGCCTGGGACGCTTTTTTACCCCGGAAGAACACGACCGCAAGCTGGACGTAGCCGTGCTCGGCCCCGTCGCCGCCGAACAGCTCTTTGGCACGCAGAACCCGCTCGGCGAAATGGTGGAATTTGAAGGACGCGCCTACCGGGTCATCGGGGTCGTCGAAAAGGGTCCGACCGGCATTTTCGGTGATACGCCGGAAGACCGGCAAATCCTGATTCCCTACGCGAATCTGGCCCAGCGGTATCCCGACCTGCTCCGTGACCGTGGCATCACCATCATTGCCCACGCCCGCGAGGGACGCCTCGAAGCTATGCGCGACGAAATCACGGAGCTGCTGCGCCGTCGCCGCCGGCTTCGCTCGGACCAGCCCGACAACTTCGGCATCAGCACGCCCGATGCTATTTTTGAGACTTTCAACAGCATCACCTCTGTGCTGGGCATCATTGCCGTCTCCCTGGCGTCGGTCAGTCTGCTCGTCGGCGGTATCGGTGTGATGAACATCATGCTCGTGTCGGTCACGGAGCGCACAAAGGAAATCGGGACGCGCCGCGCCGTCGGCGCACGCCGCCGGGACGTTCTGACGCAGTTTCTCATTGAAGCCGTGGTGCTTTCCCTCATCGGCGGCGCGCTGGGCATCGGGATTGGCGTCGGGATGAGCGCCGGCCTCAACGCCTTCGTCCCCAGCGTGCCGTCGCTGGTGCCACTCTGGTCCATCGGCGTCGGTTTTGGTATTTCGGTTGCCGTCGGACTCGTATCCGGTTTCCTGCCGGCGCTGCGGGCCGCCCAACTCGACCCGGCCGAGGCGCTGCGGTACGAGTAGCCCGCGCCCTCACCCTGCCCACCAGAGCTTGAGGCCCAGCAGCAGGAAAACCGTTGCCAGTCCCAGCCCGGCCTGATATTCGCGATGGCGCACGTACAGCCGCCAGTCAAAGCCATCTCCCAAGGCGGCCGCCAGGCGGCGCAGGTCGGGCACGAAAAGCGGAGTCCGGGCGGCATAGCCCGGATAGGTATCGGGAAACAGGCGGGACAGGTGCGCGGCTTCCGCCTGCATGACGGGCCAGTAAATCCCGACAAACAACCCGGCAACCAACAGAGCGAGCGGCCAGGGCGCGCCAGCTATCAGACAGCCCAGGGTCATCCAGGCGCTTCCCCAGTACAGCGGATTGCGCGCCAGACGGTAGGGCCCCCGCACCGTCAGCACTTCGTCCTTGCGCAGGTGGCCGGTGGCCCAGGCCCGCCAGCCCAGCCCGACGAGACTGAGGCTGCCGCCAATTGCCATGGAAACCGGCGTCGGCTGCGCCAGCAGCACAAACAGCGCCGCCGCCACAAAACCCAACGGAACGCGCAGCGTCTGGGCCCGGTGCCGCCACCCGGCCGCCGAATCACGCGGACCTTTCATGCCAGACCGCAGGCCGCACGCGCGGCCTCGATGGTTGCCAGCGCCTCGGCGCGTGCGCGGCGGGCACCGTCCCGCAGTACGTCCTCGATGTCATCGGGCCGTGCCAGCAGCGCCGCAAAACGCTCACGCGCCGGACCGAAAAAGGTTTTCAGCTTGGCCAGCAGGGCTTTTTTGGCTTCCCCGTAGCCGTAGCCGCCAGCGCGAAAGGCATCCGCCATGGCAGCCTTTTCCTCCGGCGTGGCGACCAGCGCGTAAAGCTGGAAAATCGTATTCCGCTCCGGGTCCTTGGGGGCTTCAACGGGCGCGGAGTCGGTGACAATCCCCATGACGGACTTTTTCAGCGCCGCGTCATCGGCAAAGAGTTCGATGACATTTCCGTACGACTTGCTCATCTTCTGCCCGTCGGTTCCCGGCACAATGCCAGCTACTTCACTGACGCGGACTTCCGGCAGCACAAACACCTCGCCGTAGGTGTGGTTGAAGTAGCCAGCCATGTCGCGGGTCATCTCCACGTGCTGCACCTGGTCGGCCCCGACCGGAACGACGTTTGAACGGTAAGCCAGGATGTCCGCGGCCATGAGCACCGGGTAGTAAAACAGCCCGACTTTGGGAGCAATCCCGCGCGCAACCTTGTCCTTGTAGGCGTGGGCGCGTTCGAGCAGCCCCATGCCGGTCACGGTGGCCAGAAGCCACGCGAGTTCGTGCAGTTCGGGAACGTCCGACTGGCGGAACAGCACGGCGCGCTGGGGGTCGAGTCCCAGCGCCAGGTAGGCGGCGGCCACCTCGCGCGTCAGCGCACGCAGTTGGGCGGCGTCGTTGATGGTCGTCAGCGCGTGGTAGTTGGCAATGAAATAAAACGCCTCGCCTTCGTGCTGAAGCGCCAGATGCTGCGCAATGGCGCCAAAGTAGTTGCCCAGATGGAGTTTGCCCGAAGGTTGAATGCCGGAGAGAAAACGTTTTGGTTGGGTCATCGTGATGTTGCCTCGGTTATGTCGCCTCGACGAAATCCAGCGCCTTGCCGTGGGACTCTTCCAGCAGCGCCAGCGCGAGATAGGCCAGCAGCGTGCAGCCAATCCCGACGGCCAGGGCGCTGTAGAGTAGCCCAAGCGCCGTGTGGTGTGTCAGCCACTGGAGCGCCAGCGTCAGGGGGACGACCGAGGCCCGGACAAAATTCGGCGCACTGGTGGCCACAGTGGCGCGCAGGTTTGTGCCGAACTGTTCGGCGGCAATCGTGATGAACACCGCCCAGTAGCCGGCCGCAATGCCGATGCAGAAGCACAGCCCGTAGAAGTAGGTCGGCGACGCGCCCCGTGAGCCGACATAGACGAAGGTCAGCAGCAGGGTCAGCGTCTGAAAGGCAAAGACGACCCGCCGCCGGCTGCGGAAATACTGGCTGAGCAGGCCGCTGGCCAGATCGCCCACCACGAGTCCGGCGTAGGCATACTTGATGGATTCGCCGGCGGTGATGCCCGGAATGCCCAACTCACGGGACAACTCCGGCGACAGCGTGATGAGAATCCCGATGGCAAACCACAGCGGCACGCCGATGAGAATCGAGCAGAAGAAGCGGCGGAAGCGGTCGCCGTTTGTAAACAGGGCGAAGAAATCGCCGCGCGACACTTCCTGGGTTTCAAGCGCCTGAAACATCCGCGATTCGAGCAGGGTGGCGCGGGTCGCCAGCAGGAGAAAGCCCAGGATGCCGCCCGTCATGTAGGCCACCTGCCAGGAGAAATACTTGCCCACGGTAGCGGCCACCACGGCCCCTGACACGCCGACGCCGGCGACAATGGCTGTTCCGTAGCCGCGCAGGTCTTTGGGCAGACTTTCGCTGACGAGTGTCACGGCTGCCCCCAGTTCTCCGGCCAGCCCGACGCCGGCCAGAAAACGCAGCACAACATAGAGTTGGAATGCCGTGACGCCGCCGGGCAGCAGCGCCGCCAGCTCGATGATGAAGGCGTTGGCAAAGTTGGCGACGGAATAGAGCAGAATCGAACCGAACAGGACGGAACGCCGTCCGCGCCTGTCGCCAAGGACGCCCCATAGGATGCCGCCGAGCAGCAGCCCGATCATCTGCACATCGAGCAACAGGATGCCGTCATCGAGCAGGCGCTGGCCTTCCAGACCAAGCGCCTGCAAACTGGGAACGCGCACGATGCCAAACAGCAGCAGGTCATAGATGTCCACGAAGTAGCCCAAAGCCGAAACAATCACCGTCGCCGAAAGGAGTGGCCGAAACCGTTCAGGCAAAAGCTGGCGCATAGACGGAAAGGGTTATCTGACCGGAAATCATGCGATGTCCGGCAAGCATAACCGAAAGGCGCTGCGGCCGTCGCCAGCGACTTTGGGCGGAAGGCCCGTCAGGCCAGACTTCTGACAATGCCTGCCACCAGATCACGCTCCTGGGCGGGCAGCACGGTACGCGGGTCGCACACGACGTTGTTTCGCACGATGCGCGCCACGATGGGCGGTGTGCCACAGCGCAGGCGGGCAGCCAGTTCTTCGGCCGCAAGGTGTCTGGGAGAGAGGCAGATGAGCGTCGTGGGAAGCTGGACGTGGGGCGCGCAGCCGCCGCCGATGACGGACTGGCCGGCTTCCAGCGTCACCGTGGCGCTTCCGGGCGGTATCTGACGACGAATGGAACGGGCGAGCCGCCGGGCGCGGCGGTCAAGGTCGGCTGGCGACTGGCGGATCATGGCCAGTACCGGAATGGCATCCGTTTGACCGGTGCGGTACAGCCGCAGGGTGGCTTCCAGCGCCGCGTAGGTCAGCTTGTCAGCGCGCAGCACGCGCAGCAGCGGATTTTGCCGGATGCGCGCGATGAGCGCCTGCCGTCCGGCGATGATGCCGGCCTGGGGGCCGCCCAGCAGTTTGTCGGCGCTGAAGGTCACGACATCGGTGCCCTCGGCCAGCGAGCGCGCCGGAGATGGTTCATCGTCAAGCCCACAGCCGGCGAGGTCGGCCAGCAGTCCGCTGCCCACGTCTTCAAACAGCAGCAGGTTGTGCCGGCGCGCCAGCGCGGCCAACTCTGTCAGCGATGGACGTTCCGTAAAACCCAGCAGGCGGAAGTTCGAGGGATGAACCCGGACGATGAGGCGTACATCCGGCGTGTTTGCCAGTGCGGCTTCGTAGTCGGACAGGCGGGTACGGTTGGTTGTGCCGACTTCGCACAGCCGGACGCCGCTTTTGGCCATGATGTCGGGAATGCGGAACCCGCCGCCGATTTCCACGAGTTCGCCGCGTGAAATCAGGGCTGTCTGGCCGCGTGCCAGCGTATCGAGAACCAGCCACACGGCGGCGGCGCAGTTATTGACGACGAGCGCGGCTTCGCAGCCAAGCAGCGCCTGCCAGTGGGCTTCGCTGTGGCGGTCACGGCGGCTGCGTTCGCCAGCGGACAGGTCATATTCCAGGTTGCTGTAGCCCTGTCCGACAGCCAGCAGGGCGTCCAGGGCGGCTTTTGCCAGGGGCGCGCGACCGAGGTTGGTGTGCAGGATGACGCCGGTGGCATTGATGACCGGGATCAGGCCCGGCTGGGCGGCCAGCCGCTGCCGGGCGAGGTCCAGACCACGCGCCAGCAGGTCTGCCGGTGT
>Ga0308389_1001919_pt1 | contig 13543 bp, 14 predicted proteins | sample Hotspr2Sample148_FD_202362 | JGI IMG/M metagenome (GOLD analysis project Ga0308389, IMG submission 202362) | Hot spring phototrophic mat microbial communities from Mushroom Spring, Yellowstone National Park, Wyoming, United States - 20040719_148 ... | reverse complement strand
GAACGGGCACTCGCCGCGCAACAACTCGGCACACAACGCACACTGCGCGCCACAGAACCGCTCATCGAAGCACTCCAAAACGACCCGTCGCCAATGGTTCGCGAAGCCGCCGCAGAAGCTCTCGGCGAGAACGGCGACCGACGCGCACTCCGACCGCTGCTGGAGACACTGAACACAGATGAAGTTGAGTTGCGCCTTTCCGCACTAAGAGGACTCGGTAAACTCGGCGACCGACGCGCTGTAGATGCACTCATCCACGAACTCCAAAGCAACACAGACTATAGAATGCGCGTTACCGCTGCCGAGACGCTTGGTCGACTCGGCGACCCGCGCGCCGTAGACCCGCTCGCCAACGCACTTGCAAACGATCCCCATTTGACTGTTCGGGATACCGCTGCCGAAGCACTCGGTTATTTGGGCGATCCACGCGGAATCCAGCCGCTCATCACAGCACTCAAGCAAGACAGTCACACCTTCATCCGCGAACACGCTGTCGTAGCGCTCGGTAAAATCGGCGACCCACGCGCCGTGAACGCGCTCATCACAGCACTCCGAGAAGACAGTGATAATCTCGTCCGCTTATACGCCCTTCTCGCACTCGGAAAAATCGGCGACACGCGCGCCGTGAACGCGCTCATCGCAGCACTCCGAGAAGACAGTGATAATCTCGTCCGCAGGTACGCCGCTGAAGCACTCGGAAAATTCCGAGACCCCCAAGCCGTAGAACCTCTCATCGACGCGCTCCAAAGCGAAGACATCAATGTACGCAAAGCCGCCGCACAAGCCCTTGGCGAAATCGGCGACCGACGCGCAATCCAGCCACTCATTCAGTCTCTCAATACAGACGAACAACCCTCCGTTGGGGCAGAATGCGCAACAGCACTGGGAAAAATCGGCGGTTCCGAAGCCATAGACGCGCTCAGCCAAACGATTCTCAGCAAAAAAGAGACAACGGAGTTGCGCAAAGCCGCCATAGACGCGCTCGCCCAAATTCCCGATCCGCGCTCCACAGAAACACTCATCCAAGCGTTGAACAGTAGAGGGCGGGAAACCCGACAACGCGCTGCGGAAGCACTCGGTCAACTCGGCGACCCGAACGCTATAGACGCACTCACACAAGCACTCTACAACGCCAAATACCACTACGACGAGTGTAAATTCTTCGCAAAAACGCTCGCAAAAATCCGAGACCCGAAAGCCCTCCAGACGCTACTCAACGCCGCGAACGATAAGAACTCGTCGATTCGTTCAGCCGCCGTGGTAGCACTCACTACACGCCGAGAACCAGAGGTCATTCCCGCGTTTGTCCAAGCACTGAACGACGAAGACGGTTCTATCCGAAACCACGCCACCCACGCACTCCGCAAACACGCGCTTGCCCATCCCGACATCATCCTGAAACTCCCCACAGAAGACCGAAACCGTATGGGATGGATACTCCAAGACAAAGACCAAGAAGAACTCCAAAACGAACTCTGTAAGTAACCACGGAGACAACGATGGCGACCATAGACGAACTCATTCAGAAACTCAAGTCGGACGATGCGTATGAGCGATCTATCGCCGCGTACAAACTCGGCGCACGACGCACGCTATGCGCCACAGAACCGCTCATCGACGCGCTCCAGAAGGACCCGTTGCCTAATGTCCGTACCGCCGCCGCACAAGCCCTCGGCGGGAACGGAGACCGACGCGCCGTAGACGCGCTCGTCAACGCACTCCAAAACGACACCGACGAGGATGTTCGGTATACCGCCGCCGAAGCACTCGGTGAATTCGGTAAAATCGGCGACCCGCGCGCTTTCCAGCCACTCATCCAAGCACTCCTGCAAGACAGCTCGGATTCGGTTCGCGTGCTCGCTGCCAAAGCACTCGGCAAAATCAGAGACCCAAGAGCCGTAGAACCGCTCATCCACGAACTCCAAAACAACCAAGAGCCTAGCGTTCGTGCTGCCGCAGCCCAAACACTCGGCACACTCGGCGACCCGCGCGCTATCCCCGCGCTCGTCAACGCGGTTGAAAACGAGCCCCATGAGATTGTTCGCGGGTTCGCTGCTAAAGAACTCGGCAATTTCCGCGACCCACGCGCGGTGAACGCGCTCATCACTGCTCTTCTGCATGACAGCGACACTCGCGTCCGCCAATACGCCGCTGAAGCACTCGGTAAACTCCGAGACACCCAAGCCGTAGAACCGCTCATCGACGCGCTCCAAAGCAAAGACGACGACCTGCGCAAAGCCGCCGCACAAGCCCTTGGCGAAATCGGCGACCCACGAGCCGTCCAACCACTTATTCACGCTACCCAACTGCTCTATCAGTCCCTTCTGAAGAATGCTCTTCTGAAGAATGCCCGAAACCAAAAAAAACTCGAAATTTGGGTAGAATGCGCAAAAGCACTGGGTAAAATCGGCGACCCCGAAGCCATAGACGCGCTCAGTCAAGCGGCTCTCAACTATGGATATGAAATGGAGACTGTTCGCAAAGCCGCCATAGACGCGCTCGCACAAATCCCCGACCCGCGCGCCGTAGAGATACTCACACAACTAATAAACGATTACCGAGGTGTGTCGGCGATTCGAAGCCACGCCGTGCATGCACTCGGAACACGAAATGACACGAACGCTGTAGACGCACTCAGCCAAGCATTCTTCAACCACGAAAGGCAGTATGTCATTCAGAAAGACATCTTGAAATCGCTCGCGAAAATCCAACACCCGAAAGTTCTCCAGACGCTGCTCAGAGCAGCGAAACATGAAAACCCGTGGCTCCGTGCATGTGCCTTGGAAGCACTCGCTGAACGCCGAGAATCAGAAGTCGTTCCCGCTTTCGTCCATGCACTGAACGACAAAGACGATACTGTCCAACGCCACGCCATCAACGCACTCCGCGAGCGCGTTCACATCTACCCCGACATCATTCTCCAACTCCCCACGGACGCTCGACATCGAATCGGACGGGTTGCCCAAGAACGGGAACGAAACGACATCGAGCAACATCTCTGTGACGAAGCACCCGTTTGATAATCGGTTCGGTTTCGGGTATAATCCCAATATGCGCAGGTCATCTGTATTGGGGACGCTTGCCACGCAGTTCCCACATCTGTTCCAACAGATGTTGGAATGGAAGCGTTCGGGCATGTTCGTCCGTGATATTGCCCAACAAGTCGAGCAAGTTTCTGGGATGCGTATTTCGCAAAGCGCGCTCTACCACTATCTTTGGCGGTACGAACGGCTGGTGGATGAAACGGGCGGTTTCTGGACGCCCGAACGCATCCAGTCACACCCCGAAGAGTTCGTTCGGAGTTTGAATGCGTATGCGTATGCACATATGTATACGCGATACGACCCGAAGGTGGACGCTCCGAGTTATATTCACCACACGATTGACGCCATGCGTGATCGCGTGATTGCGCAAGAACACGGAGAGAGTGTGCCCCCGTTGTCTGCCCGTGCGGTCGGGTATCGCGGGTACACACCTGTTCCGTCGACCGTACTGCACAAATTGCGGACGGAACGCCAGTTGACCACGGCGGAACTGGCGCGCCGTGCGCGCGTCGGGAGATACACCATCATCAAGTGGGAGCGATACGGCGTCGTTCCCAATTCTCTTCGGACAATCAGTCGCATCGCCGACGCACTTGGAGTATCGATTGCCACACTTCTGGAAGACTACAAGACTTACGGGCGCATTGACATTCGCGGGGAATTGTTTATTGAAAGCGACCGCGACGACCTGCTCGTGGAAGATGGCGATGCGTCATCGTGCCATTCATATACGGGCGATGCGCCATCGTGGAGCGGTGATGTACCCAGATAGTGCAATGGGGTAGATTCAGACACGGCGCGCCGTTCTTTGCATTTTCACCGAGCGGTGAACTGATAGTTAGCGGTGCGCCGTATTTTATAGGGGTTGGAGGGGGATGAGATGTCGCGCGTGATATGCATTGACGCGGGTCATGGGCAAGACAATCGTGTTGCGGGGCGTTATGACCCCGGTGCGGTCAGCCCGTTTGACGACTATGTCGAGCGTGAAGAGGCGTCTATCGTGTTGGCGTATGCGAAGACGCTGGCATACCACCTGCGCAAGTCGGGTTGGTCGGTTGTGATGACGCGCAACGATGCGACGACGCCGTGCCCGTTGTCGAGTCGCGTTGAGATAGCGTCTAAAGCGGGTGCGCATGCGTTGATTTCGCTTCATATGAACAGTTCCGCGTCTGGGGGTACGGGTTCGGAGACGCTGTATTCGTCGCGTCATTCGCAGTCGGAGCCGTTCGCGCGTGCATTGCATGCGCTGTGGCGTCCCGTGTTTGGTCTGGCAGACCGTGGATTGAAGCGTCGGGATTCGTTGGCGGTGTTGCGTTCGTCGTCGTTTCCGAGCGCGCTATTAGAGTTGGGGTTCCTCAATTCGCGTGCGGATATGGACGCCGTGGTTGGGCGGACGGCGGAGGCGTTCCGCGATCGCCGTATTGCGTTTGCGAAGGCGATAGAGCAGGCGTTGCGCTCGTTTTTCGGGTAGTCATCCCGTAAAGTGTCGTTCGGGGCATTCGCGGCAGCCGGTACGGTCGGTTTCGAGTTCGATGTCGGGCGCGATTCGTTGGAAGACCACACGGAGCGTCTCTCGTCTCATGTGGGGCGCGATGACGGCGTGTGCGCCGTTCGGGTTGCGAACGACGATGAGCGATTTATAGGGAACGACGGTGTACCCGTCGTTTTCGAAGAGTTCGCGCGCGGTCTGCAGGTCGCCTCGCGCGACGGCTTCAGCGATGCGTTCGGCGGTCTCGCGTGTCATGGCATGCGAAATTGTACCTCTGCGATTCGTTCGCGTGCGCGCCTGCAATAGTTCGGGTCGCGTTCGATGAGTATGGCGTTCCGTTGCAGTTCAAGCGCGGCGCATCCGACGGTTCCCGCGCCTGCGAACGGGTCAAGCACGGTGTCCCCGATGAATGAGTAGAGCGCGACGATTCGGCGGGCGAGTTCGATGGGGAAGACGGCTGGGTGTACGGGGTCGTGCGCGGGGGGGATGTACCAGACATTTTCGCGTTCGACGGTCATTTCCACTCGGCTGGCGTCGCGGCACTCGCGCGGGTACTGTCGGAGATTCCAATCGATGAGTCGGTTCGTGCGTTTGCGGTAGACCATCAGATACTCGGCGACGGGGTTCGCTTTATAGGTGAGCGGTTGTCGGTGTTGTTGGAATCCCGCGTTGCGGTTTTTGGATGCGGGTGTCGGCTTGACCCAAAGGATGTCGTCAATGAAGTCGAATCCGACGGCGCAAATGCGTGGATGGAGGTCGTATGGGATGGCGTATCGTCGGGATTGATCGTGTCGGTGTTGTCGTTGGACGATGATGGGGGAAGTGTTGAGAACGAAGAAGCGTCCTTCGGCGGTGACGCGATGGATTTCTCGGACGACGGCGACGATGGTCTCCAGATAGGTCTCGTAGTCGGGGTAGTGTGCGTAGTCGCGTGCGTTGTAGTAGGGTGGGGATGTGAATGTGAGGTGGACAGTCTGGTCGGGGATGGTTGCGAGGGCGTGCAACGCATCGCTTTGAATGATTTGCACGGTCGGCGTTTGCACCTCCGTTTTTTTGGGGGTTTTCAGAGACACGCCCATACTCCCTGCGCCATGACGCTAATCACGCTCCCCCGCAGCGTTCCTATAGAGGTTCGCTCTGTGTTCGGATGCCTCCTTCCGTATCATGTTCAGAATGGTTTCCACCTCGCTCAGAACATTCTGCAGTCGCGTTGGGTTCTGACTGTCGCGAACTTCCGCGATTCGCCCCAGTGCGATTCCCGCCAGTGCCGTTATCTGAAGATAGCCAGTTGCGTGGTCACCCATTACCTGCAATCACCTTCTTCACAAGTATACTCCATCCGACAGTAGTTGGTGGGGTATACTGTGTTTGATGTCGGGTTTCGAGTCGTATCTGGGTTCGTTGGCGTCGGGGTTGCTTGATGAGTTGTCGTCGCGTGTGCGTTCGGGATTGGCGGACGGGTTGCGCGTTGTGGCGGACGATGTGTTCGCGATGGAGCGCGAGTTTGATTTGGAGCATCCGTTGTACGCTGTGGGTATTGGCGTGTACCATCAGGTGTTTGTGTGTCCCGTTGTGGGCGTGCGCGAGACGGTCGGCGGTCACTGGCACGGATTTGTTGTCAATGACGGCGCGTGGGTGCGTGCATTGCTGGAGTTGGAACGGCACTGTAGAGATGTGGAGAGTTCTCCGGCGAAAGTGCCGCGTCGTCTTGAGAACTACCTGTTCGAGTGTTACCGTTTTGGTCGTAAGACGCCTGCGGGTGATTTTGAGCGTGGGGGTCGTTTGTTGTGGATACGGGTGAACGGGAATGTGGGGCGTGTCACGGTGTGTTGGGTATCGATGTCGCGTCGGTTGCCAGAGACGGAACAGGACTACTATGGTGATGTGGAGTTCCCCGTGTCGTTCGTTGTTGTCCCGTCGTTAGAGTTGCGCGAGTGGATGGGGGTGTGATGATGGGTTTGATGGCGTTCGAGTCGCGCCGTGTGGCGCGTCGGTTAGGTGTTCGTGAGAGCGCGTTGCGTCGTGCGGGTGTACGGATGTATCGGCTCTCGGCGCGGTATCGGTTGTGCGACCCGTCGGATTTAGTGCGTGTGTATGGGTTGGAGCGCGTGCGTCTTGCGTTTCCCGAATCGGATCTTGTGCCGTTGTGGTCGTCGATTGCGAATGGTACATTCGGCGTCGTAACTAATACGGGAGAGACGAACGATGGCGAGACGGAAGCGTGTGGATGAGAGAGTTTCGGAATCGGCGCGTGAGCGCGTTGGCGTTGATGTCTCGGATATGGAATCGGATAGCGAGCGGGTTGGCGTTGATGTTTCGGATACGGCGTCGCGCGTTTCGGAGCGCATGATTGAGTCGCTGGGGTTAGTGCGCGAGACTCGGTATGGTCTGGATGGCTATACCGTGATGGTGGATGGTGAGCCGTATTGGATTTGGGAGCCAATCGCGCAGTCGCTGTTTCGTGGGGATTTGGATGCCGAGACGCTCGCGCAACACATTCGCGAAATGCGTGCGTCGTTGGCGTTGTTAGAGTTGGAGGGGGATGGCGATGGCAGTTAGAATGATTCCGCATGGTAGGCGTGGATGGCTTGCGTTGACTCGTGGGTCTCAGACACGCTATTATCCCGTGATGGCGGCGCAGTTTGCGCAGCCGCGGAATCTGATTGTCCCGCCCGTGCTGTCGCGTGATTGGGAGTTTGCGACGGTAGAGGGCGTTCGGATTATGCAGGGTTCCATCCAGATCCCGTGCTTCTTAGCGCGTGGCGCGAACACGCCGCCCGCGACGGGGCTGGACGAGATGATGCTGGATTGGCTGTTTCTCCGCGAAGACGAGTGGAGCATGTTGCGTTTCGGGGATACGGTTGAGGGGACACTCCACTTGTTCGACGGTGTGAACCGATTGACTTGGCAGCGGGTGAAAGCGAATTCTGTGGCGACACAAATCCAGAAGGGCGGTCTGGTGATGTGGAACATCGCCGTTATGGGGACGGGCGTCTCGAACAGTCCGAATGGCGCGCCCGGCGGCGACCCGTGGAACACCCCGTTCCAATACATGCCGTGGGGGAACACCTCTGCGCCGTATCCGACGCCCGTATCGTTTCGCGATGTGGAGTTTTATATTCGGGAGAACCCGTCGTCGGCGTGGCGTCGGTTGACCGTCCCCGTGTACGGGATGGATGTCAGCATTTCGCACAATTTGATTGCGAACGCGCCGATAACCGATCATACGGGCACGAACTTGCTCAGCAACATTGCGCGGTTCGACGCCGGTCCGTTGGTTGCCGCGTGCGGGATGACGATTGCGCACTATCCGTTCCTATCGAATGCGAACACGAACCCTGCGCGATACGCGGATTTGACGCCGCTGTTGTCGGACAATGCGGGCATCGCGTTGCGTGTGGCGCGTGGCGACGGGAACGCTGTGGAGATACGGATGAACCGTGTGGTGCCGGAGAACCCGATTGATACGACGGCGCAGTTCGGTCAGCAGTTCCGTTCGATTCGGTTCCGCGTGTTGGGGAACCCGTTGAGTGATACGCCGGGTGGTCCGGGCGAGCCGCCCGTCTCGGTGGTTGTGGTGTAGGCGTGTATCGTGTCTGTGCTTGCGGGTCTACATGGGCGTCGTGCGTGGGCGGTGCTGGAAGACGCCAACGGGGTACGCATCGGCTTACCGCTGTTGAGCGCGGAGATTTCGACGCGTCGAGGCGCGGTCTCCGCGATGCCGTTTTCGCAGCACTTGGGCGGAACCGACACGATAGAACGGTATGACACGCAGTTTTTCACGCTGGTCTTCCCCGTCCCGCGCTGGGGTTGGACAGCCCCGCATCAGCCGTCCAACATCGCGCATCCCGTGTTTCGCGCGTGGTTCACGCATCGTCCCGATTCGGTCTCGACGCCGTACAATCTGTATGTGATGACGGGGCACGGCGCGAGCCATAGGCTCATCAGCGCGACGCCCGTGCGGTTCTCATTGGTTGTGGCGAAGAACCAACCACTGACGGTTGCTGTGGACGGACATGCCGTAAACCGTATCTCCGCGCCGATGCCGACGGATTGGTTGGAATGGAACTATCGTCCCGAACTGTTGAGTTATCGTGATGTTCGCGCGTTGTGGTTCAATCCCGAAACGGGTCAGTGGGGCGCGTTCCCCGCTGCGATGTACGCGATGCATTTGGTGTATACACGGCACACGATTATCGACACGCGGGTCAGTGCGAACGGGTTAGACGCATTATTCGGGGCGACGACACGGTTTCTGATGGGTCAGGAACAGGCGCGTTGGATTGTGGCGTTCCATCCTGCGCAACGCCCTCTGCAGGTGGCGTACCCGTCGATGGGGGTCGGTCTGGAAATTCGCATGGGTTCACCCGACACGCAGACGATGTATTTGCGGTACTTATCGCCGCGCTGCGCGGCGATGAACCCGTCGGACATCGAGATTCAGCGAAACCCGTATCTTATGCGGGTCGCGTTCCAAGCGAAGGCTGTTCCTGACAGCGTGTTGCCCGTGGTGTACCCGCCGATTCAGACGGAGGTCGCGCCGTGAACGACCGCGTGACAATCACTGTTGACTTGCCGAACTTGCAGGAACTGCGTCAGTTCTTGCAAGAGTTGCAATCCGTATTGAACCAGTTGCGCCAAGTCCGCGACCAGTTCCAGCAGATGGGTTTCGCGGGCGTTCAACCGTCGGGCGGTGCGGTGACGAATCAGCCGTTTACGATTAACCCCAACCAAGTGATTATCAACACCCCGAATGTGACTTTCAACGGGGGGATTATCACCATCAATCAGCCGTCGGGTGCGCCGTCGGCTCCGACGACGCCAACCATTCTCGGTCCGAATGGTCAGCCGTGGCAATCGGGTCAGCAGCCGACGGGGACGGCGAACGCGCCGACTGCGGGTCAGCCGCTAACGACGCAGAATCTCACGATTAACGCGCCGAATGTGACCATCAACGCGCCGAATGTGACGGTCAATGGGAGCGCGGTTGGCGGCGGTCAAGGGGGTCAAGGGGGTCAAGGGGGTCAAGGTGGGCAGGGCGGTCAGGGCGGTCAAGGCGGGCAGGGCGGACAGGGCGGTCAAGGCGGTCAAGGCGGGCAAGTGAATCAACCGTCGGGCTTGCCGAACGCGCCTGTGGGCAACTTCTGGGAGATGCTCTTTAACTACTTGGGGTACGGGAACGCGGTTCGGTTCGCGGGCTTGGCGACTGCGTTCACGGGTTCTGTGGCGCGTTCGTGGCAGCGATATGTTCAGAGAATGCCGGTTCCGCGTCGGTGGGTGCTGTTCAATCGGGTTCGTCGTGTTCTGAACGCGGTTGGTTTAGGGAGATTGTCGCCCGGGGTTGCGGGTGCGTTGGGGATTTTGCCGGGGGTTACAGCGGGTGGCGCGTTGGCAGCGTTGGGTCTGCCCGGTTGGGCAGTCGCTCTCGGCGTGGCGGGCGCGACTGCGTTGGTCGGGACGGGTCTGGAAGCGTTGCGGATGTATCTTGCGGGTGAGCAGACGCGGTTCGCTGGTGCGATGAGTGCGCTGTCGGGTGTCGGGGGCATCCAACCCGCGGACATCGCGTTGCGCCCGTTGGAGTCGTCCATCCTCGCGAATCTGCCGTTCGTGAAAGAGTATCTGGAGATGATTGGCACGCGCTACCGCGCGCAGGAACGGCTCGCGATTCTGGGGCGGTTCTTCGAGAACTTCGAGATGGAGATGCCCGACTATCGCGGCGTGCCAGCGGGGTTGTTCGACCGGATAAACATCGTCACATCGCTATCGTCGTTGCCCGTGCCCGTGCAACAGATGCTGACCAGTCTGAGTATGCAGCGGTATCCGATGGAGGCGTTGCAGGGGTTCGCGCGGCGTGCGGGGGCGGTGCGCGCGCGTGTGGAGTCGGACATGTACGAAGCGTATCGTCAAGCGGAGCGCGCACGGATACGGCAGCGGTTCCGAAGCGAAGGGCGCGTGTTCCCGACGCCCGAAGACGAAGAACGCGCGATTGACGAAGAACTTGCGAATATGACGCTTCTCCCGTCGGATGTGTCGGCGTTCGTGAACGAGATAACGACGCGCACAGCGCAATCCATGATGGAAGTCATGGGTCGCCCGACATTTATCCGTCGCATGGGGTTGGGCGCAGGCGCGTTTGATGTGGCGTTGGAGACCGAGCGTCAGTTAGCCGTGTTTGGGGGTCAGTTTACCAGTCCGCTGTTTGAGACGATTGAGAATCGGTTGGAACGCGCGCGTGTGTTGCGCGCGGCGCAAGCCATCGCGACGCTCCGCGCTGAAATCGGGCTGGAACGGGAAGAAGCGAGTATCGCGCAGACCTACTTGCAAATCGCGGGGTTTACCCCCGATATGAGCATCGAGCGGGTGCGCGGGGAGCTGCAGCGTGCGCTTGCGCGTCAAGCCGAATCGGTCATACGCACGCGGGCGATTGAAGAACGGATGCGTGCGAGTTTCGGGACGATTGCGCGCGAGACGGAACTCGCGTTGGAGGCGGCGCGTCTGCAAGCGGAATCGGCGTACTATCGGGCGGGCGCAGCCTTGGAAGAATACGAGTTCGGCGTGTTGCGCGCGGTCGGTCAAGAAGCGGTGACGCGCGCCGTCTTCACGCGGGAATACGCGCGCGGGTATGCCCCAGACCGCTATGTGCCCGCGTCGGTGGACGCGCTGGAACGGCAAGTCGAACTGATTAACGCGTCGATTCGGAATCTGGAACAGCGTTTCTTCGCGGGCGAACTCCAGCGCGTGCAGTTCCAAACACAGGTCAACCAGTTGCGGTTACAGCAGATTGAGGTGCTGACGCGGGCGGGCTATCTGCAGCCGACTGTCGGCATGGAGGTCGCGCTCGCGGAGGCTGGTATCCCGCTCGCGTTGGCGTCGTTGACGCCCGTCCCCCTCTCGGTTGTGTTGGGGGCTTATGGACAGATTCAACAGGTGGGTTCCGAGCGCGTGGCGCAACTGCTGGCGTATCGGGAGGAGTTGCGTTCGCGCGGTCTGTGGACGCCGTATGCGGAAAGCGTTTGGCTCCGCCAATACCAGCAGGCGTTGCAGGAATACTACCAAGCGGGCGCGGGCGCGGAAGTGTACGCCATCCAACTCCGCACGGCGCAGTTAGCGCGTGGCGTCTCGGAGTCGGAACTCGCGTTTCGGTACGGGCAGATGCGCGACATGACCGCCGCGTTGCCCGAATTCCGTGAGGTGTACGGTGCGCGCGCGGCGTTCATTCGCGAGCAGCAGCGCATGCTGGGCGAACGGGTCTATATCGGCGAAATCCAGCGCGAAGAGTATGAACGGCGCATCAACGAACTGGAACAGCAACTGCTCTCGCTGCAGGCGTCCGTTGCGGTCATCCCAGAGACGCCGACCCGCCAAGCGGAACGGACACTCCAATCCGCGATGTTGCAAATCATGCGGACGACTTTCGCGGGCTGGGGCGACATTCGCGGCGCACTGCAACAGATGATGCAACTCGGGATCGGGCGTGTGGCGGAACTGCGCGAGAACTTCCTCAACATGCCCGAAGAGGTGCGGGCGAACCCCGAAGCGCAACTGCGCTACATTCAAGCGATTTCGTCCGAGTTGACTCAACTCGCGGCACTCCAACAGCAACTGGAACAGGGCTGGCTCGACCGTCTCATCTCCAGCGTGTTCAACGCGGGCGGGAACTTCGATTTGGTGGCGCGACAGTTCACGATGCGCGAAGCGTCGCTGTTCTACAACATCTATCCCGCGGCGTTCGGCGGGACACTGGAACAGACGCGGTATTGGCGTGAGCAGATCCCGCTGTTGTACGCCTCGCTGTTCGGCATGACGAATCTCCCCGAAGGGATGTTGACCACGGCGGGCGCAGTCGCCCAGACCGCGAGCGTCGACCTGAATATCACGCTGCGCGTGGAACGGGAAGGCAACCCGATTATCGAATCGACGCGCGTGACCGTGCCCGCGGGCAACAACCAGCAAGCGTTTGTGGACATCCCCGTCCGCGTGGGAATAAACGCGCAGTAGCGTGTGCGCTGAGGTAAACTATAGCCATGCGGCGACTGACATGGCATCTCAAGCGAATCGGGGAGACCGACAGCGAGTCGGAAGTGCTGGAGATAATCAACCACCATGAGGGTCCGGTGGTTCTTCGACGCGACGGACGCTTCGTCGTCTATGAATACACCACAGAAGACAACGCCGATACGACGCTTGTGTACGACACGGACACCGAACTCCGTCTCGACGATTTCACCGCCGCGGTGTACGCGGTGTACCGTCCGAACACGGCGGCGGCGTTCAGTCCCACCTTCGCGTTCGCATTGGTGCTGACATACGAGGGGTTGTGCGACAATGCGAGAGATGTTCCCGAAACAGAACCGGCCGTGGTATCTGATTGACCGTCACGGTCTGATTGTGCGCGTGCCGATTGAGCGGTTGGAGTTTGTGGAGTGCTTGTATCGTCCGACGGAGACCCGTGTGTTGTATCTTGACCCGATCACGAACGCTTACTACATCGGGTACGAGTCGGTTCCGAATGTGCCCGCGGCGTGGTGTTTGTGGGAACCTGTGCATTTGTCGTGGCGGGACACGCCGATTTGGGAGTTCGTGGGCAACGATTGGCGCGATGAGGCAGACGCGGCGGGCGCGACGGTGGAACCGCGCGTGCTGGAATCGTGCGTGTTGTGGGGCACAACCGCGACGACGGCACGGCTCAAACGGCAATCTGAATATCTGGAAGTCTATCATCATCGCGTCCACGACATCGTGTATATGGCGGTGCGGTCCTCACGCGACGATTCACTGCTCGTGGCGCGTGTCGGGGAACCCGAAACCGTCGCCCGCCGAATGGCGTCGCCTGAGATGGATTGGAACCCCGATTGTATAGACGAGATCGCGAACTACATTGAGACACACGGTTGACCCTGCAACGCCGTAATTATCTTTGTGCAAGCGATTTCGGCGTCTGGTCTGCGCGACGCGATTCTTGAACGGCTCCGTCTTCAGGGGTACACCGTTGCGTCGGACGGGAGCATAG
>Ga0308389_1001914_pt1 | contig 13565 bp, 14 predicted proteins | sample Hotspr2Sample148_FD_202362 | JGI IMG/M metagenome (GOLD analysis project Ga0308389, IMG submission 202362) | Hot spring phototrophic mat microbial communities from Mushroom Spring, Yellowstone National Park, Wyoming, United States - 20040719_148 ... | reverse complement strand
ACTACCTTTTTTTCGGCAATTTGACTTCAAAAAACCGCAAAAAACGAGCATTTTAGCACTTTTAATCAAAAAAATGAGGCTTTTTTAGGTGAAAACTGTCAAAGTCGAGAGGGGCGAACATTTTTAGATTGTTTCAAGTTAAAATTAATTTTCAAAATAAGACAATAATAATTTATTTCTATTAAAAAATCCCTTTGAAAATTTATTTTATGTTAATAAGTTTAGAGTATCAAATAGAGAATAAGATGAAGAACGTATTTTTAATTATTTCGATATTATTTCTTTTTTTTGGATTATTTGGAAGTTTCAAATCATCAATACTATTTGCAAGCAGAGAATCTACTACTATTAATGTAAATCCCAATGTAACATCATCAGACAATTTTTCAATTAAAGATTTAGACCAGTTCACAGCAAAAGAAAATTTGAGATTCACAATAAGAAATGCTGGTGGGATATTAACTCCAACTTCAATTAACTAATCCTTATATAAATTAACATCTTTATAAAAATTATTTCAAGTAGATAGAATTGTTAATAAATAGCTTTTGACTTTTTTTATAGACTGAAAGTATTTAAAAGTTTAATAGTTAAATCCCAAAAATCTTTTACACGAATAAAACTTAGAAGCATTCCATTATTTTTTCAAGTTGTAAAAGTTTTCTAAAATTGCTTTAGATTATCATTCAATTTCATACCTAGTTATTAGGAATTAGTGTAATGAGTTTTTATAGAATTCAATTTTGTTATTTAATTGATAAACTTTACTAAATAAACAATGTAGAGAATATAACCTAATAACAATAAAATTCCTTCGAATCTTGAGATTGTTTTTTTCAAAAAACCCATTGGCATTAAGATTATGCTAAAAAATAACATTACTAACAAATCAACTACTTTTACTTCATCTAAACTTATAGAAGTTATTACTGCAGCGATTCCAATAATTGCAAGAATATTAAAAATATTAGAACCAACTATATTCCCTACTAAAATGTCAGCCTCATTTTTAATTGCAGCAACGACTGATGTAACAAGTTCAGGAAGGCTTGTTCCAACTGCAACAACCGTTAATCCAATTAGAAATTCGCTTGCTCCTAATAATTTTGCTAATCTAACAGAACCTTCTATAAATAAATCTGAGCCGTAAGCTAAACCAACCAAACCTAATACTACGAATAAAATGGAAACGATAGCTGGATATTTAGTCTTTACCGCTCCAAATAATTCATTTTGCTTTTCTTTTTTTGATATGTAAATAGAAATAATAACATATAGGACAAGAAATAAAATGAATGTAATTCCAGCAAAGAAATCAATTTGTTTTGTAAAAACGAATAAAGTAAAAACAACACTTATGAAAATCATAAATGGTATTTCACGCTTTATAGCTGATGATTGAACAAAAACTGGTTTAATAACAGCAGATAATCCTAATATCAATGCAATATTGGCAATGTTAGAACCAATAACATTTCCGATTGAGATAGCACTATTACCTTTTAATGCTGCTTGAACACTTACAACAAGTTCAGGGCTACTTGTTCCGAATGCGACGACAGTAAGTCCAACAACTAATGGAGTTAGACCCAAGCTTAAAGCCAATGAAGAAGAGCCTCTAACAAGCAATTCGCCTCCTGCAAATAAAAATAATAAACCGAATAACAATAAAAGAAATATTTCCACGATTTACCCTATTGTTTAATGAATTTTATTTTATAAACTTTATCATTTCTTCTGACTAATGAATTGATTTGAATAGTAATCTCATCACCTTTTTGAGCTTTATTTTTATAAATTTCATTGACTCTCATACTGTTAATTTTTTCTTTAATTACTCCAGTTGTTTTGCCAGAGAAAATTATTTCATCATTTAATTCAAGATTACCTGCTTCAATTAAAACATGAGCAATATTTTTTTTCTTATAGAAGTTTAGAACTTTACCGATATATTTTTTTCGAGTTGTTGCTAAACTTCTTTCAATGGATGAATAATCATCAGAGGATGGTTTACCAAAGTAAAATCCTGAAGAAAATCCTTTATTATAAACGGTTTTTAATTCCTCCAACATTTGACTTTTAATATCACTATTCAGTTTTTTTTGAAAATAAAGGTCAATTGCTCTTCTATAAACCGAGACTGTAGTAGCTACATATTCAGGTGATCTTTTCCGTCCCTCAATTTTTAGAGAATCAACCCCTATTTCGATTATTTTATCAATAAATTCAATTGTGCATAAATCTTTTGAAGACATTACATAGTCTTCTCCAATTAGAAGTGATTGTCCTAAAGATTTATCATAAATTTCATATTCTCGTCTACAAGGTTGAAAGCATTCTCCACGATTAGCACTTTTATTAAAAATATGGTGACTCATAAAACATCTACCACTAATAGCAACACACATTGCTCCGTGAATAAAAACTTCAATCTCAAGGTTTGTTTTCTTTCTGATTTTTTTAATATCATTAAGTGAACATTCACGTGCTAAAACAATTCTTTTTGCTCCTATTCTTTTATAAAAATCAATTGAATATGAATTAGAAACAGAAGCCTGAGTAGATATACAAAAATCTATATTGTATTTTTTGCACATTTCGATAACGGATAAATCCCAGCATATAATTCTATCTATGCCTTCTTCTTTAGCTTTTGCTACGATTTTTTCTAATTGTTTAATCTCTGATTCATAAATTAAGCTATTCAATGTAAGATAAGTTAATACATTTTTAGATTTACAAATTTCTGAGATTTTTCTTAAATCTTTAAGAAAAAAGTTCTTGGCTTGTGCGCGCATATTAAGTTTATCTATTCCAAAATAAACCGCATCAGCACCTGAATTAATTGCAGTTACTAGCATTGTCCAGTCACCTGCTGGTGCCATTAGTTCAGGTTTTTTAAAATTTTTATTTAAATATTTATTAATTCTGCTCAAATGTATTATTTGATAATTGCTAAAAGTTTAAATCCAAATTTAATCATAAATTAAAGACAAATTATCAGTATTTTAATTATTATTTAATAGATTAAAAGAACCTTTCTAATGAAAATGATAAATGATTTTTATTTCATAAAAATGCTTGTAAAAATTGAAAGAATAAATTTACAAATGAATATTTTGTTTCAATTAGAGTGAATAATATAATTTTTATAAAATTTTCAAGTTTGAAAAGAATAATTAAAATTTCTTTTTATTTAGAAATTTTTGATTAAAAATCCATTAAAATTCAAATTTTTTAAGAAATTATAATTAGTTCAAGTGGCATAATTTCTGAAAAAATAAGTAATTAGTTTAATAATAAAAAGCGAGCATATATTGAAAAGTAAAACATTCAAAGGTGGTGTCCATCCAGAAGAATATAAATATTTAACGGAAAACTGTGCATTTGAATTTATGCCAGCCCCTGAAGAGATTATCCTTCCGGTTTCACAACATTTGGGAAAAGATGCCCAACCAGTTGTAAAAAAAGGCGATGAAGTTTTTTGTGGTCAATTGGTTGCAAAAGCCGAAGGTTTTATCTCTGCTCCCATTCATTCTTCAGTTTCAGGTAAAGTCCTGAGCATTGGAAAAGAAATTACTCCAACTGGTTTTCCTAAAGATTCAATTGTTATAAAATCAAATGGGAATGTAAATGAACAAATTGTTACGTTACCGCCTCTTGACCCCGAAGCAATTTCTCCCGATGAAATAAGACAAAGAGTTGCCGAAGCTGGAATTGTTGGACAGGGCGGGGCTGCATTCCCGACTTATGTAAAACTATCTCCACCTAAAGATAAAGTTATTGATCTAGTAATTCTTAATGGCTGCGAGTGTGAACCTTATCTAACGCGTGATTATAGATTTATGATTGAAAGACCTGATGATTTAATTGCTGGCTTCAAACTTATTTTGAAAGCTCTTGGAGTTAAACGCGGAGTAATTGGCATTGAGGATAATAAACCAGAGGCAATAAAAATCTTATCTGAAAAAATTAAAAACGAAGATGGACTTGAGGTAATTTCTCTTAAAACAAAGTATCCTCAAGGCGCGGAGAAAATGTTAATCAAAGCGGTAACAGGTAAAGAAGTGCCTCCCGGCAAACTACCAATGGATGTTGGTGCAGTTATTCAAAACATTGGAACCGCTCTTGCAATTTATGATGCAGTTGCTAAAGGTCAGGTGCTGATTAATGCTGCTTTGACTGTTTCTGGATTAGGGATAAAAAATCCTAAAAATCTTATTGTCCCCGTTGGAACACCAATTCAGGATGTTATTGATTACTGTGGTGGAGTAAGTGATGATGCAGTAAAAATTATTGTTGGAGGTCCAATGATGGGAACTGCTCAGTTTGATTTACACGCTCCAGTATTAAAAGCAACTTCAGGAATTTTAGTTTTAACCAAAGAGGAAGTTTCGAAAAATCCTGAAACTCCTTGTTTGAGATGTGGGCAATGTGTCGGTGCTTGTCCATTGAATCTCGTGCCAACAAAACTTGCAAGATATTCTCAATTACAAAAATTTGAAGAAGCCGAAAGTGTTGATATTACAGTCTGTATGGAATGTGGAACTTGCGCATTTACCTGTCCAGCAAATATTCCTTTAGTTCAATGGATAAGAATTGGTAAGCAGAAAGTTCTAGAGATGCAGAAAGAAAGAGTTAATAAATAGAACACTTGAACTTCTGTAAAAAATATTTTGAAGTCTTTGAAATGTGTTCATAAAAATTACTGGCTGGTCATTAAAGAGATGAATTCTAATAATTATGGAAACAACAATACAACAGGAAACAAAACAAAAAGTATATTTTGATTTAACAACATCTCCTCACTTACATTCTGGTTGGTCAACTTCAAAGGTGATGTGGTTTGTCAACATAGGACTTGCACCATCTATCGCTGCAGCATTAATATTTTTTGGTTTATACCAGATTCTTATTATTCTTACTGCTGTAATTTTTGCAGTCGGAACTGAGGCACTTATTCAGTTCATAAGAAAAAAAGAGATTACCTGGTTTGATGGCAGCTCTGCCTTAACTGGATTGTTACTAGCATTGACACTTCCACCAAACTTTTCACTTTCAGCAACTGCAATTGGTTCTGTTGTAGCCATAGGAATAGGGAAGCAAATTTTTGGTGGATTGGGATATAACATTTTCAATCCAGCTTTAGTTGGAAGAGCATTTTTGCAAGCAGCATTCCCTGTCCAAATTACAACCTGGACAAAACCAAATTACGCAGTTGATACAATTTCTTCTGCCACTCCGCTTGCAGCATTTAAGTTCGATAAAATAATTACAGAAACATCATCATTAGCAATTGGAAATGTCGGAGGTTCGTTAGGAGAAACATCCGCGCTTGCTGTTTTAATAGGCGGAATTTTTTTGATGGTTGTTGGAATTGTTAATTGGCGAATCCCAATTTCTATGATAATTGGAATGTTTGTCTTTGGTGGAATTTTCTGGGGGATAAACCCCCAACAATATCCGTCGCCGATATTTCAAATCTTTGCTGGTAGTTTTCTTTTCGGAGCAATGTTTATGGCAACTGATTGGGTTACATCACCAATAACAAATAAAGGAATGTGGATTTTCGGATTAGGAATTTCACTTGTACTTGTTGTAATTAGAATTTTTGGAGGATTACCAGAAGGAGTTATGTATTCTATTCTCATTATGAATGCTTTTGTTCCTATGATAAATCGCTTTACCAAGCCGCAGACTTTTGGAAAAGCGAAGGAGGAGAAAAAATGAATAAAGTAATTCAAATGCTTATTGTTTTGACTTCAATAGGAATTCTATCAGGTGGATTGCTTGCAACTGTTAGCGGCTGGGCAGACCCTTTAATTTTATTAAATCAGAAAGCAGCAACTGAAGCAGCAATTTTCAGAGTTCAACCTGAAGGTAAAAATTATGAGCAGGTTAATATAAACCGACTTGAAGTTTACAAAGTGTTTAATGAAAATAATGAAGAAGCAGGTTATGCACTTGTTTATGATGGCAATGGTTTTTCGGGAAAGATTAAACTTATCGCTGGTTTATCCAAAGACTTAAATAATATTGTCTCGATTGAAATTCTGGAACAAATAGAAACTCCGGGATTAGGTACAAAAATTACAGAGCAACCATTTACTTCTCAGTTTGTAAAATTAGAAACTAATCCGAAAATTGAATGGATAAAAGGAACGGAGCCAACTAAACCGAATGAAATTCAAACAATTACCGGTGCAACTATTTCATCTAAGGCAGTAGTTGCTATTTTAAATGATGGAATTAGTCGTTTGAAAAAACTTCGTGAGAACGGAGAGTTAAAATGAAAAAACAAGTTACACTGCAAAAAGAATTCTTAAAAGGTATTTGGGATAATAATCCGGTTCTTAAACAGTTGTTGGGTCTTTGTCCCGTTTTAGCAGTTACAGTATCTGCAATAAATGGTTTGGCGATGGGTTTAGCAGCTACATTTGTTTTATTTATGGCAAGTTTACTAATCTCTTCAATTCGCAAAACTATTCCACCGCAAGTTAGAATTGCATCCTTTATAGTTATTATTGCAACATTTGTAACCATTGTTGATTTGGTAATGAAAGCAAAATTTCCTGATTTGAGCAAAGCGCTCGGTCCTTTTATTCCTTTAATTGTTGTAAATTGTATGATACTTGGAAGACAAGAAGCTTTTGCTTCAAAGAATAATCCAGGTAGAGCAGTACTCGATGCATTGGGGATGGGTTTAGGTTTTACAATCGCTTTAATCATTTTGGGTGGAATTCGGGAAATCATTGGCTCGAGAACTTTTTTTGGTTTACAAATTTTACCAAATCAATTTGAACCCTGGTTAATTATGATTCTACCAGCAGGAGCATTTTTTACTCTTGGTTTGTTATTGGGAATAGTAAATATCTATACAGACAGAAAAAAAAGATTAGAACACGAATCACTTATCGCTCATTATAAAAGAGTTGGTCGTGAAGAACTAATAGAAGAACTTGAGGTGAAATAATGGAATTATTTATAATCTTCATTTCGGCTGCAATCGTAAATAATTTTGTTCTTGCATACTTCCTTGGAATTTGTCCATTTGTCGGAGTATCAAACAAACTTAGTTCTGCTACTTCAATGGGAATGGCAACAACTTTTGTAATGGTAATTACTGCAATTGTAAGCTGGCTTTTATATAATTTGATTTTAGTTCCTTATAATCTTACGTTCTTACAAATACCATCATTTATACTTGTAATTGCTTCTCTTGTGCAGTTTGTGGAAATGGTAATTAAAAAACTTAGTCAACCTTTATATCGTGCATTGGGAATATTTCTGCCATTGATAACTACAAACTGTGCGATACTTGGCTTGGCATTATTTGGTTCGATGAGAGAGTATAGTTTTTTAGAAAATGTTATATTTGGACTTGGTGCTGGTGCTGGATTCACTTTAGCATTAGTGATTATGGCTGGCATTCGTGAAGAACTTGATTTAGCAGATGTGCCAAAACCCTTTCAAGGTGCGCCAATTACTTTGATTGTTGCTGGTATTTTAGCGTTAGCTTTTATGGGTTTTGCTGGTATGATTTAAATGATAATAAAAGCAATGGCACGCAGATGACACAGATATGACTGATTTACACTGATTATTAATCTGTGTTAATCTGTTTAATCAGCGTCATCTGTGTGCAATTTCTACTGTTTGTTAGTGAAAATCTTTTAACAAAAAATGATATCACAAACAAAAACATTAAAGACATAATGAAAAAAAATAATTTTAATTTTTACAATCAGGAGTTAAAATGTTATCGAGAAGAAATTTCTTAAAACTTGCAGGTCTCGGTTCAATAGCTTTGACAGCCGGATATTCAGCCGGCAAAATTATTCAGAACAACAAATCAGAATATTTTATTGTTCACGGCTTCCTGCCTGCAGATGAGAATATACTTCTCAATTTGATTTCTTCATTTAGTTCAAAAGTTAAATCAAACTCACAGCCGATTATAATTGCTGATACTAAAATAGGCGAAGTCGTATATAGACTACATAATCAAAATATCAAAAGCAATTTTTACAAGGACGGAAAAGTTATTTATAGAGTGAAGAAACTGAATAATAATCTTGATGCTGATATAATTGTAGGAGACGGAATTAGTTCAGTTTATTCTCCAGATGATTTTAATTTTTCATTTTTCAATTTAAGAAGTCAATTAAAAAACAAAAAAGCAGATTTACTTTTTACTGCAGAGTTTAAGAATGAAAATATTTTCTCTTCCATATTAAATACTAATAAAAAAGAATTTGTAATTGAGAATGAAAAGGGAATTGTTGAAAGAATTTCAATTGATAAGAATTATAAAAATATTTCTGTGGATGGAGTTTACGGTAAGACAGTTTTAAGCATTGAAAACGGAATTGCACTAGTTAATTCTTCTCCTTGCAAAAATGGAATTTGTAAGCATACTTATGCAAGTGAGACAGGAAGTATAATAGCTTGTGCGCCGAATAAAGTTCTTGTAAAAGTTGTTTGATTACTAAGAAGTAAATTGATAAATCACTGTTCGCAAACTTAATTAGGACTGGGTTGATTAGATTTTCTGATTCTTTGAAATCGTTCTTAAAATGGATTAGTTTAATATTAGTTCTTTTTATTATTGGATTTTTCATTGCACAAAACAACCGCAATGAGATTAAAACATTTAAAAAAACTCAAATCATTTTAGGGACTATTGTCGAAATTCAAATTCAGGATAATGATGAGAAAAAAGTTGAAGAAGCTTTTGCTAAAGCATTTGCTGAGATAAAAAGAATAGATAATCTTTTTACAACTTATAATGAAGATAGTCCAGTTTGGACAATAAATAACTTTAATGATACAATTATTAAAGTAGATAAAGAGATTTATAATCTTCTTGTTCTTTGTGATTCTGTTACTAAATTGTCTGATGGTGCTTTTGATGTAAGTTTAGATATTTTAACCCGAGCTTGGGGATTTTATTCAGATAATCCATCGCTTCCTTCAGAATCAGAAATTGAAAATGCTCTGAAGTCAAGCGGCTGGAATAAATTAAAACTAAATGATAATCAGACAATAACTAAACAAGAGAATGTTGCTTTGAACTTTGGAGCTATTGCAAAAGGATACGCAGTTGACAGAGCAATTGAAATTTTGAAAAGCTATAATATTAATAGTGCTTCGGTTAATGCTGGCGGTGATGTAAAAGTTTTTGGTAAACAATGGAAAATAGGAATTCAACATCCAAGAAAGAAAAAAGAAATCTTAGAGATAGTTACTCTTGAAAATAATTCAATTGCAACATCTGGAGATTATGAACGATATTTTGAAGTTGATGGAAAAAGATATCATCATATTTTGAATCCGAAAACAGGTTATCCATCAACAGGATTGCAAAGTGTTTCGATAATAAATGAAAGTAATACATTCGCTGACGCATTAGCTACTGCAGTATTTGTTCTTGGTGTTGAAAAAGGATTGAACTTAATTGAAAGTTTAGATGATACAGAAGCAATGATTGTTGATGAGAACGGTAAGATTTATTTCTCAAGTAATTTTAGTAAATATAATTTAAAAAATTAGCAAACAGTTCTTGATGCTAATTCAGAAAAAAATCAGGAGATAGAAATGGAAACAACTTTAATAATAGCCATAGCAACAATGGGCGGATTGGGTTTAATATTTGCCGCAGCATTAGCCTTTGCTGACAAAAAACTTAGAGTAGAAGAAAATCCAAAAATTTCTGAAGTAAATGAAATTCTTCCAAACGCAAATTGTGGTGCTTGTGGTTTAGCCGGCTGTTATGACTTTGCAACAAATGTTGTAGATGGAAAAGCAAAAGTTAATGGCTGTCCTGTTGGAGGACAGGAAGTTGCAGATGAAATAGCAAGAATTTTAGGACTTGAAAGTGCAAAATCAATAAAACTTGTTGCAAGAGTACTTTGTCAAGGAGGTAATGCAGAGGCAAACTTTAAAGAAAACATTCATTATATCGGTCCGCAAAAATGTTCGGTTCAAACTGTTGTCGCTGGTGGAAGTAAAATGTGTTTATATGGATGTCTTGGTGGCGGAGAATGTGTTGATGCCTGTCACTTCGGTGCAATTTTTATGAATGATAATGGACTTCCAGTTGTAATTGAAGAACTTTGCACCGGATGTGGACAGTGTGCTGAGGTTTGCCCAAGAGGTATAATAGAAATTCATCCTGAAGACAGAGAGTTATTTGTATTTTGCAAAAATCACGATGACCCCAAACGTGCTAAAGAAGTTTGTAAGGTTGCTTGTTTTGGATGTGGCATTTGCGCTAGAAAATCTGATGGCTCAATTGAAATGAGAGATTTCCTGCCAGAGATTAAATATGAAAATCTTGATATAAGTAAAATTCCGATTGATAAATGTAAAACCGGTGCAATCAGATTAGTACATCCAAAAAAAGCTGCTGAATTGTTAAAAGAAAATAATATAGAAGTTAAAGTAAGTTAGAAAATTTATGTATTCAGAAGAATTAGTTGAAGAAGGATTTGTTAAAAGAGTTTCTAATGGTTTTGCAGAGATTTTAATCTCAAACTCTGATAAATGCGAAGAATGTACTGCAAAAGTTTATTGTAAACCGGGTGGTTCATCTGATAGAACTTTAATCGTTAAAGACCCTTATGGTGTTTTGCCCGGAGATAAAGTAAGGATTTCAATTAGTGGAAGTAAGATATTATTTACTTCCATATTTATTTATGGCATTCCACTTTTACTTTTAATTATTGGTATTCTAATTGGCTATGAAATCTTTTCACACGATAAAGAACTTAATTCAACCTTATTTGCTTTCGGTTTAGTTTTTTTATATGGTGTCATTACCTACATTGTTACTCAAAAACGTAAAGTAAATTCTTATCCTGTAATTACTTTTGTCAGCTCGAATAGGAATAATTGATTATTTTTAAGTACCAGATATAATTTTAGTTATAAGAAATAATTGTCCGCCATTCCAATAATTTGAAACTTAATCATAATTCAAACCAATTAAGCCGCTCTTAATGTTTAGAAATTAACTTTAATTCTATTATCACCAAGACTTTTCAACTTAATTTTTTGTTTATTGATAAATTTATCTATTGGAACTGATTTAGAAATGAATTTGTTCTTAAACTGTTAATAAAAAATTATTATTCAATAAATGAAAGGAACAATATGGCAATTTGGAAAATTGATCAATCACACTCAGAAATCAAATTTAAAGTTAAGCATTTGGTAATATCCACAGTTACAGGGCAATTTAATAATTTTATGCAACTGTTGAATCAAACAATTCTGATTTCTCAGATGCAAAAATTACTTTTGAAGCAGATGTAGATAGTATTGATACAAGAAACGAACAACGAGATGGACACTTAAAATCTGCTGATTTTTTTGATGCTGCAAATTATCCTAAAATCTCTTTTGTATCTAAATCACTTTCTAAGAAATCTGATAATGAGTATCTATTAAAAGGTGATTTAACAATCAAAGGTGTTACAAAAGAAGTAGATCTTGATGTTCAGTTTAATGGTATTGTTCAAGGTTTCGGAGGCGGTGAGGTTGCTGGATTTGAAATATCAGGTAAAATTAATCGTTTCGACTTTGGTTTGCAGTGGAATGCTCTAACTGAAACAGGCGGAATAGTTGTTGGTGCTGATGTGAAGATTGAAATTTCAGTTGAATTAATTAAAAGTGATTAAAAAAAATTCTAATTTTTTGATGAATCAAAATAATGATAAAATTTCAAAAGACCTGTTAAATAAGTTTTATAGTTCTCACTGAACATTTGTTTTTGTAATGATTAGTTTTATTTATAAATAATCTTACATCTTATAAATAATCATACATCAAAACTCGGGAAATATTAACATATTATTTTTTTCAGGAATCTTAATTATGTAAGATTTATTATTTGTATTTTTTAATTGTGTATCTCGAAGCCAAGGATTTAAATACTTTAATATTTTATAGTTTATTCCTAAAGAAATTGAAAAGTCTGTTAAATTAGAAATTGATGAATCAATTTTAATTTCAGATGTTTTGATAGGAGCATATTTCTCTGATTTATCTATTATGAATCCATAATTTTCTGGGTTTTCAAAAATTGTTTTTATAGCTGCAATACGAAATATAAAACGACTGGTTTCAGTATTTAATAGTAAATTATAAAAATTTTTACTTCTCTGAATTCCACTCCATTTTTTAATTCCATTCATCCCAGCATTATATGAAGCAGCGGCAAGTGTCCAATTTCCAAATTTATTATAAGCTTCTAATAAATATTCACAGGCAGCTTGAGTGGATTTTTCAATATGGTATCTTTCGTCAACTTGATCATTAACCTCTAATCCATACTTAATAGCTGTTTCTTTCATAAACTGCCAAAATCCCGTTGCCCCAGCAGGAGAAACAACATTATCTAAATTGCTCTCTACAACTGCTAAGTATTTGAAGTCTTCAGGTACATTGTTTTTTTTCAAAATTTCCTCAATTATTGGAAACCATCTTCCTGACCTTTTTATGCTAAGAATTGTAGCAGCGTGAGAGAAAGTATTAACTATTATTTCTCTTTCAAATCTTTCAAGGATATCAAAACTTTCTAATGGAATCCTCTCTCCAAATAAATAAAGTTCGGATGGAATAGATGGAGACTTTATTTCTAAAGTGTTAATTTTATGAGATTTAACAATTTTGTTTTCATTTTTAGCAAAACCTAAAAAAATAAATACTAATGCAGTAATTAAAGTTGTAATTAAAATTATTATTCTATTTTTTAATGATGCATTTTTCATATTCACTCCAATTAAAAATTTTAAACAATTGATTTATTTTTTGATATTTTAATAATCCTTGATAGCCTTGTAACCCACCAGAATGATAAACGACAATTGTCGAACCTGATTTGAAAAAATTTTTTGATATTAGATCATAAACAGCAAATAATACTTTTCCTGTATAAATAGGCTCTAAAATAATATTGTGTTTTGAATAAATAGACCTAATAAAATCAATTAAATCATCATTGAATTTTGCATATCCACGAAAATGATAGTTTAATTTTATTTTATAATTATCTAAATTTTGTTCAGATAGTTTATTAACTTCATCATAAAGGAAATTACCGTTTTTTAGAACTGAAATGCCAATAGCCTTTTGATTGCTTTTTAATGATTTTGTAATTCCTGTCAGTGTCCCTGCTGTTCCACAAGCAGTAATTACATAATCAAAACTACAATTGATATTTGAAGTAATTTCTTCGCATCCTTTAACAGCTAATTTATTGCTTCCGCCCTCTGGAATTAGATAATAATCGCTATAAAGTTTATTTAATTTATATAATAAATCTTCAGAATATTTGAATTTGTATTTACTTCGAGAAAAATATTGAATTGAAACACCACAATTAGAAACAAATTCAAGAGTTGGGTTTAACTTTTTATACTCTTCACCTCTAATTACTACAATTCCATTAAATCCAAAAGTTTTACAGGCGTATGAAAAAGCGTATATGTGATTTGAATAAGCACCACCAAAAGTTAAAAGATTTTTTAAACCTAATTCTGATGCTTCAATAAGATTATATT
>Ga0308389_1001899_pt1 | contig 13642 bp, 9 predicted proteins | sample Hotspr2Sample148_FD_202362 | JGI IMG/M metagenome (GOLD analysis project Ga0308389, IMG submission 202362) | Hot spring phototrophic mat microbial communities from Mushroom Spring, Yellowstone National Park, Wyoming, United States - 20040719_148 ... | reverse complement strand
TCAAATATTTGTTTATCATGAGGAAAAAAATATGAACAACTCGCCCCATCGCCTAACACAGCATAAAAGGTTCGTGCCTTACGGCACTCACCCAAATTTTTGCTTCGCAAAAACTTCTTTTATGCTGAGAACGTTGGGCGCAATGCCCCTATAATTCACAAATCATTAAACATCATAAGGAGATACTACAATGAACCAATTCTATAACATCGGGAGATTTTTCTGTCTCGTCGCCGTTTTTCTTTTCATACTCAATGGCTGTGCTCTTATCTTCCAAGGCACGAGCCAAAATGTGAGCTTCGATTCCGCTCCCGGAGCAGCAGAGGTATGGATCAATGGAGCCAAGGTTGGCGTGACTCCTTACAAACTTGAACTCAAGCGCAACCAAGAATACACAATCGAGTTCAAGAAAGAGGGCTATCAAACGAAGACTTATCGTATCACTAACAGAATCGGTGCGGGTTGGGTTATTCTCGACATTCTCGGTGGGCTGATCCCAGTCTTAATAGACGCCGCAACTGGCGCTTGGTACTCTTTCGATCAATCGAGCATCAATGCTGTTCTGGAGAAACAACAGTAGATCAATCAAGGACACGGTGCACTGCGCTTAACAACCAAAAGCACGACGCTCCCGTTTTTGATAAAGTATTATTGTGGTCACTCAACACAGTTTGCCGCGGGTTGGTTGCTTCGTTCTTTTGATAGCGGCAAACTGTGCTGCGTGCTTTTGGCAAACGTTATGCGTCATTGTAAAAAACTAAAAAGACAATAAAATGGAAAATTTAAAGCCAAACGGACAAAGAGCGAAGAATGCTATTACGCTAATATGGATTGTATTAGCATTGGACATTGTATCATTAATTTCTGGATATTTCCAATATGATTTACTTCAGACCGCTGCAAATGGTGGTAAAATTTCAATAGAAACAGCTATTGCAAATGACACAAGAGAACAAATCATCGGAATCATTCACTTTATAGCATTCGTTATTTCTGCCGTAACATTCATTCAATGGTTTAGACGAGCCTACTATAATCTGCATCTGCGAGTAAATCACTTATCACACACAGAAGGTTGGGCAGCGGGAAGTTGGTTTGTTCCCATAGTTAATTTATACAGACCATATCAAATAATGAAGGAATTATACCAAGAGACAAAAGAATTATTAACAAAAAAAGGGTTGAGTATTAATGAAAATTTTACGACAGGCTACTTAGGTTGGTGGTGGACACTTTGGATTATAAATAAAATAATCGGACAATTTGTATTTAACTATTCTATGAAAGCTGAATCAATTGACGAATGGACTATTATTACAGTTGCCAGTATGGTTGGAAATGTTGTAGGAATTCCACTAGCTCTAATTACAGTAAAAGTTATTAAGGACTACTCTAAAGTTGAACTACTACTAAGAGAAATAAAGGATGAGGAAGAAACAACGAACGCATAACAACACCTACCCAAAAGTGGCGGTTCTGTGGTTCAATCAAGCTTTGTGCTTCTATCAAAGTTTCTGCTTGGTTGACAGTGAAGTGCTTCGAAATCGCCACCTTCGGGTAGCCGCAAAACGTTAGTGGCAAGTGTAACAGGACACTGCCCAAAATGACAGAACAGACAAATGCAGGAAAATTTTAAACAAGATACAACCTTTGATAAAAACGATTTGCTGACAAAAGGCGAATATGAAAATTGCACGTTCAACAGTTGCAACTTTTCCGACACCGACCTTTCAGAATTTAAGTTTATTGACTGCACATTCAACGGTTGTAATTTCAGCTTGGCAAAACTCAACAAGACAGCGTTTCGGGATGTAAAATTCAAAGACTGCAAAATGTTGGGACTTCGGTTTGACACTTGCAACGAGTTTGGGCTTTCTTTTTCGTTTGACAGTTGCCAACTCAATCACTCTTCATTTTACAAAACGAAAATCAAAAAGACGATTTTCAAAAATTCGCAATTACAAGAAACAGACTTTGCAGAAGCCGACCTGACAAGTGTGGTGTTTGACAACTGCAATTTGACACAAGCCATTTTTGACCAAACGACACTCGAAAAAGCGGACTTTCGGACTTCTTACAATTATTCCATTGACCCAGAAATTAACCGAGTTAAGAAAGCAAAATTTTCTATTTTGGGCGTTTCAGGACTTTTAGACAAATATGATATTGATATTGAAAAATGACACCAAGAATTGAAAAATTAAATGAAAAGAAATTAAGCCAGATCAGCAGTGCAGCTAAAATTATTAAAGATGGAGGAATTGTTGCTTTCCCAACAGAAACTGTATATGGACTTGGTGCTAATGCACTTGATCCGATTGCGGTTGCTAAAATTTTTGAGTTAAAAGGAAGACCTAAATTTGACCCATTAATTGTCCACATTGCTGATACCGGTGATATAAAACTTCTTTCATCGTCAGATGACAATCGAATATATCAGCTTGCAGAAATTTTTTGGCCAGGTCCATTAACAATTGTAGTTCCTAAAAGTACTGTTGTTCCGGATATTGTAACTGCAGGACTTCATACTGTTGGAATCAGAATGCCTAAAAATTTCATAGCTCTTGAACTGATTAAAAAATCAGGTTGTCCTATTGCCGCTCCGAGTGCAAATAAGTTTGGTAAAATTAGCCCGACTACTGCTCAGCACGTAAAAAAGTATTTTCCCAAAATAAATTTCATTTTAGATGGAGGTAAAACAGAAGTCGGAATTGAATCAACTGTAATTAAATTAAATGCAAAAGGATTTGAGATATTAAGACACGGTGTAATTACCAAAGAAGAAATTGAATCAATACTACCTTATTACTCAGAAGGAAAGAACGATGTAATTTCAGCACCCGGAATGATTAAATCTCACTACAGCCCTAATAAACCATTTTACATATTAAACGAAGAACTCAAAAATAAAATTGATAGAAGTAAAGCAGGATTAATTTCCTTTTCTGGAACTGATACGGAAGGATTTAAGAAAGTAATTTATTTATCCCCCAAATCGGAACGATCCTTAGGACAAGATTTGAGTGAAGCAGCAGCAAATTTGTTCGGAGCGATGCATCAGTTAGAAGAATCAGATGTTGAAATAATTGTTGCTGAGCCAGTGCCGGAAAAAGGAATTGGTATCGCAATTATGGATAGACTTAAAAAAGCTGCTTACCAAAGTCAGCCTGCTATACACAAAAACAAATTTTTGAAGTAAATTTATGATGTTAAAATAATTTCTTAACAAAACTAAAGGGAATTAAAAATGAAAAGAATAACAGTCGCAAAAGGCGATGGTATAGGTCCTGAAATAATGGACGCAACATTAAAAATAATTTTAGCAGCAGGTGCACAGATTGAAATTGATGAAATTGAAGTTGGCGAAAAAGTTTATCTTGCCGGGAACACAGCAGGTATTGCAAAAGAATCGTGGGATATAATCCGAAGAAACAAAGTTTTTTTGAAAGCACCAATAACTACTCCTCAAGGTGGCGGTTATAAAACTCTTAATGTTACCACAAGAAAATTCCTTGGCTTGTATGCTAATGTAAGACCTTGCATCAGTCTACATCCATTCGTAAGAACAAAGCATCCCGGAATGGATGTGGTTATCATTCGTGAAAATGAAGAAGATTTATATGCAGGAATAGAGCATCAACAAACAGATGAAGTTGTTCAATGTCTTAAGTTAATAAGCCGTCCTGGCTCAGAAAAAATTATCAGATATGCTTTTGAATATGCAAGACAATACGGAAGAAAGAAAGTTACCTGCTTCACAAAAGATAACATTATGAAACAAACCGATGGATTATTCCATAAAATATTTGATGAGATTGCAAAAGAATATCCTGACATAGAAAACGAGCATTGGATTGTTGACATTGGTTCTGCAAAACTTGCTGATACTCCGGAAGCTTTTGATGTTTTGGTTTTACCTAATCTCTATGGCGATGTTTTGTCTGATGTTGCAGCACAAATTGCCGGCTCAGTTGGATTGGCTGGCTCAGCAAATATCGGAGAAGAATGTGCAATGTTTGAAGCTATTCACGGTTCAGCGCCAAGAAGAGCAAATCAAAATCTTGCTAATCCATCGGGACTTTTACAGGGAGCGATTTTAATGTTAGTTCATATCGGACAGAATGATGTTGCTGAGAAAGTTCAGAACGCCTGGTTAAAAACCATTGAAGATGGCATTCATACTTATGATATTTTCAAAGAAGGAATCAGCAAACAGAAAGTTGGAACGAAGGAATTTGCTGATGCAGTAATTGAAAGGTTAGGACAGAAACCAAGTCAACTTAAGCCAGTTAATTATTCAAAAGGTTCTGCTCTTAAACTTCCTAAATATGTCAGAAGAGCACCTGCTAAAAAAGATTTATTAGGCGTTGATATTTTTGTTCACTGGAGCGGAACAAATCCGGATGAGCTTGCAGCACTATTGCAGAAAATAGAACTCGAGAATGTAAAACTCTCAATGATTACTAATCGCGGTATCAAAGTTTGGCCTGAAGGATTTGAAGAGACTTTCTGCACTGATCATTGGCGATGTCGTTTCAAGCATAAAGATGGAAAAAACATTACCAAGCAAGATATTATTTCTTTACTTTCAAAAGCCGAAGAGAATAATATTGATACGATCAAAACCGAAAATCTTTATGCATTCGACGGAGTTCAGGCATTCTCATTAGGGCAGGGACAATAACACTTTTTGTTAGTTATGCGGGATAGCTTAAAATTGAAGTTATCGCGCAGTAAGTAAAGAATTTAAAATTATGTTATCCGTAAATTATAAATGAACATTATGAAGAAGATTTTGTACATTCTATTGGCAATCGTTGTAATTACAATATTTTATTTTTACTACGAGAGTTACTCATTTAACCAATATATCGAAAACTCAAATCAAATTAACAATATGAATATTCCTATTAACGAAAATGCACCTGTAAAATCAAGAAATCAAATTGAAATACAAGCACCAATAGATACTGTTTGGCATACACTTACTGACATCAAGAACTGGAATAAATGGCAAAAAGCAGTTACAGAAACGACTGTGGATGAAAAGATTGAAGAAGGAACAAACTTCAAATGGAAAGCTGGAGGACTTTCCTTCAAATCCAAAATCCACACATCAAAACCAAATACTGCATTTGGCTGGACTGGAACTACCATAGGTGCAAGTGCCATTCATAACTGGACTTTTATAAAAAAAGACAACAACACAACAATTGTTATTGTAGAAGAAAGCCTTCAAGGTGTATTTCCTAAATTGTTCAAGAAATATTTTCAAAATAATCTTGACAAAGGTATTCTAACAAATTTAACGGAGCTTAAAGACGCCTCTGAAATGAGAATTAAATAACTGCCGCCAACACGGGTTTTGCGTCAGGCGGGGTGACGTGTCCCGATAGCTATCGGGATGCTTCTATTCAAGACCGTAGGGGCAAATAATTATTTGCCCCTACAACGCATTGACGTATCCCATTTGCCTGTCGGGATTTATTTCATTCAAATTGGTAATTATTCAGAGAAATTTATGGTGGTTAGATGAGGATTTTGTAAATTTGTTCAAAAATTTTAAAAAGAAGTATGATGATTAAATTAAACAAGCTATTCTATTTTAATTTTTTATTCTTAATTTGTTTTGATATCTATGCAACAGAGAATTATTTTAATCTACAACTAAATTACCATATCAATAGGATGAGCTTAAAAGACCAGACAAATCAGTTAATTTACTTCGATTTATTGAATACTCTTGATAATCCGAAATTACAACTCAAAGGTTTTTATATGTCAGATGGACCTCATGGATGAGGGATGGATATGCTACTTGTTTTCCTGTAAGTAAGGCAATAGCTGCTTCTTGGGATTTAGAACTTGCTAAAAAAGTTGCAAGCTCGATTGCAAGTGAATTCAATGCAACGAATAAAAACCAGATATTAGCACCATCATTATACCTTGAAAATGATCCACTAAATGGAAGGAATGCTGAAAGTTATGGCGAGGATCCTTTTCTGTGTGCTATGATGGGTGTTGCAAATGTCGAAGGTTTTCAAGAAAGTGGGTTGATTGCAACACCTAAGGCTTATATTGGAGAACTGATTCAAAATACCAGATTTACAGATACTATTTGGATGAATGATTACACAATAATAAATCATTATGGTTTCCCTTTTAAAAAAGCTATCCAAGAAGGCGGGGCACTTTGTATTATGAGTGCTTATCCAAAAGTAAATGGTATTTATGCGTCACATAATCAGCATTTGAACGAGGATATTTTGCGGAATATTTTTGGATTTCCATTCTATATGATTTCAGATTGGAATTCAGTTAAAGATATAAAGGCTGGAATCATAGGTGGGACTGACCTTGCTTTAGGTTCATCTTCTATTAAAGACAGTTTGTTCGAACTTGTTAGTTCAGGGCTTATCGAATATGCCAATTTTCATAGATCACTATCAAGAATATTGAAAACTAAGATTGTTGCTGGATTAAATCGTGAAGTATTACCAACAGATAAAGCAAACCTTAATAGTACAAAAAATAAACAAGTAGCATACGAAGCTGCTACGAAAAGCATAATATTATTGAAAAACGAAGATCATATTCTTCCTATTGATATTGGGAAAGCTAATTCGATTGCGTTAATCGGACCTGGTGCAGATGTTGCCTTGTTAGATGGATATGGGAGTAGTTGGGTAACCCCATTGGATGCAGTTACACCGAAGGAAGCTTTTTACAAAACTTTTGGATTTTGGCGAGTGGAATATGTTAAAGGTTGTGATATTAACAGCACAGATACTTCGTTGTATATGAGGGCAATTGAAACAGCAAAAAGCAACGAATATGTGGTGTTCATTGGTGGATTAGACCATACACAAGAAGGTGAGGATATTGATAGGGTTGGAAATTCCATAGAGTTACCAGATTGCCAGCAAAATCTAATAGTAAGATTAGCAGAAGCCAATCCTAATATCATTGTTGTGATAGAAAGCGGAGGTACGGTATCTCTGTCTAAATCTATTGATAAAATCAAAGGTTTAATTTATGCATTTTATCCTGGACAAGAAGGCGGCAAGGCAATTGCTGATATTGTTTTAGGATTGGAAAACCCATCGGGTAAACTTCCTACAACTATTCCAATGAATCAAAGTCAATTGCCCGTTAGAGATAAAGATTTCAATAATGACTATGGTGGTGGATATTTTTGGTTCGATAGAAACAATTTGAAGCCACGGTTTCCTTTTGGTTTTGGTTTAAGTTACACAGAATTTCAAATTTCAGATTTTAAATTAGATAAGGACATAAATACTGCCGGCGAAAAAATAAAAATCAGTTTTAAAGTTAAGAATATCGGCACAATGAAAGGTGCCGAAGTTGTTCAAGCCTATTTTAGTCCATTTCAATCAAATAGTAAATATTTGAAGGGATTTAAAAAAATTTACCTCCAACCTAATGAAGAAGTAGTCGAAACTATTGAAATTATGCCTCAAGACTTATTTATTTATGATACTTTGATTAATCAATATAAGTTTCCCGAAGGCAAATTTACAATCTTAATTGGAAATTCATCAGAAAATATTCTTTATATAAAAGATATCACGATAAATCAATCTTCAAAGCCGGATTTGGTTATCAATAAGGTATTTACAATTCCACCTTCACCAAAACCTGGCGACACTGTTTGTTTTGGTATAATAGTTGCAAACTATGGAACAAAAGAAATTACGAATTCAAAACTCGATATAATTATTGAAAGCTCTAACTTGGGTAGTTTTTTAAATGATACAATAGTAAGTAGTATTAAGCCAAATAGCATTTTATTTTTAATATCTAATTACTTTGTTATTCCAAAAGATTATGATAAGCCCCAAATAGAATGTAGAATAACAATTAAACCACAAAAAATTGAAGAAGTATATACTGATAATAATTCAAGAAATCACATTATTAATGTTTTCAATCCACAATTTATCAATCCATTATTATTAAATATAGCTTTTCACAAACCTGTGACAGCTTCTTCGGTAAGTGATTCTACCACAATACCTGAATATGCAGTCGATGGATTACGTAATTCTCGATGGTCATCGGAATTTGCCGACAACCAATTTTTTATTATCGATTTAGAGAAAACTTACAATATACATAGGATAGAAATTGATTGGGAATGGGCTTATGCCAAATCATATAGCATTCTTACTTCAATTGATGGTAAAAAATGGGTGAAAATTTATGGGACTGAATTTTCGCAAGGAAAAACAGAAGAATTTTACGTATATCAATTAGCTCGATTTATAAAAATTGAATGCACAAAAAGAGGCACCCCCTGGGGATTTTCAATTGACGAAATTGTTGTGAATGGTATTCCATCTTATCTTAGTAATATTGAATTCGATAATAATTATAATTCAAATATTAGGATATATCCTAATCCAGCTAACAGTATCATAAATGTTGAAATATCAGACAATTTACCTAGTTATAATGATTTTCATTACAATTTATTTGACATAAAAGGGACAGAATTAACTAATTTTACTAAGGTTTATGCTGATTTTGGCACAAATAATATTGTTATTAACATTAGTAATTTATCAGCAGGCAAATATTTCTTAAAAATTGGTAATGAAGTAATTGGTTTTATTAAATTATAAAACTGAAATAATAAGGTCGATTAAAATGTGGAAATTTGTTGTTGTCTTTTTACTTTTATTTTTAAATGTAAATATAATAAATGCAAAAATATTTGAAGTTACCAACACAAACTCAGTTGGCAAAGGTTCGTTGAATGAAGCCATTAATTTATGTAATTCAAATTACGAAGCCGATACAATAGTCTTTAAATTGCCAAAATCTGATAATAATTATGACGAAAAGTCTAATAGATGGACTATTTTACTCAAAGAATCTTTGCCGTACTTAACAACAGGATATATTTATATTGATGGCTTATCTCAGAATATATTTTTAGGAATTTCAAAGGAAGCACCTTCTATAATTATCAAAAACGCTAATAATTTAGAATTTGCCTTTGGTATTTTTTCTCCAAACAATAAAATTTCGGGTCTGATAATCCAAGGTTTTAAATACGGTATTTTGATTTATACAGAATATGCAAAAAACAACATAATATTAAATAATATAATTGGTACTTTCGAAGTCGACAATGAAAATTTAGCTAATGAAAATGGAATATTAATTAGTGGAAATTCTACAAACAACGTTATTGAAAATAATCTTATTTCGGGGAATACTCAAAATGGGATAATGATATTTTCGAGTAGTAATAACAAAATAGTAAATAATAAAATAGGTTCAGATATTTGGGGAGTGAAGGCTAACCCCAATCTTGTGGGAATATCAATATCCAAATCTGAAAATAATGAAATTGGTCCGAAGAATATAATTTCGGGCAACAAGGATATTGCAGTATTATTAGTTGGGAAAAAAACTCGTTTAAATAGAATTATCGGTAACCTTATTGGAACTGATTCTTCAGGAAAAAAAATTCTCCATAACGACAAAGGAATAGTAATAAAAAGCTTGGCTAATTCGAATCAAATAGGCGGTTCACAATTACACGAAAGAAATATCATTTCCGGTAATCTACAAATTGGGATATATATCGAAGCTGCCGATAGTAATGTGATAATTGGGAATTATATAGGGACAGATATCACCGGTACAAATAAAGTTGCTTCAGATAATGACTCTTTAATGCAAGGCAATGGAGTTGAATTTAATATTGTAGCTAAGTATAATAGGTTGGGTGGAGTGTCATTTAACGAAAGAAACATAATTTCTGGAAATAAAGTTTATGGAATTGTTTACTATGGCAATTGTAGTTATAATTCTGCAATAAACAATTTTATAGGAACCGATTATACAAGCAAAAATCCATTACCAAACGCAACGGGAATTTGTTTTGATTGTGCTTCTAATCATAATGATGTCATTAATAATGTTATTTCGGGTAATATCAGCTATGGTTTGTTCTTTGTAACCAGAGGAACCAGCCACAATAGAATGTTTGGTAATATGGTAGGTGTTGACTCGAGTGGCACAATTGCAGTGCCAAACGACATTGGAATGGTTGTTTCGACTGGTGCAGCATATAATATTATAGGCGGTGAGAAAACCGAAGATAGAAATATATTTTCGGGAAACAAATTAAGTGGCCTTATGATAACAAATACATTAACAGAATATAACATAGTAAAAGGGAATTACTTCGGAACTGATATTACGGGTACAAAAAAAATACCAAATTTGTATGGAATAATTCTTTCTTCGTTTCCCAAACATAATACAATAGACAGCAATCTAATTTCGGGTAACTTAATGACTGGAATTATTCTAAATGAGCAAGCTGATAGCAATTTGATTATTAACAATCTTATTGGTACCGATATAACTAAAAAGAATAATCTTGGTAACGGTTCAGTGGGTATTTATATTGATAATGCATCATGTTCGAACATTATTGGAACAGATACAACGGGCAATGTAATCGCTTACAACAACGGGGCCGGAATATTATTGCAACACTATAGGACAAAATATAATCGTATTTCTTGTAATTCAATATATGAAAACAAAGGTTTAGGTATTGATATTTTTCCCTATGGTCCGAATAAAAATGATTATAAAGATACTGATGATGGCACACAAAATATGTTAAATTATCCAATTATTGAACTTTGCAGTTATGATGACTTTTCCCAGTATTTAACAATTCAAGGAACTGTTGATTGCTCATATCCCGAATTTTCGATAATAGAATTATTTGAATCCTATAAAAGTAGTAATAATTCTTATGCCCAAGGCAAGAAATTTTTAGGTATAGCAATACCGAATTCTGAGGGAAATTGGAAAACCATAATAAGTAATACACCTAAAATTGATCAAATCGTTGCTATTACAATAGATAAATTTGGAAACACTTCTGAATTTTCTGAACCAAGTAGTGCAATAACAGGTTTTGATGAAACAATACCTTTTAATTTTGATCTTGTTTTTTATCCAATCCCATCTATTGATAAATTGATTATTAGAAATTCAAAAAATACTCTAAAAGATTGTATTATAAGTATCGTTACAATTAATGGAGAACTTGTAAGTAAGAAAGAATTTAAGAATAATGAAACAGATTTAATAATTTTAGAACTAAAGGACTCAAATGGATCAAAATTATCAAATGGGGAATATCTAATATGTATCTATGATATTAATAAATTACTTACTTTTTGCAAACAAATAATTGTTAGATAAGGGAAATAATATGAAAAAAATATTATTATTAGTAATAATTATTTTTGCAAAAGTAAATATAAATGCTTCTAAATTCACTGTTATCAACACAAAAAGCAATGGTGCCGGTTCTTTAAGGAGTGCGATTGATAGCTGTTTATTAAATCCTGGATTGGACACAATTGACTTCAACATCCCTGTTTCAGACAAAGGCTTTAATCAAAAAAATGGAGTCTGGATAATAGTATTAAATGAAATGCTTACTCCAATAAGTACTGATAGCTTGTTGATTGATGGATTTTCTCAGACAAATAATCAAGGAGATAAAAATATTGATGGACCCGAAATATATATCAGTGGGAATAATAACTCAGTGGAAGTGGGCTTCTCTATAATGAATGCATCTAACATTACAATTCGTGGTTTTATAATCTCGGAATTTTTGTATGGGATACAGGTTTTTGGTCGTGGTAGTAAAAATATTATAATTACAGGTAACTATATTGGCACTGACGCCAAAGGAATTGAGAGAAAAAGAAACTACGTTGGAGTGGAACTTTTAAGCGGTGCTAACAATAATACGATAGGAGGAAAAACATTAATAGAAAGAAACTTGATTTCGGGCAATGAATATGCGGGGATAAGAATTAGCGATGCTGATAGTAACATAATTATAGGGAACTATGTAGGAGTGGATAGAACTGGTAAATTCTCTGTATATAATTATGACGGCATAACAATAGAAGGTACCTCTCGTGGTAATAGGATAGGTGGGCGATTAAAAGAGGAAAGAAACATAACGTCAGGAAATATCGCTTACGGCATTGATGTGTTTGGCGCTGGAGCAAAATATAACTTAATTCAAGGGAATTACATTGGAACAGACGAAAGTGGTAATTATGCCATTCCCAATACTTATGGAATATTATTTGACGATAGGTCATCATTTAATCAAGTAGGTGGTCGAAACCCTGGTGAAGGGAACTTGATTTCGGGAAACACAGCATTTGGTGCTTATTTCTATAATAACGGTACTAACAATAATTATTTGATTGGAAACTTCATAGGAACAGATGCAACCGGTATTTTTGCAATCCCAAATGAAACTGGTGTCCATATTGATGGTGCAACTTATAGCAATTTGATTGATAGTAATCTTATTTCAGGTAATTCAGCAAATGGTATTACTATTTTTGCAACAAACACTAATTTTAATATTATTATAAAAAACAAAATTGGAACTGATGTTAGTGGCGCTAAACCGCTTGGTAATGGTTTTGATGGAATCCGTATCACTCAAGGTCCGGCTTACAATTTCATTGGTGGTTCTCCTCAAACAGCCAATATTATTGCTTTTAATGGTAGAAACGGTGTCTCAGTTGAATCCGAAAAATCAGATTATAATCTAATTTCATGCAATAGTATTTTTCAAAATGGAAATCTAGGAATAGATCTATCACCTGATGGAATAACTTTTAACGACGCTGGCGATAGTGATTTTGGTCCAAACGATAATCTAAACTATCCATACATTATTAAAAGCTACTTCGATGATATTTCTGGTAAGTATATAATTAATGGTTATTTAGATACAAAGGATATTAAGAATTCTGCAATAGAGATTTACTTAGCAGATTATAATGAAAAGGGAATTGGGCAAGGGAAAAAATATATTTCAACCACTTTCCCAAATGAAAATGGATTTTGGAGTGATTCTGTTTTAGCTAAAAAGGGAGATTCAATTATTGCATTAACTGCACAATACTACAAATCAGACATTTCTCCATTAGGTTTTTATGGTAATTCTTCAGAATTTTCTCCAAGTTTCAATATAATTCAAAATATAAATGAGAATTTAAGTACGGAAAAAATTATTATCTCCCCCAACCCAGCTTCGGGTTATATTGAAATACATCTTGATAACATCATTCTGAGCGAAGCGAAGAATCCAGTCAAAATCTACAACACCTACGGCGAATGTGTGATAACCGTAGGGTCGAATTGCAATGAACCCCTACAACGCATTGATATTTCACATTTGCCCGCAGGCGTGTATCTGTTGCGTATTGGACAGCAAACAGCAATGTTTGTAAAGATTTAGTTTAGAATTTTTATAAGATTGCCCCGTCTTAGAAAAAGTTGACACAAAAGCAGGAGAAACAAGAAATAGAGCAATCAGACAAACGAGTAAAGAAGTCTCAAAAAGATTACAGTTTGGTCTTTAAATTGCAGGTAGTAGAGGAAGTATAAAAGGGCTACTTAACCTACTTGCGATCGGACGAAGGGAATTGCTATTTTACCTTGATAACAGATGCATACTCAAGGAAAATCGTCGGATATAATATAAGTGATAATCTTATGGCTGAAAACACTATAAAAGCATTAGAAATGGCAATTAAAG
>Ga0308389_1001896_pt1 | contig 13648 bp, 6 predicted proteins | sample Hotspr2Sample148_FD_202362 | JGI IMG/M metagenome (GOLD analysis project Ga0308389, IMG submission 202362) | Hot spring phototrophic mat microbial communities from Mushroom Spring, Yellowstone National Park, Wyoming, United States - 20040719_148 ... | reverse complement strand
GCCTCGGCGTCCAGCCCCTGTTGAGCGAGCGCGATGATGTCGCGGTCGTAATCAGCGCCGGCAGTGATAGCTTTCTCAAAGATGGCCGGGTTGGAGGTCAGGCCCAGGACGCCGTATTCGTCGATCAACGTTTGCAGTTCGCCGGAGGTCAGGATGCTGCGTTGGATGTTGTCGTACCAGAAGCTCTGGCCGTGCTCGCGCACAGCGAGGTTGGGATTGCCGTTTGTGTTAGTCATAGGGATCTGCCCTGCTCACTCTCCAGACGTTCAATTTTTCTCAGGCGCGCGACGTAGCGCGCCTCGCCGTTGAAGCGCGCGCTCAGGAAAGCCCTGATGATCTCCTCCGCCAGCGCGCTGCCCACTATCCGCGCGCCCAGCACCAGCACGTTCATGTCGTCATGTTCCACGCCTTGGTGCGCGGAGTAGGTGTCGTGGCAGACGCTGGCGCGGATGCCGTTCATCTTATTGGCAGCGATGCACATGCCCACGCCGCTGCCGCAGAGAAGGATGCCTCGGTCGGCCAGCCCGCGCTGGATCGCACTGCCAACTGCCTGGGCGAAGTCCGGATAGTCAACCCGCGCTTCGCCGAACGTGCCGAGGTCTAGCACCTCATACCCCTCCTGTTTTAACCAGTCGGCGATCTCGGCCTTGAGCGCGAAGCCAACGTGGTCTGCTCCAATTGCGATGCGCACGTTGTGGGCATTATATGCCTGCAAGCGAAGCGAATGAGATAGGGCTGCATTCACAGCCAGGGGCAAAAGCCTGGGTGGGCGACGGCACTGCCGTCGCCCACCCTCTATGGTGAACGCACCCTGAGATAGGGCAGTTAGGCACGAATGCGCTCTTCCCAGTAGTATCGGCGCACCGCTGAAGTTCATCTACACTTACTAGCCGCTATGGTGACGACATTTCAATTGGATTGCGCTGGCATTCATCCCTTCGGCGAGCATCGCACGATGCGCGAGGCGTCGGCCCATCTGCCCGAGGGGGCATATACCACTTTCCGCACCTACGACGGCAACCGCCTGCTCAGGCTCGATCAACATATCCAGCGATTGGAGGAATCGGTCACGCTGATGGGTCGGCCAGCGCGCCTGGACGCCCGCGCTGTCCGCCGTGGCATCCTCCACGCCCTGCGCGCAACTGGATATCCGGAATCGCGCTTTCGGCTGACCTTTGCACCGCCCACGCTCTTCATCACGATCGAGCCATTCACGCCCTATCCGCCGGCCTTATATGAGTCCGGCGCCTGGTGTGTGACCGTGCCGTTGCATCGCCAGAATCCCCAAGCCAAGAGCACGACCTTCATCGCTTCGGCGGCCCAGGCCTATGATGCGCTGCCCGACGGTGCGCATGAGGGGCTGATGGTGGGCGAGGATGGTGCTATTTTGGAGGGCTTGAGCAGCAACTTCTTTGCCGTCCTCCCCCGCAGCCAGGATAACGACGGGCTTGAGCTGCGCACCGAGGAGGGGCGCGTCCTGGCCGGCGTGACCCGCGCAATTGTGTTGGAGCTGGCGCGCGCGATGTTGCCCGTGTCCTACGTCGCGGCGACCTGCGCGGAGCTCTCCCAGGCGCGCGAGTGTTTCATTACCAGCGTCTCGCGCGAGGTGTTGCCTGTGGTAAAGATCGACGCGCACGTGATCGGGGATGGCCGACCTGGGCCGATCACGCGCGCGCTGATGGCGCGCTTTCGCGAGATGGTCGCGCGCGAGGCAGAGGCGCTGACGTGATCAAAGCTCGCCGCGCCACCGCCGTGCGCCCTCGCACTGGCAGTGCTTGAGCTTTTTGCCGCTGCTGCAGAACGGGCAGATGTCGTTGCGCCCGAGCTTGGGCGCGGCTGCCGGCCTCGGCCTGCCGTCGCCCTCGCGCGCTGCGACGCCGGCGCGCACCCCTTCGCGCACTAGCGCGCGCTCGATCGGCGAACGGGCGCCGACCGGCGTAGCAACAGCGCGTCCTGGTTGCGGCTGGGCCTGGCGCTGGGGGCGCGGCGCTTGTATGTTGAATTGCACGTTGAAGATGCGGTGGGCCACCTGCTCGCGGATGCTGGCCAGCATCTCGTCATACATCCGGCTGGCTTCAGTGCGAAACTCCACCAGCGGGTTGCGCTGGGCGTAGGCGCGCAGGCCAATACCCTCGCGCAGCTCGTCGAGGTCGGTCAGGTGCTTGACCCAATGCTGATCAACCGTCTGGAGCAGCACAGCGCGATCGCGAAACAAGCGCACGCCGTCGAAGAATCCCTGAGCTAGGGCAGCCTGATGTTGGGTGGGAACTTCGTTCAATGGCAGGGCTTCGAGCGCAGCGAATTCCTCCGGTGTGCCGGTGAAGTGCTTCTTTACCCACGTGTAAATGCATCGCATCATGCTGTCGCGTCCTTCACCCATCTGGGCTAGGGTCAGGCCAGCGAGGGCAGCCTGGGTTTGAACGAGCTTGGCGAACTCGCTCAGGCCGGCGCCGTAGCGCGCCTCGGCTTGCGCCACGAGCTGATCAACGATCTCCTCGCGCGTGCCCTTGGCCCACTGGTTGATGTCGAACTCCCTGGGAAGCGGCACAATCGGGCGAATCTTGACGAACAGCCCGTGCAAATCCCAGTTCTCCGGCAGGTCGCCCTGGGTGTGTTCGCTGACGATCGCTTCGATTTCCTCCTCGACCAGGTCCATGACGTTCTCGCGCAGGTCGTCTTTCTCCAGGATGGTGCGGCGCTGGCGGTAAATGACCTCGCGCTGACGGTTGATCACATCGTCATACTGCACCACGTGCCGGCGGATGTCGAAGTTAAAGCCCTCCACCTTCTCCTGGGCTTGCTCAATGCTCCTGGAGAGGATGCCATATTCAAGCGGCACGTCCTCGTCCATCTTTAGGCGCTCCATCAGGCCTTTGACGCGCTCTCCGCCAAAGCGGCGCATCAGCTCGTCCTCCAGCGATACGTAGAATCGAGTGCTGCCTGGGTCTCCCTGTCGGGCGCAGCGGCCGCGCAACTGATTGTCTATGCGGCGCGCCTCGTGACGCTCTGTGCCGATCACGTGCAGTCCGCCCAGCGCAAGGACCTTCTCGCGGTCTGCTTCGGTCTCGCGGCGGGCCCGCTCCAGTGCGGCCTGCCATTCTTCGGGCGAGATCTGGGTGAGGTCTTTGCCAGCCTTGCGCAGCCTCTCGCGGGCGATGCCCTCCGGGTTGCCGCCGAGCAGGATATCCACGCCGCGGCCTGCCATGTTGGTGGCGATCGTCACGGCTCCGCTGCGTCCAGCCTGGGCAATGACCACTGCCTCTTTCTCGTGCTGCTTGGCGTTCAGCACTTGGTGCGGGATGCCGCGCCGGTCGAGCATCCGGCTGAGCATCTCGCTGGTCTCAATGGCGATCGTGCCGACCAGGACGGGACGACCGGTCTTATGCGTCGCTTCAATTTCGTTGACGACGGCGCGGAACTTGGCTGCGGCCGTCTTGTAGACCAGGTCGGGGTAATCTAGCCGCTTGTAGTATTTGCGCTGGCTGTGCGGGTCAATGTATACAGTAATTGGTGAGCCATCTACGAAGCGATCCTGTTTCTCGATCAGCTTCTTTTGCATGGCTTGATATTCGATGTGGGTGGGCAGTGGCACGACCTCAAGGTTATAGATCTTGAAGAACTCCTCGGCCTCGGTCATCGCTGTGCCGGTCATGCCAGCCAGCTTTTCATACATCTTGAAGAAGTTCTGAAAGGTAATCGTGGCGTAGGTGAAGCTTTCGCGCTGGACGCGCACGCCCTCTTTAGCCTCGATGGCCTGGTGTAAGCCCTCGCTGAAGCGCCGGCCATACATCAGGCGGCCGGTGAATTCGTCCACGATGATGATCTCGCCCTTGTCGCTCACCACATAGTCGCGGTCGCGCTCGTAGAGCACGTGCGCGCGCAGGGCGTTATCCAGGTAGGGCGTCATTTCGGCGTGCTCGGGCGCGTAGAGGTTGTCTATGCCAAGCCAACGTTCGATCTTGCTGATGCCCTGTTCGGTGAGCGTGACGTTCCTGGCCTTGAAGTCCACGATGTAGTCGCCGTCGGGGTTCTTGAAGTCGTTGTGCTTGCTTGGCTCCAGCCGGCGCACCAGCTCGGCGAAGCGCTTGTAGAGGCCGGAGGGTTCGTCAGCCGGCCCGCTGATGATGAGCGGCGTGCGCGCTTCGTCAATCAGCAGGTTGTCCACCTCGTCAATGACGGCGAAGTAGAGCAGGGGCTGGCCATCCGCGTCCACCCGTTGCACGCAGTCGGCCAGGTCGGTGACCATGTTGTCGCGCAGGTAGTCAAAGCCGAACTCGTTGTTGGTGCCGTAGGTGATGTCGCACTCGTAGGCCTGTTTGCGGCGGATTGGGCGCAGGTTGAGGAAGCGATCGTCGCTAGAAGGGTAGGTTGGGTCGAATTCATAGGTGGCGTCGTCCGGGCGGCCGCTGCCGGCGGACTGGATGATGCCCGTGCGTAGCCCGAGGAAGTGATACACCCGTCCCATCCACTGGGCGTCGCGCTTGGCCAGGTAGTCGTTCTGCGTGACCAGGTGCACGCCTTTGCCAGTCAAGGCGTTCAAGTAGAGCGGCAGGGTGGCCACCAGCGTCTTGCCCTCGCCGGTGCGCATCTCGGCGATCTTGCCCTGGTGCAGGAGCGCGCCGCCGATAAGTTGAACGTCGTAGTGGCGCATACCGTTGACGCGCCGCGACGCTTCGCGCACCACAGCGAAGGCCTCGGGCATGAGCTGGTCGAGCGTTTCACCATCAGCAAGTCGCGCTTTGAATGCGTCGGTCTTGGCGCGCAGTTCACTGTCAGTGAGCTTCATCAGCTCAGGCTCTAGCGCATCGCAGCGGTCCACCAGCGGGCCAAGCCGCGCCAGGGCCTTGTCGCTCTCGCTGCCAATGAGGCGAGTCAGGAGGTTCTTCAGCATAAGGTTAAGGATTGTGCCGGCTTTCCCTTTGGGACATTATAGAAGCAAGCGATGAAGCAGCACGCCGCAAGTGCGTTCATCGGGAGGAGTTAGAGCGCCGGCGGTGGCTGCCTGGAGGGCCGTGCTCCGAACAGGATTGATGAGCGCATCGCGCTTCGCAGGTGCATTTTGTGCGTGTGCGCCGATTTTGGTTATGTGACGTGTCCGAGGTCCTGCCTGCAACTACACTAGATTTCGCATAGGCAGGTGTATTTAAAACAGCCCAGATAAAAAAGCTAAACAAGAGACTAATCCAAAATTTGAACAGCCCGACGGAGCGCCTCAGCGCCACTAGCAATATCCAACAGCTCATTCGTAATGGCCGCTTGACGGGCTTTGTTGTAACTCAGAGTGTAGGCCACGATCAAATCAGAGGCGTTATCGGTTGCATTACGCATAGCGATGCGCTGAGCCGTGTAGAAGCTAGCAATAGATTCGAGCACCGCCTGGTAAACCTGCATCTCGGTCAAGCGCGGCAACAACGTATTCAGGATCTCTGCTGGATCCGGTTCAAATTCATAAGCTGGACGCGGACCGCCATATACCGATTGCGACAATAGCTCCTCAGCCACCAGCGGCAGCAAACGCTTAACCACAGGACGCTGCTGTGTTGGACTGCTAAACTCAGTGTATATAAGATACACCTCATCTACGACGCCACCAAGAAAGTCATCTATCGCGATCCGCGTTGCCGGCGTCGTATCCAGAAGAGTAGGGCGAGAGGAGATACCAGAGAAGTCAGCAATGATATGCCCACCGCGTCGATAGATAAACTCGCGCCCCTTCTTGCCTACGGTGATATAGCGAACGGACTTACCATAATCACGGCCGAAGCTAAACGCAGCGCGCCCAACATTACTGTTGAACGCGCCGGCCAAACCGCGATCGCCTGATATCAAGATCACATCGGCTGCCCTTACCTCCGCGCGAAACGTAAGCAGAGGATGACGGGTCTCTCCGCCAGCAAGTGAAGCAACACTGGCCAGCAGCTCACGCGCACGCTGGGCATAAGGCCGTGTGGCCTCCACCATCTGCTGAGCGCGCCGCACACGGCTAGCAGCTACGCTCTCCAGCGCCTTAGTAATCTGGCGAACGTTGCGCACGCTACGGATGCGGCGCTTGATCTCCCGCGGGGTTGCCATGACGATTCTCGCTTAGGATAGGGCTAGCTAAAGGTCTTGTTAAACAGATCAATCGCCGCCCGCAATTTAGCGATATTCTCCTCGCTGATTCGCCTCTCGGTCATGATCCCATTAACGACGTCAGGATAGCTCATCTCGATGTACTTTATGAACTGCTGCTCCCAATCCTGGATGCGGCTGACCGGGATCTTATCGAGATAACCATTGGTGCCAGCGAAGATGGCGACCACCTGTGCCCAGAGCGGACGAGGGTCGTATTGCTTCTGCTTGAGCAGCTCCGTCATGCGGCGGCCACGTTCCAAGAGCTGAAGCGTGGTCTTGTCCACATCGCTGCCAAAAGTGGCAAAGGCCTGAAGCTCACGGAATTGAGCAAGGTCGAGCTTAAGCCGGCTGGCGACCTGCTTCATCGCGCGCGTTTGGGCATCACCTCCAACACGGCTGACGCTGATTCCGACGTTGATCGCCGGGCGAATACCAGCGTTGAAAAGGTCAGTCTCCAGGAAGAGCTGGCCATCCGTAATTGAGATCACGTTGGTGGGGATGTAGGCTGAGACATCGCCGAGCTGGGTTTCGATAATCGGCAGGGCAGTAAGCGAGCCACCAGTCCGAGGATTCTTCACCAGCTTGTATTGTTTGCCGGTCTCAGCAGCCAGTGCCTTCATGTCATGCTTAGCTGTCTCCTCGCCGATGGCGCCGTCGTAGATCTTGCCATTCACACTGTGGCCGTCCCCCCACTCATCGCTATCCCCAGCCTCGCGGATCGCCCACTGATAGGCCAAGCGTGCAGCGCGTTCCAGCAGGCGCGAGTGCAGGTAGAAGATATCGCCTGGATAAGCCTCACGCGCAGGCGGCCGGCGCAGGAGCAGCGACACCTGGCGATAGGCATAGGCATGCTTGGTCAGATCGTCATACACGCACAGCGCGTCGTTGATAAACCGACCACTGAGGGTGACGCCGTTCTCCATGATCTCCTCGCCCATCGCGCAGCCGGCGTATGGCGCGATGTATTGCAGGGTAGCGGAGTCAGCCGCCGAGGCCACCACCACGATGGTGTAATCCATCGCACCGTACTTCTCCAGCGTAGCCACCACGCGCGCCACCTGCGCAAGCTTCTGGCCGATGGCGACGTAGATGCACACCACCCCTTGACCCTTTTGGTTAATAATCGTATCCACGCAGACAGCGGTCTTGCCCGTGTTGCGGTCACCGATGATCAGCTCGCGCTGGCCGCGCCCGATTGGGATCAACGCATCGATCGCCTTGATACCAGTCTGTAGCGGCGTGTCCACGTTGGCGCGCTTGATCACACCTGGAGCGATGCGCTCCAACGGGCGATACTTATTGGTGTTGATCGGCCCTTTGCCATCAAGCGGGCGACCGAGCGGGTCAACAACGCGGCCGATCAGCGCCTCGCCGACTGGCACGGAGATCACCCGACCTGTCGCGCGCACGGTATCCCCTTCCTCGATGTCCGTATAGTCACCAAGGATGATGACACCAACCTCTTCCGGCTCGAGGTTGAAGGCCAAACCGAGCGTGCCGTTCTTCGTGAACTCCACCAACTCTTGAGATTGGACGTTGGTCAGGCCGGTGCAGCGCGCGATGCCGTCGCCGACCTCCTTGACTGTGCCTACATCAACAGCCTGCAGAGTAGGGGCGAACTTCTCAATCTGCGCTTTGAGCGACGCAGCGATGTCTTCCAAGCTGAAGGAATCCGAGAGAGCCATTGGTTTGTCTATCCTCCGAAGAGTGCCTGCTACTTAACCAGCGTGACTATGCGTACTGAATGAGGTAAGTATACCTTGTGCTGCTCACCGCGAGCGGATTAGTCAGATATGTCTAACTACACGTCAGTTCAGATTTACGCGAGGTCAAGAGGGGCTCTAACTTGTGCTACCGACAAACAAGCCTCCAACAGAGCCCCAGTGGATAGTTTACTCGAGCTGTTCTGCCACGTCGATGACTTTTGCACTGCCTCAATGGAACAACTTTCAGCCCGTCGCCCACGCGTGAGCTTATGCATGAGCGAGATTATGACCATCCTCATTCACTTTCATCAGTCCAACTATCGTAACTTCAAAGCTTACTACCTTGAGTATGTCATGACACACCCAGATCTGGTCAGCTACAACCGATTTGTTGAGCTCATCCCTTCAGTTATCGTGCCGCTTAATGCCTGCCTAGGCACGTGCACAGGCATCACCTTCATCGACTCTACTACACTCGCCGTGTGCAAGAATCCGCGCATCCATTATCACAAGACGTTTGCCGGACTTGCCAGACGTGGCAAAACATCTACTGGATGGTTCTACTCTGATAGTCAATGACCGCGGCGAACTGCTTGACTTCGTGCTCACCCCTGGCAATGTTGATGACCGAACCCCTGTTCCTAGGCTTGCGCGCCGACTCTTCTTCGGAGACAAGAGATACCTATCGAGGGCGCTACGAGATCAACTCTGGCGCATGTTCAACGTGCAACTGATCACCGGCATTCGCGCTAACATAATGCTGCCGCTGCTGGACAAGCTGTTACTGCGTAGGCGGGTAATCGTCCGTTGACCAGTTCCTCGCAGATTGAGCACTCGCGCCATCGCAGCCCTGTCAACTTTGTGGTCAATCTGTTGTGCAGGCTGATCGCATATTGCAGGAAGCCGTCGCTCAATCTAGCTGCCTTGGCCGGTTAATCCGAACTCACGTTAACTACCGAAGGCAAAGCAAGTCCAAGAGCGGTTCCCCTGGGATAACCCTATGCAGACATGGCAAGTCTCCCAAGAGTAGCAGCATCATCCTCGCCTAGGAGTGCTCCAATTAGCAGTGATGATTTGCCAATTGCTAAGACCTTTGCTTTGGAACACTCCCCCAGCCTTGACAACAACCAGTAATCGCGTATGCTTCCCTACCAAATTACTTAGTGTATGAACGCCACGAAGCGTTCTCTCAGGCAGATGGTCGCTCGCCGGTTTTGACCAGCAGATCGCTAGGCTCACTCTAATGTAGCTGTAGCTTATCTGAGGAGAGAGCGACGCAGGTCGCTCTTTTTGCTAAATGGTACCGAGAGGTAAAAGGGCTGTGAACGTGGAAGTGGATAACGCTCATGGTTTTGTGCAAGTTGGTGATGGAGTCGCTTCAATCAAGCACGCTTCGCCGCCGCTATACGACGCGCGCTTTGAACACGATGCCTGCGGCATAGGCTTTCTCGCCGATCTCTCTGGCCGGCCCACACACCGCATCCTCGATGATGGGTTGCGCTGCCTGGAGCGCCTGGCACACCGCGGCGCATTGGACGCCGACGGGAAGAGTGGGGATGGCGCCGGCATCCTGTGCTCCATCCCAGTGACCTTGCTCAACCGCGAGCTGGAGCGCATCGGCCAGCAAGCCCACCACCCTGGCGAAGTCGCTGTAGGCATGATCTTCCTACCGCGCGACCCAGCAGCGAACACGCGCGCCCGCGAGATGATCACCGCAGAGCTAGAGCGGCGCGGGCTGCCGATCTTGGCCTGGCGCACGGTCGTCCACGAGCCGAACGTGCTTGGCAAGCGCGCGCTGGAGATGCTCCCCGATATCCAGCAGGTCATCGTCGAGCGGCCCTACAGCTTTCGCACCGAGCTGGAGTTCGACCAGCACCTTTACCTGGTGCGCCGATGCATCGAGAACGACATTCGCGCCGCCGGCATCGAGGGCTTCTATATTTGCTCATTCTCCTGCCGGACGCTGGTATATAAAGCGCTGGTCTCGGCCACCCAACTGCGGCGCTTCTACCTCGACCTCAACGATCCCGACTTCAAGGTCTCCCATGTAATCTTCCATCAGCGCTACTCCACCAACACCTTCCCAAGCTGGGACAAAGCTCAGCCCTTCCGCTTCCTGTGCCACAACGGCGAGATCAACACGATCGAAGGCAACCAGAATTGGATGAAGGCGCGCGAGCCGGAGTTGAATTCGCCAGTGTGGGGGAGCGAGATCGAGCGCCTGAAGCCGATCGTGGACGTCACCAGCAGCGATACCGGCCGCCTAGATAACGTCGTCGAGCTGCTCACCCTAGCTGGCCGCGACATTCGACATGCGCTCAAGATGCTGATCCCACAAGCCTGGGAGAAAGACCCCGACCTGCCGCCGGCAGTGAAGGGGTTCTTCCGCTACCACGCAGCGCTGATGGAGCCGTGGGATGGCCCAGCTTCGATAGTCTTCAGCGATGGAACGCTGATCGGCATGACCCTGGACCGCAACGGGCTGCGGCCGGCGCGCTACATGCAAACCAAGGATGGGCTGGTCTACGCCGGCAGCGAGATCGGCGCCCTGGAGGTTGAACCAGAACGCATTCTGTGCAGCGGCAAGCTCGGCCCCGGCCAGATGATCTGCGCCGACCTGCGCGCCCGCCGGCTATACACCAACGACGAGATCCTGAAGGAGCTCTCCACCAGCAAGCCATACCGCGAATGGGCGGCCCGCCAGCGGGTGCGCCTGGAAGAAGTGGCCAGGATCGTGATCGAACAGCCGGCCGTCAACTCGGAAGCCCTGCTCGTCAAGCAGGCCCAGTTTGGCTGGACGAGCGAAGAGCTGACGATGGTGATCAAGACCATGTATGAGGACGGCACCGAGCCGGTCGGCTCGATGGGCGACGACACGCCACACGCTGTGCTCTCGCCTAAGCCTCGTCCGCTGTTCAACTACTTCAAACAGCGCTTCGCTGAGGTCACCAATCCGCCAATTGATCACTTGCGCGAGGAGCAAGTGATGAGCCTGCGCGTGCTGCTAGGCCGGCGCGGTAACCTGTTGGCCGAAAGCGAGGAGCTGGCCCATCTGGTGCGCCTCAACAGCCCTGTGCTCTCCAACGAAGAGCTGAAGGCGCTGCAGTCACTGGACGATCCTGACTTCCAGTCAGTCATTTTGGACGCTACGTTCTCCGTCCAGGCCGCCAACAAGGCAGATAGCGGAGGCAAGTCGGCGCTGGAACAAGCGGTGCATCGGCTGTGCGACGATGCCGAGCGGGCGGTGCGTTTTGGCGCCAGCATCCTCATCCTGAGCGACAAGAAAGCCGGCCCGCAACGGGCAGTCATTCCAGCGCTACTCGCTGTTGGCGCTGTGCATCATCATCTGATGCGCTGCGGGCTGCGCAGCCGCGCCAGCCTGGTCGTCGAGAGTGGCGAAGCGCGTGAAGTTCATCACTTTGCCGTGTTGCTGGGGTATGGCGCGAGCGCAATCAACCCCTATCTTGCGCTCGACACTGCGCGCGAGGCCGTGCAGAATGGGCGAGTGCGCGACAAGTCGCTGAGCGAGAGCGACGTGGTCAAGCGCTATATCAAGGCAGTAGAGAAGGGCATCCTCAAGGTGATGTCCAAGATGGGCATCGCCAGCGTGGATGCCTACACCGGCGCGCAAATCTTCGAGGCGATCGGCCTCGCAAAGCAGGTAATCGAGGAATGTTTCGCTGGTACGCCCTCACGCGTGGGAGGCATCGGCTACGCTGAGATCGAGAAGGCTGTGCTCGCCTGGCACGCCAGCGCCTATCCTGCCATGAACGGCAAGGGCAGCAGTGAGACGCAAGTCAAGCTCGACCACCCTGGTTTCTACAAGGAACGCGCCGGCGGCGAGCCACATGGATATTCGCAGAAGGCGGTTCAAGCGCTACATAAGGCAGCGCGAGCCGAGAACGTCTTCGACTACACCGGCGAGGAATACGAGCTGGTCACTGGCATTGCGCGTACTAAAGTCAAGGCCTTCACAGTCAACGGCAACTTCGCGCAGGGGTTCAAGCTCTACAAAGAGTTCGCCAGCCTCTTCGAGGACACTCCCCAGCCCATCGAACTGCGCGACCTGATGGAGATCCGCTCCGACCGCGCGCCTATCCCGATAGAGGAGGTCGAGCCACTGACCAGCATTTTGAAGCGCTTCAGCACGGCGGCAATGTCGCTGGGGGCGCTTTCGCCCGAAGCGCACGAGACGCTGGCGGTGGCCATGACGCGGCTGGGCGGCCTGAGCAACAGCGGCGAGGGCGGCGAGGAGTCACGCCGCTTCACGGAGGAGGGCAACAGCGGCATCAAACAGGTAGCCTCTGGGCGGTTTGGCGTGACGCCGGCCTATTTGCTCAGCGCGTCTGAGTTGCAAATCAAAATGGCCCAGGGCAGTAAGCCGGGCGAAGGGGGACAAATCCCGGGACATAAGGTCACCGAATTGATCGCTCGCGTGCGCCACACAGTGCCAGGCGTAGCGCTGATCTCGCCCCCGCCTCATCACGACATCTACTCCATTGAAGACCTGGCTCAGCTCATCTACGACCTGAAACAGATCAACCCAGAGGCCAAGGTCAGCGTAAAGCTGGTAGCGCAGGCCGGCGTGGGCACGATCGCGGCCGGCGTGGCCAAGGCGATGGCCGACATCATCCTGATCAGCGGGCACAGCGGCGGCACAGGCGCCTCGCCGCTCAGCTCGATCAAGAACGCTGGCATACCTTGGGAGCTGGGCTTAGCCGAGACCCAGCAGACGCTGCTGGAGAACAACCTGCGCAGCCGCGTGCGCCTGCGGACGGATGGCAGCATGCGCACCGGCCGTGATGTGATCATCGCCGCGTTGCTGGGTGCAGACGAGTATTCGTTCGGCACTGCAGCGCTAATCGCTGAAGGGTGCATCATGGCGCGCGTATGCCATCTCAACACTTGTCCCGCAGGCGTAGCCACCCAGAAGCCAGAGTTGAGGGCCAAGTTCGACGGAAAGCCCGAGCACGTCATGGCCTATCTGCTCTACGTCGCCCAGGACGTGCGCGAACGGCTGGCACAGATGGGCTATCGCTCGCTCGATGAGATCATCGGTCGTTCCGACCTGATCGCACAGCGGGAACCGGCCCATGATGAGCTGCCAGATGTTCAGCACCGCGAGGGGATGCTGTCACTGAGCAAACTGCGCTACATCCCGCCTAAGCAGCGCCCGCTGCGCCATTGTGAGCCGGCGCCGAAATATCCGCCCAACACGCTCAACGAGATGATCGTGCAAGATGCCCGCACAGCCATCGAGCACCAATGGCCGATCCGCTTGCACTACACCATCCGAAATCAGGACCGCAGCATCGGCGCGCGCCTGAGCGGGGAGATCACCAAGCGCTACATGGACGGCGGCCTGCCGGCTGGCACGATCGAGATCAGCTTCCGCGGCTACGCCGGCCAGAGCTTCGGCGCGTTCACCACCAACGGCATGCGGCTACACCTCGTGGGCGCGGCCAATGACTATGTGGGCAAAGGCATGCGCGGCGGCGAGATCTCCATCCGCCCGTTCCCAGAGGTGACCTATAGCTGGGCGGATAACTACATCCTTGGCAATACCGCCCTGTATGGCGCGACTGGCGGTGCCCTCTTCGCAGCCGGTCGAGCTGGTGAGCGCTTCGCCGTCCGCAACAGCGGCGCGTGCGGCGTCGTGGAGGGGGTAGGGGACCACGCCTGCGAATACATGACCGGCGGAATCGTGGTCGTGCTGGGAACCACCGGCCGCAACTTCGCTGCCGGCATGACCGGTGGCATGGCCTTCATTTACGACCCGGACGGCACCTTCGTGAACCGCTGCAACACCGAGCTGGTGGACGTGGACC
>Ga0308389_1001890_pt1 | contig 13693 bp, 9 predicted proteins | sample Hotspr2Sample148_FD_202362 | JGI IMG/M metagenome (GOLD analysis project Ga0308389, IMG submission 202362) | Hot spring phototrophic mat microbial communities from Mushroom Spring, Yellowstone National Park, Wyoming, United States - 20040719_148 ... | reverse complement strand
GCTCTGAATGCGCAAGCGCACCGGCGTCGTCGGCACATGGGTTCAGAGCCGCGCGCCGGGGCGCCGGAATTCGCCAGAATTCCGGCCAGAGTGAGCGGTTGCAACGGTCGCGCACGTTGCAGCGGGTAGAAATTCAACGGAACTGCGGGAACACGCGGAACCCCTGCGCAAGCACAAGGGGAAATCGGGCTTCGGACCGCTCGTTCCCGCGGCGCTGGCGCGCCGCTTCGCTCGCGGCTCTGAAGGAGCTGTCGGCTGGGACCGCTCGTTCTCGCGGCCTTCGGCCGCTTCACTCGCGGCTCCGAATCCGATTTGCTCTCGGGTTCGAATCCGGCTCAGAAGCTCCACTGCAACCCGGCGAGCAGCGTGCGCCCATACGCCTCCAGGCGCCGCTGCACGCCGCCGGCAGCAAGGATCTCGTCGCGCACGCGGGCGCGGTTGGACAGGTTGTTGCCCTCGATGAAGAGCCGCAGCGGGCCGCGGAGGCGCTGATAGAAAGCGACGTCGAAACTGGCCGCGCCGCCGAACGAACTGACGTCGCCGTTGACTTTGTAGTCGTAGCGGCGGCTGACGAAGTTCGCCATTAGCGACAAGGATGTTCCCAGGCTTTCGTCAGCAAAGTCGCCGCCAAAGTTGGCGATCCAGCGGGGCTGTTCCTTGAACGGGCGCTCCCTGCCGGCTGCGTCCGCCAGCCGGGAGGCAAGCCATGTCTGGTTGGCCCAGAAGGAGAACGGCTTGAGCCACCGGGGCGCTGCCGGCGGCATGCGGAGGCGCTGCTCGAATTCGAGGCCGCGCGTCCAGCCGTTGCCGGCATTGCGGACCTGAAACACTTCCCTTCCCTCGCGCCACTCGCCCGTGCCGACCTCCTCGATGACGCCACGGATTTTCTTGTGAAATGCGTTCACAGAAAAGGTGACGCGGCGCGTGGCATAGTCGAAGCCGGCATCAAAGCTCCAGGCCCTTGCCGGCTCGAGCCCCGGGTTTCCGAGGACGATTTTCGTGGCGGTGATGTTTTCATACGGCGCCATTTCGTCGAATTTCGGCCGCGCCAGGACGCGCGAGGCAGCCGCCCGCAGAGTCCAGTTCGCCGTGGCGCGGTACAGCAGGTGGGAGGAAGGGTTCCAGTCGATGAAGACGCGGCGGCCGGCGGCGCCCGCGCCGGACAGGGCGTCCAGCGAAACGCGCTCGTACCGCACGCCGGGAGTCCACGAAAGCCGCTCGGTCAGCCGGATGCGGTTCTGCACGAAGCCGGCGGCGTAGTCCTCCCACAACCGGTAGCGGTCCTTGGGCTCGCCGGTGAAGCGGATGGAGCCGTTGGGCTGAAGCTCGAAGCGGTCGCGGTCGCGGACGCGGCTGCGGAGCCGCACGCTCGTGCCAAATTTCCACTCCTGCCAGACCCATGCACGGACGGGGACCGAGGCCGCCGTCGCAAACAGCCACGTCTTGTCGGTCTTGAACTCCGGTTCCAGGCTGCGCTTGTCGGCGACCGGCAAGCCTGCGGTGACTTTGTAGGACTGCCGCCAGCGGTCCTTGTCCTCGCCCGATCCGAACCAGCCGGCCTGCGTGTCCAGCGTCAGGCCCGAGGCGCGCCACAGCCGGTGGTTCAGCGTCATTCCGAGCGTCTGTTGCACCTTCGATTCGTACTCGGCTTCCTGCGTTGTCAGCAGCCCTGTTGCGGAGCGGATCTGCCGCAGCCGGTCTTTTGTATTGTCGAACCGCATCAGGACCGGTTTCAGGTGCAGGTCGCCGAAACGCTCGCTGTAGATGCCGAAGTTGCCGAAGAAGTTCGGGGAGCGCTGCGGCTGCCGCTCGGCGTCGCTTTCGACGTTGCGGTTCGGGTACAGCACGAAGCGCTCAATGGGCAGAACGTCGTCGAGCCAGTCGAATGTCCCGGAAAACCCGTACCGGCGTCCGAAGCGCCCGCCGGAGGAGATCTGCCCCTGCGCCACATCATTCGCAAGCGAGTTGCGCCTTCCCCCGTAGCCGAAACGGCCGTCGAGGTGGAAGCGGCCGGGGATCGGGCGGGTGACCACATCCACGCGGCCGGCGAGGCCGTCGCTTTCGAATTCCGCGGTCGGGTTGCGAATGATGCGGACCTCCTCGACGGCCGAAGAAGGAATGCGATTGAGTTGCAATTCGCGCTTCTCGCCGCCGTCCGGAATCATCACTCCGTCCACCTGTGTGCGGCTGAACTCCTTGTCGAGCCCGCGCAGCCGTACATCCTTGTCGCCGCCGGGAGGCCCGCTCATGAACACGCCCGGCATGCGCGCGACCACGTCGGCAAGGCGGCGGTTGTTGCGGGTGGCGATGTCGGCGCGGGACAGCCCGGTCTGGAAGACCGGCTCGTCGAGCCGGATCTGGTCGAACGTGCCCCCGTTGACCTCCACCATCTGGTACAGCGGGGCGGGTTCGAGGCGGTATTCCTGCGGTTCGCCGGCACGCGCCTGCGCCGCCAGCGGGGAAAAGCCCGCCGCTTCGATGGTGACCGTGTACAGCCCCGGGGCCACCGGCGCAAAGCGGAAAAGGCCGCTGTCGCCGGTTTCCACGGAACGGGGCGGCGAGACATGCAGCGTCACCCTGGCTCCCGCCACCCCAGCGCCGCTGCCATCCACGACGCGCCCTTCAAGGGCCGTTTGCGCGGTTGCCGCAGCGCTGACCGCCACCGCCAGCCAGGCCGCGGCTGCGGCGCGCTGCGCGCCGGCACGCGCCGGCGCGCCCGGCCGGGCCTTCCGCAGGCGCTTGGCCGCGACGCGGTTCCACCACATGAGAAAGCCGGTGAGAAACAGCACGCCCGGCGCGAGGCCGGCGGGAATCCACAAAAAGCGGAGCGCCGCCCCGGGCCAGCCCGCGTCGGTGAAATGGCCCTTGTGGATCTGGCCGATGACGGCCAGGGCGCGGTTGACCGCAGACTGGTTGCGAAAATCCTCCACATGCAGCACAGTTGCATTGACCGGATGGAGCCAGACGCGGCTATGGCCGTGCATATGGCCGTCGAAGGGCGTTTTCAGGCGAACCTCGACTGCATCGCCGGGTTTCTTCGGAAACTTGATCTGCCGGACTTCTCCGCCCGGGACCGCCGCCTCGGCAGCGGCCCGCAAGGCGGCAACGGAGGCGCGCGGGGCTTGCCGGCCCGAATCGACAATCCTGACCGGCTTCCGGTCCGGCCTGGGCGTGCCTGTGATGGAACGGACCGCGCCATTGACCGCATCCGGCCAGGCGAACTGCACGCCTGTGAAAGCGAAGAAGGCGAGCGCCGCGCAAGCCCAAAAGCCGATGGAGGCGTGAAGCTCCCAGTTCATTCGTCTCCACCCGGCGCCTGGCCGCACCCCGAGTCGCTGTTTCCAGAGCCGCGGCCCGGGCCACCAGACCACAAGCCCGGTCAGACAGAGCAGCAGAAGCAGTGCGGCGCCTGCGCCGTTGATCTGCCGTCCCGTGCGGCCAGCCAGGCGGTTATGATGCAGCTCGCGGAGCCAGCGCCAGATGCCTGACCGGCGGTCCGCCTCGCCGAGGACGCGGCCGGAGGCGGGATCCAGCATGAGGTGGACATCGGGCGCAGGCCCGGCGCCCGGCCCGGGCCGCTCGCCTTGCAAATGAAACCACGTTGCGTTGCCATACCGGTCGAAGCGAATGTCAGCAAGGCGCAGGCCGGGGTGCGCGGCCACCGCCGCCTCGGCCAGCCGCTCCACGGCCAAGTGCCCCGGCACCGGCGCGGCCGCCGGCGAGGCGCCCAGCTCCAGCTCGGGCGCATAGACCAGAAGGGCGCCCGAGAGGCCGACGACGAGGAGCAGCGCCCCGGCCGCCAGCCCGGCGACGAGGTGAATGCGGAACGCCCATGCGCGAAACGGGGAAGACCTTGGGGAAGACCAGAAGCTCATCATGCGGACAGGATATCACTGCCGCAAGTCAATTGCAATCTCTTATTGCATCCAGATTGCAGTAAAGCGCATCCGTCAGAGAACGAGACGGCGGTCTCCCTCCCGCCGCGTCACCCGCTCCCGGTCGAGGAACTCGAGCAACGGAATCGCATACTTCCTTGAGATCCCTGTCCACTGTTTGAACTCGCCCACGCCGAACCGCTGCCCCTTTCTTGCCGAAACGATTTCCTTCAGCCGCTGCAAGGCGCCGCGGTGCATCAGGAACTCCGGGGAGACCCGCACAAGGACTCCTTCTTTGAGCATGAGTTGCAACAAGGTCCGCGCCCGGCCCGGCTCCAGCCCGGAAGCGGCGAGCACGTCCTCGAGCCTGGGCGGTTCGAACCCCGCCTCCATTGCCAGCCGTTCCATCCTCTCCGCGGCTTGCGTCTCTTCCTCCCGGCGCTGCGGACGGAAATCGGCCAGACGGAGCAGCCCGCCGTCGGCCACGATCTCCGGGGACGACTCGAGGACGGCTTCCAACCAGCCGCCCTCCAGTCCTGCGGCCGTGCGCGGCATGCCCGGCAGGAGCGGGTTTTCCGCGTGGAACGCCTCCAGCCTCTTGCGCAACTGCGCGGCAGCCTCTGTCACTCGGGTTTTCGCTGCGAGCCTGACGCGCTCCCCGCGCAGGACAACGAGCCCGGCCGCAGCGGCCCGCTCGAGAACCCGCTCGACGGGAACCCCGGCGCGGGCAGCCAGCCCGGCGGCATCAGCGCCCGAAGGGGATTCGTCTGCCCAAAGCGCAAGCCGGCGTTCGAGCCGGGCGGAGGCCAGCTCGCTGAGCCGCGCCGCCACGAGCGCCTTTTTCATCCGCAGCGGGGGACAGGGATCGAGCACCACGCCTCCCCCGATCGTCTCGACCGGCGAAAACCGGCGCAGAATGAACCGGTCGCCGGGGGCAAGCAGCACCGCTTCGCGCAACAGCAGGCGCGCGTAGCCGCTGCTTCCCGCCCCGATGGGCGACCCCGGCTCGAACAGGCGCACTTCGGCTTCGGTTTCCGCCGTCCAGGCGTGAAAATGAACCGGCGTGCCGTGCCGAAGGGCGGGCGCTGCGGCGAGCAACTCGAGCCGGCAGTCGATGGCGCGGGTCGCCTCCCACTGGCCCGGCCGGGTGAGGGTGAGCCCGCGATGCAATTCAGTTGCTTCTACGCCGGCCAGGTTTACGGCCGTGCGCTGCCCGGCGCGAGCCGTTTCCACCGGCATGCCGTAAACCTGGAGGCCGCGGACGCGCCATCTTCGGCCGCCCGGCTGCACCTCCACCTCCTGCCCCGCATGCAGGGTTCCCGCCGCCAGCGTGCCGGTGGCCACCGTGCCAAAACCCTGGATGGTGAACGCCCGGTCGATGGGGAGCCGCAGAATTCCTTCGGCATCCCGCTCCGGCACGCGCAGCGCCACCTCCACGAGCGCTGCGCGGACCTCGTCCAGCCCCTGTCCGGTGACGGCGCTTGCGGCCACCGCCGGCGCCCCTTCCAGAAAAGAGCCGCGCACCAGCGCGGCTGCCTCCAGCCGCGTCTGCTCAAGCTTCCGGGGGTCGGCGAGGTCGGCCCTGGTCAGAACGATCATGCCGTGCCGGATCCCCAGCAGGCGGCAAATTTCGAAATGCTCGCGCGTTTGGGGCTTGACGCCTTCGTCGGCGGCGACGACCAGCATGACCAGGTCGATGCCGCCGACGCCGGCCAGCATGTTTTTGACGAAGCGCTCATGCCCGGGCACGTCGACGAAACCGAAGCGCACGCCGCCCGAGTCCATGTGCGCGAATCCGAGGTCGATGGAGATGCCGCGGCGCTTTTCCTCTTCCAGCCGGTCCGTGTCGATCCCGGTGAGCGCGCGCACCAGCGCTGTCTTGCCGTGGTCGATATGGCCTGCCGTGCCGACGATAATGTTCTTCATGAAGCTTTCGGGCGGACGCATGCCGTGGTGGAGCGGCCCGCTGATCTTTATGGTCGCCGCGGCGGCGCTGCGGGCGCAAACGCCGCCGCAGCCTCCCGAGGAGACGCCCGTTTTCCGATTGCAGGCGGCGCTGGTCACGGTGGATGTTTTGGTGACCCACAAAGGCCGGCCGGTGGCGGGGCTGACGGCCGAAGATTTCGTCGTGCGCGAAGAGGGCGTGGCGCGGCCGATTGATGCTTTCGCGCACGACGCGGTGCCATTGCAGGTGATTCTTGTGCTCGACGTCTCCGGCAGCATGGGGCGGATGTTGCGGTCGGCGGCGGAAACGGGCCGGCAGGCCCTCGAGCAGTTGTCTCCACAGGACCAGGTGGCCGTGTTTTTCTTCGCCCGGCGCGCGCGGCTGGTCCAGGAACTGAGTTCCGACAAGCGGCTCGCGGCGCGGGCCCTGCAAGAGGCTGCGGTGGAAAGCGGGCTGGGCGCCGGCACGTCGCTCAACGACGCGCTGCTCGAGGCGGCGGGCTATCTGGAAAAGCTGCCGCCGTTTCCGGGCCGGAGGGCGTTGATTGTCCTTACCGACAACGGAGGCGTGCATTTCCGGCTGCCGGACGAAGACGTCATCCGCGCCATGTCGCGCGTGAACGCCGTGGTCAACGCGATTGTCCCGGAAAATGCGCGGCCGCCGCGGCAGCCGCGCGGCGAGGAGGTCAACCCGGACTTCACGCCCGCCAACATTTTCCGGATCGCCGAGGCCACCGGCGGCGAGGTGATCCGCTCGAGCGACGCCGGCGCGCGGCTGCGCGACCTTGCCGGACGGCTCCGCCTGCGCTACAGCCTGCTGATCCGCCCCTCTGACGGGCCGTCCGGCGCTTTCCGGACTCTCTCGGTCTCGCTTGCGCCGGCTGCGCAGAGCCGCTACCCCGGCGCGGAGACCAGACACCGGGCAGGCTATTTCCTTCCCTGAGGCGCCGCGCCGGAGCGCCCGGGGCGGCGCAGCCTGGCGGGCGCTGAAATCACCGGCGGCCAGAAAAAAAACGCCACCACAATCATTGTTTTCCTGCTGTAATGATTTCCGCTTCTTGCAGTATTGCAGCGGAATTTTCAGAGGCAAGGAAAACAAATCGTTGGGCCGGAAAAACCATTCAAGACAGCTGCTTCACACTGGCAGGCTTCTGATTGCAAAGCTGTTTCCGCGGTCTCTTACCGGAATTTCCCGGCCTCCGCGGCATCGAGCGCGCAGCGAAAGCCCGCGCCGCGGGCGAGGCCCCGGACGCCGTAGATGCTCACGTCGTCTTCGAGCGTCGCGCCGCGGCGCGCTTTGGCCAGCTCCTCGCGCGAGGGCAGCCGCTTGCGCGCCCAGCGGCAGAATTCCTCGGCAAGTTCTGCGGAAACGTCTTCCTCTTTTCGCCCGGTTTCGCGCAAAAAGCGGCCATAGGATTCCGGAGAAACCGGGTCTTTGTCAATATAAAAAGCTTTCAAGGATGGCGGTTTTTCCCATTCGGGGACCTGGAATTCCCCCTCGGGCACGATGACCATTTCGCCTGTCGGCGTCTTCAGCACGGGAACGGCCGCCCGGCGGATGGCCACCGAGGTGCGGATCCTGTCCAGGTTGGCCAGCGTCAGCCCGATGAAGACGCCCGTGACGCACAAAACGATGGCGGCCACGGCCAGAACAGCCTTTTTCCCTTCGACGGTCAAGGTTCTCCTTCCCGCTATTTCAGCCGCTTCAGCAGGATCCCGTAGCCGACCCCGGCTTCATCGGACGTCTTCGCCGCCTGGAAGGCCAGCCACCGCCCGTCCGTGCTCACTACCGGGTTGGATGCTTTCCAGCCCTCGTAGTCGTTGAAAAAAGTCAGCCGCTCGAAGCTCTTCCCCGTGCCGTCGAGGCGCAGCTTCCAGATATCGATGTCGCGGAAGAGCTGCGTCTTGCCCCGCAGGACCGCCTGGCGGTCGCTCTCGACGCAGGTGTGCAGGCCGTCGGGGAAAATGCCTTCCACTTCGTTGTAGCTCCCGATGGCTTTCGTGTGGTTCACCCGCTCGCCTGTTTCCAGATCGAGAGTCCAGACGGAAGCCGTGCCGCCGCGCTCGTAGCAGGTGCAGGTCAGCCGGCGGTCGTTGTCGAAGAAGTCCTGGGCCTCCAGCGTGCAGGAGTCGTCGGGGCTTTCCGCCACGACGCGCAGGTTCCTGAGCGCCGCCGCTTCCACATCGACGTCGGCCAACCAAATGCGCGAGCGCCGCGGCGCCAGCTCCGGGTTCTGGGCTGCCGTTTCGGCGAACGCGATGCGCAGGGCGCGTTTGGAGACCGCCGCGCCTTCGCTCATTTTTTGCCCGAGCTTCACGGGGCGTGCTCCGGGCGCGCGCCGCAGCAGCCACAGCTCGTTGTCGCGGTGGCGGCTGGTGCGGATGTCGACGAACCGGTCCGGGCCGATCAGAAGGTAGTCGCCGTTGGCCAGATGCATCACCCGCAGGAACGCCGCCCCCGGGACGTTGCAGGTGAGGCAGCGGATGATGCGCGTGTCCAGATCGATGACGAACGCGTCGCCGAAGCTCTTCGCCATGAACGCGACGCGGCGGTTGTCCGGGGAAAAATCGGCGCGCTCGCCGAAATGCGTGAGGATTTGCGTGTCCGCGGGCAGATGATCGAGCGGACTGCCCTGCTTCAGCGGCGCCTGCGCCAACGCGCCGGCCGCCGCAAGGATCCACATTGCCGCCTTTCTCATGCCGGAACCTCCAGGAATCCGATGTATTGCACTTCTTCTTCGAGTTCGATGCCGAAACGGCTGCGGACGCGCCGCTTCAGCTCGGCCGCCAGGGCGCAGAAATCGGCCGCCGTACCGCCGCCGGCGTTATAGAGGGTATTGGCGTGGTCTTCCGAGACGCGCACCCCGCCGCGGGCCATGCCTTTTGCGCCGACCTGCTCGAGAAACCATGCCGCGGGGACCTTGCCGCCCCTGACAATGGCCGCCGGGGCCGCCTGCCGGGCCTGCGGCGGCAGCGAGTCCCACAGGAGATTCTTGAAAATGCTGCCGGCGCATTTCATTTCCGGCGGGTATTTCCGGTTGCGGATCGCCAGAATTTCGGCCGCCTTTTTGCGCATTTCTTCGGGATCGCCTTCGGGAAATTCGAATTCGGCCTCGAGAATCAGCCAGGGTTCGCCGGCGAGCCTGCGGCGCTTGAATTCGCTCTCGCGGTAGCGGAAGCCGCAGCCGTCGCGGCCGGTCTCGCGCACGCGCTCGCCGTCGAAGTAGCGCACGCACTCGATCCGGTCGGAGATGGACGCGCCGTAGGCGCCTGCATTGCCGTAGATCGCCGCGCCGACGTTGCCGGGGATGCCGGTCAGCGGCTCGCAACCCTGGAGGCCGGCATCCATGGCAACGTCGACGAGCTTTTGCAACGGCGCGCCGGCCTGCGCCAGAATTCGGCGCCCGCGCACCTCGATGCGCCCGCCGTCAAAGCGGAGCACGATGCCGGGGAAGCCCTCGTCGGCAACGATCAGGTTGGTGCCCATGCCGATGAGCACCCACGGGGTGCCGCTGGCGCGCGCCGCGCGGACCGCTTCCAGCATGGCGCCCTCGTCGGCGGTGGAGGCGAACACGGACGCCGGCCCGCCCAGCCCGAAGCGCGTGTGCCGAGCGAGCGGCTCGTTCAGGGTAACCTGTAACAATGGGATCCGGGCGAGGCGCCGGCGCGCCTCCTCGATGTCCTGCATCGCTATCAATTGTAGGGGACACGTTGCCATGCCTGCCAGCTTCGCGGGCTTCCCGCCCGAAGCGCTCAAGTTCTTCCGGCAGCTTGAACGAAACAACCGCCGCGACTGGTTTGAACCCCGCAAGCAGGTTTTTCTGGAAACCGTCCGCGCCCCGATGGAGGAGTTCGTCGCCGCCATCGACGCCGCACTCGCCCTGTTCGCGCCCGAGGCCGTCACCCTGCCCGAGCGAGCCATCTACCGCATCTACCGCGACACCCGTTTTCACGCCGACAAGAGCCCGTACAAGACGCACATCGCCGCCTCGTTTTTCCGCGCCGACCTCGGCCGGCACGTCGCCGGCGGCTATTACGTGGAGATCAGCCACCGCCTGGTCGGCATTGCGGGCGGCGTCTACATGCCCACGCCCGAGAACCTGCGCCTGATCCGCGCCCACATCCTGGACAACTTCGAGCGGTTCGACTCGCTCGTAAGCGACAAGAAGCTGCTGGCCGCCATGGGGCCCTTGACCGGCGAACGGCTGGCGCGCCCGCCAAAGGGCTTTCCGCCGGATCATCCCGCGGTGGAGTGGCTGAAATTCAAGCACTGGTACTTCTGGAAAGAGCTGCCCGCCGAACTGGCGACCACGAAGAGGCTGCTGCCAGAAACGGTGCAGCGTTTCCGGCTGATGAAGCCGGTGATCGACTTTTTCAACGAGCCCCTGCTGGCGATGAAGAAGAAGCGCCTCCCGATGGGCGACGCGTGGATGTGACGCCGGCGGGCGCAGGGACTGGTGCGCCGGACCGGCGCGCGCAACATTCCGCACGTGGGCAGCGCCGCGGCCTTTATCCCCCCGGGCGTGCTTTCTTCGCGGTGTCCACGATCCGATCCAGCACGTCCCGCACCTCGGGGGCGACTTGTTCGGGCCGCATATGCCGGACCAGTTCGCAAAATTCCGACTTGCTGCTCGAGAGCGGATAGCCGGTCTTTTGTGCGAATTTCCTGAAGAGCGGACCGAGAAATTCATCCGACACTTTCAGTTCCCCGCCCCACGGATCCGGCTTGTCAAGACTCTCGAGCGCCTCTTCCAGCTCTTCGATGGCTTCTGCCATTTTGTCCCGCCAGGCGTCGCGAAAGAGATCCCCGGCGGCTCTTTCAGCCTGCTTCGCGGCATAGTCCAGCAACACGTCCCGGATGCACAGATAGTTTTCGATTTCGCAGCGCTTCCACTGGATCTGCTGAAGAAAAGCATCCGGAGGCAAGTCCCTGTCCAGCCGGTCATAAATGGCCACGCCCGCCAGATCCGGCCTGGCCTCCCGCAGCCCATGGAAATGCTCCTGCGCTTTTCGCGGCTGATTGGCGACATAGTGGACGAAGGGCTGCTCCAGCGCATCCTTTGCCGGGTGGTTCAACACTTCCGCAAAACCCTTGAGAATGGCCAGATCCGTTGATCCTTCCAGATACAAAACCCAGCCCTTTTGTTCTGCCAAATAGTAGTCCTTCGCGTCGATTTCCTTCAGGGATTTCATGAGCTGGGCCGGCCCTTTGTCGAGGCGGTGGGGCCGGCCGATAAAGGCCACGACTGCATCTCTCTGCGCCGCCTCTTCCAACAAAACCTCCGAGTGGCTGGCGGCAATCACCTGAGCGCCTCCCTCGGATGCGGCCTCGCTCAGAACCTGGTAAATCTGCCTCTGCCGCAGCACTTCGAGATGCGCGTCCGGCTCGTCGAGCAAGAGAACGGCGCCCGGATTCAGGGCCATATAGGCCAGCAGAAGGAGGGTCTGCTGCTGCCCCCGGCCGCTGGCCGACAAATCCAGCCGGGTTCCGTGATGATCCCGGTAGGTCATCACCACCTGCCCGCTTTCCCGCAGATACTGCGGCTCATCGAGGCGGACGCCGAACATCGCCCTCATGCGGCCGCTGAGCCGTTTCCAGGCTTCGCCCGACCCGTCGCTGGCAAAGACCGCATAGCAGAGGTTCCTCAACACCTCCGCCGTCCGCCCCTCCCCCAGCCTGCGTTGAATCGACCCCGGGTCCAGCCGGTCCTCCTGCGCCGCAAGGCCCGACATGGGCGGCAGGTAGGCCACTTTGACATCAGCGGCCTGCTTCGGCACCTCCATCCGCCCGCCATCTGCCGTGCGCCGCGGCCTGCAATAGAAGGACTCCTCGTTCGCATAATCGAACTCAAGCCCGCATCGCCACTGACCTTCCGGCCCCGTGCCATCCACTTCGATCTCAATCAGGACATTCTCTGTGCCCGGCTTCCCGTTGCCGGTTTTTCCGGCGCGCACGCGCAGCGCGCGCCACAAGTGGTTGGCCGCGGGCACGGGGACGCTGGCCAGGTCGCGCCGGTTGATGGTCACACCGGGCCGCTTTTCGGGGATCTTCCCGCCGCCCCGCTTCTCCACCCAACGCCTCACGCCGAGGTGCCACAAGGTCAAAGCCTGTAGCGCCGAACTCTTCCCGTAGTTGTTCGGCCCTACAAACAGGACGCGCTGCTCGAGTTCGATCTCGGCCTCGTCGAACAGCTTGAAGTTGCGAATCCAGAGCCTCGTGAGCATCGGCCACCGCGAGGGGAGGCCAGCGCCCCTCCCCGTCTCGTGCCAATTATGCCACTCCCGGCCCGTTTTCAGGCGGCACGGCTTGGGGGTGCGGCCCCTTCATGGATGCGTGAACTCGTGAGCCCGCGGGATCAGCTCGCGGTAGACATCCGGCGGCACGTGCGTCTGCCAATGGCCGGCGTACATCGCCCAGCCCGTGGCGCCGCAGAAAATCAGCACAATCACGGCCGCCATCGCCCACGCGGGCACGGGCTTTTTCGCCGCCGCGAGCGTCATGTGCAGCGTGTCCTCGACCGGGCAGGCGGCCACGCATTCCAGGCAGCCGATGCACTCGGCCGAGCGGATCTGGACCAGGCGGTCCACCGGCAGCCGCTCGGGACAGGCTTTGGCGCACTTGGCGCAGTCGATGCACGTGGCCGCGTTGCGGCGGATCCGCAGCGGGCTCAGCAAGGCGGCCAGCCCCATCAGCGCGCCGTAGGGGCACAAATACCGGCACCAGAAATTCTGGATAAAAACCGATAAAACAACCAGAATTCCGATGACAACGGCCGCCGTGATGCTCAAATAACGGAAGAAATTGAGCATCTTGACGTCGGCAACGATGCCGTACGGGGAGTCGAGAAACTGCCGGATCGCCGGCGCGGACATCGATCCCACGGCATAGACGAACAGCCCCAGCAGGATGTATTTCAGGCTCCGCAGCCCGATGTCCAGCCACCGCGGCAGGAAGAGATTGCGCCGGAACGTTTCGCGGCCCAGCTTCCACAGGTACTCCGAAAGCGTCCCCACCGGGCACAGCCAGCCGCAAAACGATTTCCGCAACAGCAGCGACAGGGCCGTGAACGTCATGAACAGCACCATCGCCGCCGGGTGGATGGCCGGAATCCTGCCTGTTTCGAAGAAATACTTCGTGTTCATCATCCCCGCGATGGGCAGCCAGCCCTCCACGCCCGGCGGGCGGCTGACCGGCGGCGCCGTTCCGGTCTCGAACGCCCTCGCCCAGAGATAGAACTCCACCCCGATCCACACGTTCAGCAGCAGAAACGCCGCCTGCACCGCGAACCGGACCTGCTGCGAGCGGTCTTTGCCGTTCCGTTTGCGATACGCCTTTTTCTCGCGGCGAACCTCCGCAGGCGCGGCCATCATGATTCCAGCTTGCCGCGCGGCGGCGCCGCGCTCAGTGACTGCGGTCACCGCCGGGCGGCGGATTCTGGCACAATAGGAAGCCTGCATGATCCCAAAAGTTGGAGGGATTTCCGTGACCCGCGAAGAGTTGATCGCAAAAATCGAAGCGCTGCCGGCTGCCCTGCGCCAGCTGGTAGCCGGCGCCACCGCGGCCCGGCTGGACCGCCCGTACCGCCCCGGCGGCTGGACGTCGCGGCAGGTGATTCATCATCTGGCCGATTCGCACATGCACGCCTACATCCGCTGCCGCTTCATCCTGCTGGAAAACGACCCGCCGCTGAAGCCCTACGACCAGAACGCCTGGGCGCTGCTGCCGGACGCGGCCGAAGGCCCCGTCGAGCCCTCGCTCCAGATCCTCGAGGGCCTGCACGCCCGCTGGGCGGCCTTCTTCCGCAACGTGCCCGAAGACGCCTGGCAACGCAAGGGATACCACCCCGAGTACGGCCCGGTGACGCTGGAGCGCT
>Ga0308389_1001887_pt1 | contig 13703 bp, 8 predicted proteins | sample Hotspr2Sample148_FD_202362 | JGI IMG/M metagenome (GOLD analysis project Ga0308389, IMG submission 202362) | Hot spring phototrophic mat microbial communities from Mushroom Spring, Yellowstone National Park, Wyoming, United States - 20040719_148 ... | reverse complement strand
GTAAATTTATATGTTATCTTAAATATTGTAAAATAATAAAGAAATTAAATGCTGAATTTAAAAATACATTGTTTCAAACTACTATTCTTCGTTTTAATTTTATTTTTTTCATCACCTTTGTTTGCTGACACTGCTGTGCTTCCCTATAAGGTTGAAAGTGCCGATAGTTCCTATGATGAAACCTTAGGCAAGGAGTATGCAAAATTAGTTGCACTGGCAATGCACATACAAAAAGGCATTGCAATATATTCCCATGATCTTCTTGAGAAAGATTTACATGAGTTTTCTATTGACCCACAGGGCGTGGTGGGAAGTGAAGCGCTGGATATATTAGGCAAATCCCGCTACATTGACCGCATACAGATTGGCACGCTTACCAAAACAAAAAGAGGCTTTGCAGTTAAAAGCATTGTGTATGAGGTTGCCACACAAAAAATTGTTTCCCGATGCACTGAATATGCTGATACACTGTTTGAACTTGCAAACACAGAAATGCGTTCACTGTACCTTAATTTCCCTGATAACACACTTGCGCCGGGGAAAAGTGTATATGATATTGCCTTTCTTGTAGATAATTCATACAGTGCAAGCCGGGAGTGGAAGGATATTAAGCGCGGCATCATTGCACTATGCGATAGCATAAGCGATAACTGGTCAGATATGCGCGTTTACATTGTGCCAATGCTTTCGCAGTCAAAGAAAATTGGAACGTATGCAATTGCAAGTGCTACAACTCTGGATGACACTTTACAGGAACTATCGCTTACTAAGGGAATTGTTAAAAGCATAACACCACAGATTGGCTACATTGCAAAAAGTTTACCGTGGCGTAAGGATGCAAAGAAGCTGTGTGTGATTATTGCAGCTTCTTCTTGCAACTACACTGAAGCGCGTTCAATGCGCTTTATACTGAAAAAAAATAATGTTACTATCTATGCGGTTGGTACAGGGACATTGACGCATGCTGACCGCGTTGCGCTTTCACAATTTGGCGATAGTTACTATGATATAACCTATCATCAGCGCATGTATGATATCAGTGGCAATCCGGTTGATGTCTTCTGTGAGGCAGGAAGGATATTCCATGGAGATGCCGGATCTCGCTGGAGAAACGGCGTGACTACTAAGACAAAAGCAGCAAAGCCATTTGTTGCAGAGGTGTTTGGCGCAACCGCTGCCCTGCCGTATGAACTGCCCACCATTTATCCAAAACTATCGCCCATTAAAATTCTTAACACCGATGAATTGGAAAACAATATTGTTGATATTTGCCAGGCGATTGCAGCAGCCAGTACGGTGCAGGGAAAGGACATAGCACGGGTACTGTTGTCAGGTGAGGGGTATTCGCTGTGGCTTCCGGTTGCAGATGCGAGTGTACTTGCATATCTTAAGCAGAATCAGAATATACGTATGTATATAGGCATTTCGCCAAAACAGGATTTGAGCGCGCCGTATGGTGTGGCACTTTTACCGGTTGCTGTCACCGGAATGCCGGGCAGCCACATACCTTCCATGCTAAAAATGACACTTAAGGATATTATACAGCGTAAAGGTTTTTCAAAAGGGCTTTTTAATCCGCCAGTGTGGTTTGTGCCTGTTACTGTAACACAGATTATGGTATATGGCAGCCAGGATGATATACGCAACAAATAATACTTGACGGTTGGAAATAAATTGAGTATATTATATATACATATTCGTTATGTAAATCTTTGCTTCCTGTTGGGGCAGGGAAAAAAATATAAAATAAATTGCCTTTCTGTTATAGGTTCCTGCATTAGCACTCTCCATGAAGTGTTTATTTTTTATCTATGGAGGATTAATCTATGCGCATGGACAAGCTGACATTAAAGTCACAAAATGCGTTATATGAGGCACAAAATATTGCTACACAATATAATCACCCTGAGATTCATCCAGAGCATTTATTATATGCACTTGTAAATCAGGAAGATGGAATTTTCAGGCCCATAGCCCAGAAATTAGGGGTTGCTGTTGATGATATAAAGCATGAGGTAACGCTTTCTTTGCAGTCATTGCCAAAGCAGTATGGTGCAGGCCCTGGCGGTGGTACTATGTCTGCTGGGTTGCGCGATGTGTTGAACAATGCCTGGAATGAAGCAGTTGCTTTGAAAGATGAATACCTAAGCACTGAGCATCTTATCTTAGGGCTTGCAACAACCGGTAAAAATAAGGCACGCGATATTTTAAACTCACATGGATTTACCAAGGAAAATATACTGCGTGTGCTTGCTGATATTCGTGGCAGCAAGCGTGTAACCGATGAAAACGCTGAGGATAAGTACAATGCGCTTGAGCGTTATGGCCGCGATTTAACTAAATTGGCACGGATGAACAAGCTTGATCCTGTTATTGGCAGGGATGAAGAAATTCGCCGTGTGATGCAGGTGCTATCGCGCAGAACAAAAAACAATCCTGTGCTTATTGGCGAGCCTGGCGTTGGCAAAACTGCCATTGTTGAAGGATTGGCTCAGCGTATTGTTGCCGGTGATGTGCCTGAGAGTTTAAAGAATAAACGTGTAGTTGCCCTTGATATGGGTGCACTCATTGCCGGTGCAAAATACCGTGGTGAGTTTGAAGAGCGCTTAAAGGCTGTTATTCAGGAAGTGGAAGAGTCTGATGGCGATGTCATTCTCTTTATTGACGAATTGCATGTGCTCGTAGGTGCTGGTGCAGCGGAAGGTTCGGTGGATGCATCCAATATGCTAAAACCTGCGTTGGCACGCGGTGAACTTCGCTGTATTGGTGCAACAACCTTAAACGAATACCAGAAGTATATTGAAAAGGACAAGGCACTGGAGCGCCGTTTCCAGCCTGTGTTTGTTGGCCAGCCTTCAGTTGAGGACACTATCGCCATACTGCGAGGCTTAAAAGAGCGCTATGAGGTGCATCATGGCGTCAGGATTTCGGATTCCGCTGTGGTTGCTGCAGCGGTGTTATCCAACCGCTATATCACCGACCGCTTTTTGCCCGACAAAGCAGTTGACCTTATTGATGAGGCTGCTTCGCTTATTAAGATGGAAATTGACTCAATGCCCATTGAGTTAGACGAGATTGAGCGAAAAATCCGCCAGCTTACTATTGAGCGTGAAGCAGTGAAGAAGGAAAAGGATAAAGCCTCGTTGGAGCGGCTGGCAAAGATTGAAGAGGACTTGGCTAATCTCAATGAGAAGAAGAAGGAGCTTTCCGTCCAGTGGCAAAATGAAAAGAACATCATTTTAGAAATACGCAAAATCAAGGAAGAGATTGAAAACCTGCGTGCACAGGAACAAAAGGCTGAGCGCGAGGGTAATCTTAACCTGGTTGCTGAGATACGCTATGGGAAAATTATTGAGCACGAAAAGAAACTTAAAGCGCTCAATGATAAGCTGACACAGATTCAAAAAGAGCGCAAGCTTTTAAAAGAAGAGGTGACGGAGCAGGAGATAGCTGCGGTTGTTTCACGCTGGACGGGCATACCGGTAAGCAGGATGTTAGAAGGCGAGAAGGAAAAACTCTTAAAGATGGAAGAGATTATTCAAAAGCGCGTTGTTGGGCAACAGCAGGCAATACAGACCATTGCAGATGCTGTCCGCCGATCGCGTTCAGGGCTGCAGGATCCAAACCGGCCTATTGGTTCATTTATCTTCTTGGGTCCAACAGGTGTTGGTAAAACCGAGACAGCAAAAGCTGTGGCTGAGTTTTTGTTTAACGATGAGAAGGCCATAGTGCGCATTGACATGTCCGAGTATATGGAAAAGCATGCTGTTGCACGGCTTATTGGTGCACCACCCGGCTATGTTGGCTATGAAGAAGGCGGACAGCTTACCGAGGCAATACGCAGAAGGCCGTATTCGGTAGTGCTTTTTGATGAGATTGAAAAAGCTCATCCTGATGTGTTTAATATATTTTTACAAATACTGGATGAAGGAAGGCTTACCGATTCTAAGGGGCGCGTGGTGGATTTTAAGAATACGCTTATTATCATGACGTCAAATATTGGTACAGCGTATATCTCTGATGCATCAATACCGTATGAACAGCGGGTAAAAGGTGTGCAGCAGGAGTTAAAGCAGCACTTTAAGCCTGAGTTTTTAAACCGTGTAGATGACATCATTATTTTCAATCCTTTGACCCGTGAGCATATTAATAAGATTATTTTGATACAGCTCAATGAAGTGGGCAAGAGGCTAAAGGAGCGCGGCATAAGCTTGGAATTAACAACGAAGGCGTTAGATTATTTAGTTGAGGTTGGATTTGACCCGCAGTTTGGTGCGCGGCCGTTGAAGCGTGCATTGCAGCGGCATATACTGAACCCGCTTTCGGTTAAGATATTGGCTGGCGAAGTGATGGATGATGATACCGTAGTTGCTGACTATAAAAATGGTGAAATACAATTTACGGTAAAGCGGCATAAACCTGAAAAGAAGGTTGTGTAGACTAATATTCCTGCGCACTATTTTTATGGTGCGCAGGAAAAATAAAGATAAATAATTGACACTATCTCCACCTTTACTATAATTTTCATAAATATTCTGTCTAATCAACAGTACATTGACTGAAGGTGGCGTCATGGATTGGGAACTGTATGATGTGAATAATATTTTGCTGCCGGTTGAGCATAAGGTTGGCGCCTTAAACCGTGCCAAAAACCTGGTAGCCGAAATGACACACCCCAACATCGACTGGAAATACATGGTCACCGAGCTTAGAGCATATCTGTATGACTACATGTACGACATTGTTCCCCACAGCGACAAGGTACTGCCCATTATCTTTCATTACCTTAAAGAAGCAACGGTTAGAAAGCGCGGTTCAACAATACGGGCAGCTGATACGTTTTTGGATCGCTATCTCTTTTTAATAAAAAAAGAAATTGAGGGCGATAGTTCCCTTGAAAACATCACTGCCCAGTTTGACCGTGAGGCAATAAACTTTTGCCAGATTTTGATTGCCGACACCAGTGATGGATTTTATTTAGAAGATGTTAACCACAGAATTTTACAATTATTAGAGCTATCCCTTAAAAGAAAAACAAAACCTGAAAAGCTTTTTGAGCTATGCATAGAGATTATTATAAACCAGTTCCAATTGTATATTGAACGAAGCATCATTGTTGAAGATGAAGAAGTGTATTCACTGCAAAATCTGTTTAGTATTGAGCATGAGCATATACGGCAGCTTGAGCAGTTGATTACATCAGTTACACAGAAAGCATATCAGGAAAAATTAAAAAAGGCTAAAGCATTTAAGAACAGTAAAAAAGATAGGGCATCACTTCTTGCGGACATTAAAGAGTTGATTGATTTTCACCATAATACTGCCATCTGGGAAAAGATTTGCATTGCTGCAAAAGACTGCATTACGCAGAACATCATTGAATATGATGATGTGATTTTAACGCTGCTAACGTTTCTTGTTAAAAAGTCGCAGGAAGGCAGGGATGCCAATTTGCAGCTATATATTTCACGCAGTGTTGCTTCATTGTGTGGCGTGCTGGCACAGCAAAAGCGTTTTGTCCTTTTAAAGCAGGTTGTGCAGATGGTAGTGCCGGTGCTTATCGCCGAGATTGAACGAGGTGGCAATTATAATGCAGCATTTGCAACAATATTCAACATTGGCAAAACACTGATGCAATCGGATAACAGGCCCATCATTGACCTCTTTGTTGATATGCTGGTCCATGCAAAATTTTGTTTTCCGCAGTTTACAGGCATTGCACAGGACTGGTCGGTGATGGTGAATGCAAGCCATTTGGCAAATATACGCACATGGCTTGAGCTTATTGAACTTAATCCCGTATATATGAAACGTTTGGCTGCAAGCCTTATTGCCAATTTAACATTAGGGGGCGTCTTTTTAAAAGACACTGATGTTTTCCAGCGGGATATATCACGCCTTCTTAATAGCAACTATAAAGATGTGTTTTATCTTATCATTTCGCTTGCTGCTGTGTTTCCTGCATTTTATCACGATATTGGCGCTACAGGCAATATCCGTGCATTCACTGAGCGCATTGACACCAATCATCAGATGAATGACATTATTCATTTTATACGCAAACAGGTGCATGTGGAATCAAGCAGCCGCACGGTAGTGTTGTTGCAGCGGGTGATGGATTTTTGGCTTACCGGTGATAAGGAATTGTTAAAAGGAATGGTTCCTGTTGAAGTATATAATAATCTGGATCGCGCTTTTAGGCTTATTAATTTAGACAATGAGTCGGTGGCACGAAGGATATATACCGAAACACGCCACTATTTCCCTGAACTTGTAAATGAAAAATTCTGGGACTTCTTCTACAAGGTTGGCAAAAAGCGTTTCATGGATGTTGTAGCCCAGCACACATTTGAGGGTATGGATGAAGATGAAAAGAAAGATGCACTTGATTGTATTATGGAATATTTTGACAAGCAGTTCCCTGCCGAAATGACCAAGATGCTCCACCATATTGCAGGCATGTTTGATATTGATACATCGCGGAAACAAATATGGCGATTTTTATATGAAATACCGTATGATGAATTCAGAAATATGTTTGAAAATGTTCAGAAACTTGATGTGTCAAATGTTAATATTGAGAAGTTTATTACCTTCCTGCACGTGTATAGAATGATATATGATAAATATAATTTTTCAGATATACGGGCAATAGAAAAGCTGCACCAGTATGCGCAGGAAAATCTTTTTAGCCCGCCGGAAAACTTTTTTAAGCGTATTGAAAGCAATGATACTTTTGATGCATTAGAGGCAATCTTAGAATTGCAACACACATTAAAATGGGATATTTTGTTGTCCCCACAGGTTTTTGAGCCGGTGGATACCATTGAGTTTAAACGACATATTGCGTTTGGTATCCCTTCAATGTATGGTTCATACAAGGAAAAGAAGTTTGATACGCTCAAGGTATTTTTCCATTGCAATATTGTACGAATGCTTCTGTTTGAAAAGATATTAGAAAACATTAATATCTATCCTCACCAAAAGATTGACTATGATGCCATTAAGCGTGTCATAAAGCTTTTTATACAATCATTTGAGATTGATGGCCTTGCAAATCACGAAATGAGGGCTGTTACCAGCTTACTTGATGCGCCAAACATAACATTGACACAATTTCGCGATATAGTGAATAGCCTTCTTGTCATTCACGGTGAAATTTCTGACAGGTTCAATGATACATTTAAATCAGTAAGTCGTATCGCCATTAAAAATATAGGCATTGAAAATATAATTTCAGATTTTATACCACCAGATCAGCCTGCAAGTATTGAAGTTATTGTTGATAGGTTTTTGCGTAATCGGGTAATGCAATCCCCGTTATTGCAGCTACTGGATAATCTTTTGCTTAAGTTGAAAGATAATCTTATTCGTGAATTGTCTTATCTGGGCAATGAGGTTATACTCAATAAGGTTGATACCCGTACACGTAAAGGCAGGCTTGTCCACATTATTGGTAAATATAGCGGGCAACATGATGAAACGGCACTATATGCACCGCTATGGGAGGTTGGTGCCAAGGCTCAGGGATTAATTATTGCAGCAAACATTGAAGGTATCAACGTGCCCGAAGGCATGGTCATTTCTTCAGAATTATATAAGCGTATAAAAGACGGCAATATCAATAACCCGCGCTTTAAGCGAAAGCTCATCTACATGTTAAAAAAATATATTGATGAGTTTACCGGGTACCGTTTTGGGAACCCTGAAAATCCTTTGTTGCTTTCGGTACGAAGTGGAGCAGTGTTCTCTATGCCTGGCGTTATGGATACTATCACCAATGTGGGAATGACCGAGGATATAGTGCCTTATTTTACTCAGTTTGATGAATGGTTTGCATGGGATTGCTATCGCCGAGTTATCCATGATTTTGCAATATCAGCATACGGTATGGATAGGAAAATATTTGAAAATCTCATGACACAGGCAAAGGATGAAGCCGGCGTTGATTTAAAAGAAAAGCTCAATGGCAAACAAATGTCCATGCTTACCCGCAAGTATCGCTATGCAATTAATAAGGCAGGCTACTCTGTTCCCAAGGATCCGTATGAGCAACTATTTTATGCTATCATTGCAGTATATCAGTCATGGGATTCCCCTATTGCCAGGAACTATCGCCGCTTCATAAATTTATCCGATGACTGGGGCACAGCCGTTATTGTGCAGCGAATGGTATTTGGGAATCTTTCACCTAATTCCATTACCGGTGTTGTTCATAGCCAGTATATAGAGTATGAGGATGTGCAGATAGCAGGTGAATATAAAACCCGTGCTCAGGGACACGACATCGTTAGCGGTGTTGCCAAAGTGTTCCCCATCAGTGAGCAGCAGAAATTAAAATTTGCACGCTTTGCCCTGTATCCATCAATGGAAAAAGCATATCCCGGGCATTATGCAACATTACGGGATGCGGTTACCCGTCTGCGTAAGCGCTGGGATAATGACATTGAGGTTGAGTTTACGTTTGAAAATGAAAAGCTGTATATACTGCAAATCCGTGGTATGGCAAAACACATGTTTGATATTGAGGAACTTGTTGAACCGCCGCAAGAGCTTGCCCAATACCTGTTGGGGCAGGGGCTGGCAGCTTCTGGTGGTGCAGTGTCAGGCAGGGCAGTGTTTGATATTAACCGCATTGAGATAATGCGCATGCGCTATCCAAAGGATAAAATAATATTAATACGCCCTGAGACAAATCCGGAAGATGTTATTGGTTTGCAAAAATCTGATGGCATACTGACATCAGTTGGTGGAATGACCTCACATGCAGTGTTACAAATGCGACGGCTTGAAAAATCCGGTGTTAGCGACTTTTCTATAATGAAGATAGTTGAAGATGAAAATATTGCTGTTATAAACCGCGAGCAGGGTGGTAAAATAATAATCCGCGAAGGTGATTTTATAACTATAGATGGCAATACCGGGCATGTCTATTTAGGATTCCATCCAACACGGAAAGCTCATCGATAAAACCATAATGAGTGTAAAAAAGCTTGAAAAATAAAAATATGCTTTTTCAATTGTCATTAGAAGTTTAATTTTTTAAATTCTTTTTATTGATACATATTTTAATTTGTATATAAACACTGGGGGCGGGAATATCCTGCTTGATAAAAACTATAAAGCAAATGGAGGATAATTATGGCAGTATCACCTGATGCACCCATTGGTGTAATGGGAATTGGAAGAATAGGCAAGCTTTTGGTGTGGCTTTATGCTGCAAAAAAGCAGCATAAAGAGATTGTCATTGCAACAGGCAGAAAAGCTGGAACTTCATTAGACGATTTAGCAACATATTTTGAATACGATTCAACCTATGGTACCTTTGATGCCTTCATTGGTGGATTTAACGGCAAAAATGCTGTTGCAATTAAAGACGGTCATGTTTACCTCAATGGTGTGAAACTTATATGGCTTAATGAGCCCGAATACCGCGTACCCGGTAATATTCCGTGGAATAAATATGGTGTTGATGTTGTTTTTGATACCACCGGCAAAATGCTTGATCCCACACGCAATGATGATAATTCCCTTAGGGGGCATCTTAACCACGCAAAGAAGGTTATTCTTACTGCACCATTTAAAGTAAAAGATAAAGGCAAACAGATTCCTGATGATTCAATTACTTTAGTGGGTGGAGTTAATTTTGACAAATATGATGGCAACAAACATGTAATTATTTCCAATGCATCGTGTACTACAAATTGCTGTGCGCCGGCAATAAAAGCGTTAGTTGACCATTTTGGCGATAAATTTATTTCTTATGCTCTGACCACTGTCCATGCAGTAACAAATTCACAGTCAACGCTTGATGTACTGCCCAAGGATGGCGATAAGGACACCCGCAAACGCCGCAGTATATTAAACAACATGATACCAACAAGCACCGGTGCTGCCAAAGCGGTGCTGGAAGTTATTCCGGAAGTGCAGGCATTGGGCATTGGTTCACAGGCATCATCAATACGTGTTCCGGTGAATACAGGTTCTATTGTTATACTGGATGTTTCTTTGCTGGGTGATTATGACAATAAATACATCCATAATATATTCAGACAATATTCTGAAAAGAATCCTGACATTATGTATTATTCTGAAAAGCAGCTTGTGAGCTCTGATATAATTGGCAGTACGTATTCCACTATCTATGATGCCGAGTTTACCCACCATCGCACAACAAAACGAGGAGATAATTACTACACCATGGTTGACCTCAACTTCTGGTATGACAACGAATTTGGGTACGTGTGTTCACTGTCACGACTTTACGACCTAATTACGGGCAGGCGATAGTTACTGTGCATTAATTCATTAGAAATAAAAAAGGGGCTGTCTAAAAATTTTTAATATAAATTTCTTAAAGCACAATGAGTGATTTTTTGCTATAAAATGTGCCAAAATCATATCAAAACGAGCGCAAGACATAATTAAATGATTATAAAATTCACACAACGACTATTATTTAGACAGCTCCTGTTTAGTCTGTAATAATATAATGAAATAAATTATAATTGACACAGAAACAAAATGAAAGTATCTTTATAGAAAAAGAAGGGGATTATGAGAAAATATTTTGTAATATTAATTTTATTTTTAATAATTTTTAGCGCGAATGCTGTCTTTCCCAAGGAAGTTCCCTATACTTTAGAAGATAGGGATAGAATGATACGTTTAGAAATAAAAATAAATGAGATGGACAAACGCTTTGAACAAATAGATAAGCGTTTTGAACAAATAGATAAGCGCTTTGAACAGGTTTTAACTTTTTTATGGATATTAACAACAATATTTATTGCTATTACTACTGCGACGTTAGGTTTTGCGTTTTGGGATCGTAAACGGTCTAATGCTCTGACCCCTTTTTTTTTTATTTTTTTTTACACCCACTCAGCAATAGAATGCCGCCTGCGGTATAATTCCTCATAATGCATGAATTTTTTTACCCTCTCTGCAAAGGTTTTGCCTAACTTAATAAAATACTCGTGATGATCTATGGGCACTCCTACATCTGCATTTTCATCTAAATATGCCACTATACTACTATACCTGTGTTGTAAGGGACTGCCACACATCCTCTTTCGTACCGGATTATATGCTAAATACCACAATAACCACAGTAAATAGTGTACGCCGTTTTTTGCAAACTGCACAATGCTATCCTTGTACCGCTCATTCCAGAATGGTCCTGTTCTTCCAGTTATTTTGTTATACATCTCAGCAAATCGTGCCTTTATGTACTGCACAATACGGGATATTGGTGCTCCATCCTCTACCGTGTGGATAACCAAATGGATGTGATTGTCCATGATACAGTAGGCAATGAGCTTAAAATGGTATTTTTCTTTGGCTTTGCGCAGTATTTCCACAAAGACAGCTTTAAAGTAGTCTTCCTGGAGCATACCCCGCCATTCAATGCACCGGGAAGTGATGTGATAGGTAAGTTCTGGTAGTTGTACACGCAATTTCCTTGCCATAGTATTCCTCCATGTTTTAGAAATAAGTTTAAGGTATTCATTATATAAAACGCTTGAAGATGGAAAAATTAACAAGATTTGAGAAAAATTTTTAAAAAAATGTGAAAAAAATTAAAAATATGGGGTCAGAGCATATAAAAGTTCAATGTTCTATGTTCAAGGTTAAATGATTTTTTGAAGAAAATGGGGCTGGTCATGAATTGGGACGTATCGTTATGTTTTTACTAGGGTCGGAGCATATAAACAACAATCGCGAAGCGATTGAATACCAATAGCAATGGGTGAAACCCATAGAATGATGTTTCAACAGATCAAACCCTGAAGGGGTTTAATGTAATATGGGGTCAGAGCATATAGTTGCCTTATAGAAAAGCATTGTTATGCGTTTTATAGGGTCAGAGCAGTGAAACTAAAAAATTGTTGCATTTGCAAAATTTATTATTTACAATATATGAAATGATGATGAAGATTAATATATATTTGGAGAATGCCATGAAAAAAGTTTTTATAATGGTGATGTTAGCTATATTTGTGTCTTCTATTGTACAGTATGGTCTTAGCATTTCGCTTAATCCAAAAAGGGCAGCATGTGAACAGTCATGTGCTGAAGCAAAAAAGAAATGTATTGCCGATGCAAAGAAAGATGAAGTAAAAAAAGCAGCATGCAATGTTGCCTTTGACCAGTGTATGCAAAAATGTGCTAAAGATTATCCATAAAAAAATAATTAATTATTTTATTGCAACATATATTGGGATTAGCATTCAATGACTTTAATTATGTTGAAGTAAGTTGGGTATACTAATTCATTTTGAAAGATAATAAAGTAAAAGAATACTTTCAGATAATTGCAATTCTTGAAATGAGGGTTGCGGTATTATAAATTGCTGCCTATTCGGAGGAAAAAATGAAAAGAAAACTTTTTATTAGCCTAACGTTAGTTGCTACATTACTGGTTTTTGTTTATGCTCAAAACCCAAACCGTTTAAAAGAATCGGGATTTAATAGTGCATTTACTATACCGCTTGAAACTCCCTATGAACAATACGTTGAATTAATGACACATGTGATAGCCAATGCACGGGTAGAAACAAAAAATAAAGATGCTATTGTCTCAATGAATAGCCCATTTATCTATAAGCCTGCAATAAAACCGGTTGATGGCATATATCCTAAAGGCATATTGCTTATTCATGGGCTTTCAGATTCGCCATATTTTTTACAGGCAATAGGTAAGTATTTTGCAAGGCAGGGGTTTTTAGTGTATGGATTACTTTTGCCTGGACATGGAACCGTTCCCGGCGATCTTCTAAAAGTGAAAAATGATGAATGGATCAAAGCCACGCATTACGGAATGTTACAGCTTAAAAAGAATGCAAAAAATGTATATATGGGTGGATTTTCTACAGGAGCAATATTATCTGTTCATTATGTACTATCGAACACAAACCATGATGTAAAGGGTTTGTTGTTATTTGCACCGGCATTTGCTATTTATTCAAAATTGGCATGGATGGCACCTGTTGTTGGCACATTTAAGGATTGGCAGAGCATTGAAGATGATGTTGATTATACCAAATATCAATCATTTACATTTAATGGTGTAACACAAACGTACAGGCTTATAAAAAAGGTGGATGAATTATTTAATGAAGGCAAAAAAGTTACAATCCCCGTGTTTGTTTCCCAAAGCATAGATGACAGGACTGTAAGCACTGAACGCACACTATTTGTAATGAAAAATTATATTACTGGCAAAAAGTTGTTTATTTTGTATACCACACAACCTGAAAAGGATTATGATGGCGAAGATAATTATATTATCACCATGAATAGTTATATTCCTCAAGAAAAAATATTAAATATACCACATATATGTATCACCATCCCACCTGATGATCCGCACTATGGTAAAAACGGTGATTATCGCAATTGCTTATATTATAAACCCAATACACCAGAGCGGCAGCAATGTTTAACAGATCCTGAAATATGGAAAGGGGAAAATACTGAAGAAAATATTGCAAAGTATAAAGTCATTACCCGGTTAACCTATAATCCATATTTTAACGATATGTGCAAAAAAATGGGTGAATTTTTATCAGCTATTGAAAAATGATACATACGTGATGGTCCAATAAATACAGTAGGGATTCCAAACATGGTGCCCATATAGCTGTATAAATGATGCGGAGGTTCAATCATTATGAATACAAAGGTGGCGATAGTTACCG
>Ga0308389_1001885_pt1 | contig 13716 bp, 6 predicted proteins | sample Hotspr2Sample148_FD_202362 | JGI IMG/M metagenome (GOLD analysis project Ga0308389, IMG submission 202362) | Hot spring phototrophic mat microbial communities from Mushroom Spring, Yellowstone National Park, Wyoming, United States - 20040719_148 ... | reverse complement strand
CTTCCGGTTGGATGTGGGGAATGTCTTCGGTATAGCGGGTGCGAGTCTCCGCGCAGCGCTGCAACCGGCCGCCACACTTGGGGCAACAATCGGCCCGGTGCTACTTGCGGTGGTCGATGCGTTGGGGAGGCTTTCACCGCGCGCCCGGATGGCCCGCCTTGGCGCTAGGGCGTTTTTTCCGCGTTTTTCCCGGCGGTTTCTGGTAGGGCGGCTTCGTGCCCGACGGAAGTAAACAAGGCAAAAGAAGCAGACGAGATTTGCAAGTGTGGTTTCTGGTAGGGCGGATTCATGCCCGAAGGCGTTCGCTATCTTTCCCACCCCTGCCGTCCGGTTCGGTGTGGTTTCTGGTAGGGTGGCTTCATGCCCGAAGGCGTGGAAGGCGTCTGATGCGACTGGGCTGCCAGCGCCGCCTGCTGCTCGGCAATCCGCTTGGTCAGGGTGAGCAAGGCCAAGACCACTGCCTCCGGCCCCTGCTGGTAGATCATCCGCGCCTGTTCTTCGGTCAACGTCCCCTGCCGAAGAACGTCCAGCAGACTTGCAGGCAAAGCCGAGGTCGATGTTGCCATGCCCAATACACATAACACATAACCCCGAAATCAACCAATACCAACTTCAGACGGCTGATTTGTCACGCGAATGATTTCCCATTGCATATCTGTCTGATCGCCGGGATACTTCGTCCTGTACATAGCTACGGCTCTGCCTTCCGTGACCTGACATGTTTCCTGGAGCAGAGTCGCAACGTTTTTATGCTTTCCTGTCGATTTGCAAAGACGCGCTAACGCCAAAGTTGCACTGAGGTCTTCCTTTTCCGAAACGCCACACTTTTCAAACGCTCAGCGACTCAGTTTTCCACTGGCGGCTGTAACCCACCGTGCGGGCGTATATGCTCGCCAGCTCAGACGTGATGCGGCGATCGGCGCTGCTATGCTGGTTTCTCGCGGCTGAGGGCTGGGCAATTCGCTGGTTTGCTGGCGGCAGGTGCGTTCAGCCAACGCATCCCGCGGCAGACTTTGCGCCACCTGCAAGGTCAAGCATAGGAATGGGTTGTAGGCGGAGCCGCCGACTGGCAATCTGTTTGCGGGTGTGGTAATCTATCACTTAAGGAGGGGCGCCCCGCCAACTCTCGACAGGGCATTCGCCGGCGCGCCAATGGTTTTTGCAAGCGGCCAGAAAAGCACTCAGTATTTCCGCAGCACGGTTTCTGGCGTATGAACATCGGGCAGATCGAATGGTTTGCCAGGTTCATCTGGAACATTTCCAACGTTGAGTTCTGCGATGGCTATCTACTTGGCAACTATCTACTTGGCAATACGATTTACCCTGCCCGAGACAATCTAGCCTGGTGGATCAAACCGGCGAAACCATCAGTACGGTGTCAGAGGATGGGCCAAGACTTTGCCCGTTGCCAGGGACGGCACAAGGCCGGGTTTCCCCGTCGTTTCCGGTTGGCTGCGGTTCCGGTTGGTCGTTTGTTCTGACGCACTGGGAGCGAAGCGATGCAGGTTGTAGTCATCCCTTGCGGTCCGGCCGCCAACGAAAGCGAACGCAAAGCTGTTGCGCATCTGGAAAATTCTCTGAAATCCGAACCGGGGCAAGGTGAGTGGATTCTTCTGACGAATCTGAGATTCTCACCGAACCCTCGGTTCCAGTCGGATGAGATCGACATTCTAGCAATTGGCCCTCCCGGTGTTCGGGTAGTGGAAGTTAAGCATTGGACTGCTCAGTGGATCAATCAGCATAGCTCGGAGGTGGAGGAGGAGGCCAAACATGTAGCTGCGAAAGCGCAGAAGATCGGCACAACACTCCGCAAGATTCTTAAGGACGTTGGGTTCGTGGGCGGTGCCATCCTTTTGACTCAAGAGCCATCCAAACTGAAGTCGTTGGCGGGCAAGGAAGTTCGGGGCGTTACTTTTTGCACGCTGAACGCTTGGAGAGAAGCAATTGGTGTTGACTTACAGCCTGTTCTTTCTCCGCTTGACGTGAGACGATTGAGTCAATTGCTAGAACCGAGAAGTCCGGTTGCCATTGACGGCTCACTGCGACGATTGGCTGGGTACGTCAACTTGGAACTCCAGACACCCAAAGACGAGCGATTCCATCGCGTCTACAAAGGCAGCCATCCCTCGCGGCGCGACCGAATCGTCTTGCACTTGTACGACTTGTCCGCCAGCGACGACAAGCAGGCCGAGGAAAAAGCGAGGCGGGAATATGAAGCTCTCCACCGACTGCAACTTTACCCGTGGGCGCCGCGCATTCTCGACTCCTACCAGCCTGTTCCAGGATATGCCGGGGAGATGTTCTTTTTCACCGTGGTTGATCCTGCGGCACCAACCCTGCAAGAGCGGGCTGCCGATCAGGACTGGAGCACAAATCATCGGCTGGAATTCGCCAGATCCGCAGTGCGAGCTTTGAAGACGCTGCACCAGCCGGAAGCAATGAATGGGGAGCCCCTCATTCATCGGAACCTCACTCCGAAGACTATACTCGTCAAACATGACAACTCTCCGATCTTGACCGGCTTTTACCGGGCGAGAATTCCCTCTGAACTCAGCGTAGCGAGCAGTAGCCCGCCTAGCGAGGCGGACTGTATGTGGGCAGCCCCCGAGGTGCGATCGCTCGGCTTGGCTGGAGCTGATTGTCGTTCGGATGTGTATTCCCTTTGCGCCTGCCTGCGGCTGTTATTTGAGGGCCGTAATGACGAAGCAAGTCAGCGAGCCCTAGAAGCTCTCGAACGCGGCCTGGCAGAAGATCGGGAACAGCGTTGCAGCCTTGAGGATCTGGAAACCTATTTCAGCCAATTGCTCGGCGAGCCCGTGCCGCCGCCACCGGCGCCACAGGCGCCGCCGGCGCGATTCTGGACCGAGGACCAGATCGTGCAGTTCCGCGATCGCAACTATCGCATTGTCACGCGGCTTGGCTCCGGTGGCGTTGGAACAGCGTTCAAAGTCATTGAAGTCCATGGCGACGAGGAGCTGGGGACCTACGTGGCAAAGGTAGCCCATGATCGCGAAGTGGGGCAACGGGTTCTGAGAGCCTACAGTCTCGTGCGGCCTCATCTGGCCCGCCATCCGTCGTTGTCTGCGATCTTCGAAGTAGCGACGGAGTGGAAGGAGAATCAATTCGTGGCGCTGATGACGTGGGTCGAAGGAATGCCTCTTAGTGAATTTGCAGGAGGTGATCTGGCCGGTCTGTTTCCGGAGTTGGCCGAGGACTTGCAAGAGGCATCCGCTGAATCGCTGGCGGTACGCTGGATACGCGACATTTGTGAGGCACTCGACCAGTTGCATCGCAATGGTCTGATTCACGGCGACGTAAGCCCGCGCAATCTGATCGTGTCGGGAAGCAGCCTGGTGCTAACCGACTACGATTTTGTCGCCAAAGTTGGCGAACGGATTACTGCTCCGGGCACGGTCATATACTGCTCGCCCTCGTGCGAAGAGGGACAAGCGGCTTCTCCTTCCGACGACTTTTACGCCTTGGCTGCCAGCTTCTTCCACGTGCTGTTCGAGAGGGAACCTTTCCGATGGGGGGCCGCGTTGAACAAACGGCGCGGCCTCAATTGGGAGGGCCTTGAACGCGACTCCTACCCGGCGTTGACAGCGTTTCTGGAGAGGGCGACGCACCCCGATGCTTCCCAGCGATTCAAGACGGCCGCGCAAGCACTGGAAGCCCTAGCAACGCCCGTGCCAGCGGAGGGGATGGCCGATGCCAAAGATGCGCAACCGATCGCCGTTCCCGTGTCGCCTCCTCCGACGCCGGCCCCGGCCTTGGCTTCCGCTGCGCAGGCAATTTGCGCAGTTGAAGTGCGTAAACAACGAAACGATTGGCTCCCCGAGCTACTGCAATCGTATCCCGGCTCTCGATGGGGAAACCGCGAAACTCGAGGGCTTGATACTGCCTTTGCGGCGCAGACGTATGTCGAGACAGCGTTGGAGGAAACGCTTCTGACCGACATCCACCGGCGTCGCGTTCGCTTGGTCGTCCTTAGCGGCAACGCCGGCGATGGCAAGACGGCGCTGTTGCAGCATCTTGCGCAACGCCTGGGTTTGGGGAAAAGAAGTTCCTCCGAGCGGATTCTGTCAGGCCGGCTCCATGACGGTTTGGAGGTCCGCATGAATCTCGATGGTTCAGCGTCCTGGAAGGGGCGCTCGGCCGACGAGATTCTCGACGAGTTTCTAGCCCCGTTTCAGGATGGCCAGCCCCATCGAAACATCGTCTGCCTTCTTGCGATCAACGACGGCCGACTTCTGGAATGGATCGAAGGGGTAAAGCAACGTCGTGGACATGAGACGCCGCTCATCCGGGAGCTTTATGAGCTTTTGCAACAGGAGGCAGTCCGGCAGGAGTCGTACATTCGGTTTATTAACTTGAACCAGCGCTCGCTCGTCGGCGGCGTGACCAGGGATGGAAAAAAGATCGAAACGGGCTTCTTGGAGCAACTGCTGGATCACCTCTATGGCGGCCAGAAGGCCGCTGATAAATGGGCCCCATGCCAATCCTGCTCGTCACAACAACGCTGCCAGGCCTTTCAGGCGGCGTGTATTTTCGGTCCCGAGCCTTCGTGCCCTTCCACAGATCCAAGGATTCGCAGACGAGCACGGGAGCGGCTGTGTGAAGCCCTCCAGGCGGTTCACCTTCGCGGAGAGACGCACATCACCGTCCGCGAGCTGCGCGCTGCGTTGGTTTACATCCTCTTTGGAACACACTCCTGCAACGACTACCATGCCGGCGCGGGGGAGGACCAACATTTTACGCCGTACTGGGATCGAGCCTTCGCGGCCGATTCTCCTCATAGGCAGGGGGAAGTTCTCCGTGAACTGGCCCGCTTCGACCCGGCCCTGGAGGCGCATCCGAAGATTGACCGCTACTTGTTGGCGCGGCCGATCGCCGACAGTAGCAGGACCGCGCCGCACTATCCGGAACTGACGCTCGGATCGGCGCGGCGACGGGCCTTCTTCGAATGGCTGCCGGAGCACATAGAGGAGATTGCCGGAGACGCCGACGCCCTGGGCCTTGCGCGTGGCCGGCACCTTCGCTTGTTCCGCGATCTACCGTTGGCTGATGAGCAGCAGCGCACCACGATTTGCGAACGTCTATGTGCCGGCATCTCGCGTCTGCAAGACTTGCCCCCGCAAGCCTTAGAGAAGCACGGAGTGGTTCCTCTCAGAATTAGCCAGCGCACGCCCACCGAAACCATTTTCTGGGTCGAGAAACCGCTGGACGCCTTTCGGGTGGAGCCTGACCTGCCGGAGACCGAAGGAGTGGAGCGGCTTCATCGTCAGATCAGCCTTATCTACCGCTACCGCGATTCGGATAACGAGGAACGACTGCGGGTAGGGGCTGAGTTGTTCCATCTGCTGTTGGAATTAAGCGAAGGATACCAGTTGGGTGATGTGTCAACCGATGATACCTTCGCCCATCTCTCCATTTTCGTTCAACGGCTGGTTCGAGAAAATGAACGCGATCTGCGCGCCTGGAACCCGATGCAGGATGATGCAATCTACAGAGTCGCTGCTGACATTCGCCAGTCGGAAACTGGGCCAAAGCAGATTCTTGCTATTACTCGCCTCTAAATGGGATCGCTGGTATGAGTCCTTCAAATGCTCCCACAACGCCGCGTGGAATCGTCGATGAGGTGCTTGGGCGCAGAACGACCCAGGAGGTCTGGACGAGCAACTACGAAAAGGCCTTGCCGATCTCCGTGCGGGACTTCGAACTAAGCGCCGTCCTCCCGGCAGTCTTCTACATGTTTCGCTTCGCCCACCGGCGCGGAAAGGGACGCTTCCTTGAAACATTTGGGGGCGAAAGCGGAACGCCCAGCGAACGTCGGCGGGCGGCGACCATCGAGCGCATAGCCGACGTTCTGGCTCAAAACGAGTGCTTCGATGGATTCGCAGGTCCGACCGAAAAGGCCATCCTCGGAGATCTGCTTTTGTCTTTCTGCCTGGAGAACGCGAAACGTGCCCTGGGACGCACCGAGCAGGTGCAGCGCGTGCTTCCCACACATTACATGGCAAGCTGGATTGATCTGCCGGAGGCGGTGGCGAATCTCCGATATGTTCCCGAGATGATCGTGGCCATGTTGGCTGACCAACAGGGGGATTATGTTGAGCAAAACCAAGAAGGGGACAAGAATTGGTTTGCCGTGGGCCGCGATTTTGCGGAGAACCTGCTGTTGCGGGCGTTTTGCCCTGGGGTAGTTCGGAAAGGCCAGTTGGCCGACCGCAAGGCGGATCGATTTCAAGAAGACACGCCGGTGGGCCTAGACCAACTACTCATGATCCGGCTGGCCCTTCAACTCGGCGAAGCGCCCGACAAGCTACGCGGGCGGGAAGGAGATCGCATTTCCAATCAACGGCCGATCGCCGAACGGGCAGCCAGGCTTTTCTCGGAGGACATCCGACGCTTCGTCCGGGCTTATGCCGGTGTCATGCCCCGGCACGCCTTTGTGGAACTTCTGGAATCGTGCATGGCCGTCGGGTTGTTCACCATCGTCACCAGCGTCATCGAAATCCTCTTCGAGTGGGCCGAAACAGGTGAGGTCCGAAAGAAGTGCAAACAACGGCCGACGATGTTCTTCGTTGATTGTTCCAACGGTACGGATCGAGACTTGCGCGGTGTGGCCGAACAATCGGCGGACGAGTTTTTCCGGCGGATCGAACGTTTTCCTGTCGTGTTGATGGCGCTGCGATTGCTCGAAGATCGTGTGCGATACGACCCGGAACTCAAGAAGCTCAACATCGAGACCCGCCCCTACGCAACCGAGTGGCTGAACCTGCTGGGAGAACTGCTTTTCAAGAGGCGCCAGGAAGCGAATGATATTTTGCGTGACCTGGAACGCAAGGCGGCCCAACTGGCCGAACGCCTCGAGCAAGAGGATTATTCGGAGGCGTCAGAGATTCTCCGAAACGAACAGACGCAGCCAAGCCCGGTATGGCGAATGGCTGAAGCCCTCACGTTCTTGCAGGGGCGAAAGAATACAGTCAACACTTTGACGTCCCTCATTGATTCCTCGCTGCTGATCGACCGTCCGAACGGCTTGGCAAAAAGACGCGCAGTGTTTCGCAAGAGTGCACCTGGCGGCGGTACCCGAATGCGAGACGTCCGGTCGCTAGTTTTTACTGATGCCGTTCTGGACTACTTGGTTCATCGGCATGTCTTGCCCAGCGGAAACAAGCCGGGCTACCAACCACTTTCGCTGAAGCGATTTCTCAACAAGCTGAAGGACGATTACGGGTTTTGCGTTGATAGCGCACCGAGCGGAATGACCATTTCCAACGATCTGCTCCAGCGCAATCGAGCTGTGCTCGAACGACGATTGCGCGACTTGGGGCTTCTCCTCGGTGTGAACGACGCCGAGGAAATGAAGCATCTGAAGCCGCGGTTCGAGCGCCCGGAGGAAAATCATGCTGCCGACGAATCTTCATGCCAGACTAATGGCCGACGCATTTGAACGGGTGCTCGGTCACCCGGACAAGGGGGCAATGGCCTTTGTCCGGTGTTTGACGCCCGAGGTGGTCAAGGCCCTCGCCGGCGATGCAAGCTTTGCCCCAGCGCGCTGGGAGGTGTGGCGGGTTGCAGACCTGGACGATCCCGGCGCGCGCACCATCACCGCCGACCGAGCGGTGGAGATGCGCGAGTCTAAGGAGAATGCGACGCTCTTGTTGGTGGATACCACGCTTGCCGGTGCCGGGATGGATGGAATTTACAGTGCCGCGTGCGAGGTAGATGAGGCAAGCCTGTTCAAGGAGGCGATTCGCCTTGCCGCTCACCAAGTGACACAAGCTCGTTGTGCAGCGGACCGGCGATACGCAGAACAAGCGATCAAGAAGGCGCGGGGGCACGGTCGTCGCTTCAGCGTGTCTCCCTGGACCGAGTTCGATTTTCTCGTCCGCATCGCAGCCGAAGGGCATCACCCCGGGGCTATGCTCCATCTGCTTGGCCTCTGGCCCGTTGCCCAGGCGGAGGAGTTGCCAGAGGGTGATGGGCTGGACCTCTCGCGTCTGTTCGTGGACCGTCTGCTGGGACCTGCCGCCGCCGGCTCAACTCCTGCTCAACGCATCGAGGCATTGAAGCTGCTAAATCCGACCGAGGTGCAGATCGCTGATTTGCAGCGGTTTCTGCGGTCTGCGGCCACGAAGCCGCTGCTGGGCGCACTGGCCGAACTTAGCGACAAGAGGCATCTTTGGGTCGGTTCGTTGCGGCTGGAGGGCGCAGCTCAGAACATTCAAGCAATTGAGCTGGTCCCGTGGCGCACGGGGCAGAACAAGATTGCCAAGTGGTCTGGATTGCGGGAGGCGCACGATCCGGAAGCTCCCCCCGTGCTGATTCTCTCTCGTGAACCCGAGAAGAAGGACAATTACGCGAAACTGGAGGTCCGCTGGAAGTCCAAACCGGACAATCTGGAAAAGGGAGCATGTGAATACCGCGTGGTGATCAAGACGGACATGGACGAGGAGATCGCCAGCCGCGAGGTCTCTCATTCCGGCAAGAAGGATCAAAAGTGGCGTTTCACGGACGAAGATTTCTCGATGCTCAGCGATGATGCGCTCATAAATGCCAGGGTCGTGGTCTCGGTTTTCGGCAACGACTCTGTAGAACCACAGGAGAGCGAAGAGTTCTGCATTTGCTTCGGTGAGCAAGCGGACTTGAAAACGGAAGGGGTGGGCAAGAAGGTACGGACATTCAGCGAGGGAGTCATCGAGCTTGCGGACCGGCAGGCCGTTTCCACCCTCGCTGATTCCCTCCAACAGTTTCCGGTGGATTCAAGAGGGTTCGTCCTCCTGCGAACTTCGGATCGCGGCAAGAAATTTCGAGTGGCTCTGCCGGCACTGGTCAAGGAAGTCGAGGAGGATTGGGCTGCGCGTTCCGGCCAAATCGGGCGGTGGCGAGTTCGGGTGCGCACGTCCGGAACGCGTGCAACCCCCGTAGAGTTTGTCCCATGCGGTCCACCTACCGTCGATGGGCAAACCTGGGAACGAGCCGCCACTGCCAGCCGGCGGATGGCCGAGCGGTTGGCGGTTGGTAAGGGTGTGGGGCAAATTTACGACGACCAATCAAAGACGTTCGACACCGTCGTCCGAGAATACCTGCTCGCGTGGGCAGCACTGCTGGAGCTAGAGGAAGCAGAGCCGTCACTGGCTCTCGCCAATACGGTTGAGGTCCAGTCTCTATCCGGGAGGACGATCGGCCTGATCGTCCTGCCCAGCCATCCCCTCCGAGTCGCTTGGCACGTGGCCTACGACAACCTCGTGCTCCACGCACGCTTCGAGGAAGACAGGACGCCAAAAGAGATTCGCGAGGAACACGGGATACTTGACGGAGCAATGTTCCCCGCATTCCTCCCCGGACTGAAAGAGGATGCCACCTTCGTGTTTGCCGATACGCTCGGATTTCACTGTGTCGGCATGGTGCCCGATCACGACAAGGAGCCGAAGGCTGCCGTGGCAATCCTGGCGCGGGCACTGGGAGAGAGCTATCCGACGGAAGCGGTACCCACTGTTGGGGGACAGAGTGCGCGGGTTCTGGGAGACGAAATCGTTAAGTACATCGAGTGCCATAATACGTCGCGGCTTCTACACATCCACGCTTTGAGGGCAGGAGACGGCTTCACAGTCGCCCGTGCATTGGGACACGTTCAGCAACGATGCCGTTCGAGGGAACAAGATGAGACCGAAGAGACGGAACACCAATCTCGGCTCGCATTCGTCCTGGAACTTTATCCGTCCGAAACGCAGCGCGCGGTTGCAGGACGTTTCATTGCCGAGGCCCGAGAGAAACGGCGCAGCGGCGCAGGCGTTCTGGAAGCGGAAGATCGCTGGATGTTGGAGTCGCTCAGCTTGCCAGGCTCTGTGAACCTGCCGCTGCTGCGCTGGGCGCGAAGGGATGACACTCATCCGAAAACTTCCGCCCACCTGGCCCTGGCATTCGATACCTTTGACTCACGAGTAGTTCCGGACGACCGGGATCGTTCGCCCAGCTCCCGACCGTTTTTCGCCTTTGGATTGCTGTCGTTCTTCGAGCGGGAGTATTGTAGTGTCCCCACTCCGGTTTGGCGCAGTCTCGTTCTGGAGCCGACAGAAGGCGAGAAACACCCTTCGGACCGCACGCACACGGATCGGCTGATCCGGCTCCAAAAGGCAGTCAATGGATGTGTTTCGCGGCATCTCCGAGCACGGGATAAACAGCCGATATTGCGAACCGAGATTCCCCCCGACAAGGCGCACAGCCTGAAAGAATTGCACAAGCTATGCGACTGGGTAATTACACTCGACCGCAACGCAGGTATCGAGTACTTCGATTCGCCATGTGACAACAAGGACATCTACGATGCCTACGTGATCGACTGCGTACCCGAGCGCGAGGATCTTGGCTGCCTGCAACTGATCACTTCAACAAGCAACCTGGAGGAAGTGCGAAATCTGCTTGATGGCGCGCTGGACCAGATGGGACTGAGCCACTCTCGCCGCAACGCCGAGTTCCTCATGGAGCATCTGAAAGCGCTCAGCGGCCGTCTGGCGATCCATCTAACGGGCCAGAAGGCGAAGACCTCAGAACTCATTGCGTTGGCAATGAGCCGAGCCAATTGTGACGCATTCAAAGAAAAAGAAGGAGATGACTGCTGGGTTTCGCTCGAGAGCGGCTTTCTCATTCCCGTCGATGACGTGCGAGACGTGCTTCCCCCACTAGTCAATTCGGACAAGGATGCAAGCCCGGATGACACGCCGAGCCGTCCCGACCTCATCTACGTCACCACGATTCCGCGCAAGGGACTTGTGTTTCGGTTTATTGAGGTCAAGTATCGGCGACACTTGCGAGCTGCGCGGAACCCGGAGGTTCTTGAGAACATTCGCCGACAGGTCGAGTCGTTTCACAAGCGATGGTACGATTACTACTCCAACGAAAATACCTGTTCCTCGATTCGGTCAATTCGCCGAGCTAAGTTAGCTCGCGTCCTCCACTTTTATGCCGACAAGGCCCAGCGGCACGGCCGGCCCAAGAACCAGTACGACAAGAACCAGTACGAGGAGATTAAGCGCGAGATCGATCGGATGATCGAAAAGGGCGGCGATTATTCGTTTGCAGATGTGGCGAAGCCTGGCCGAGGGTGGATATTTTGTCCAGAATACGCCGGCATGGAACCGCTGGAGATCAGCCCGCCTGATTGGGAGACTCGCATTTTTATGTTTGGACCAAGGGCGCTTCCCGACTCGAGATTTCGCCAGGACGATGCTACGCCATATACAGTCAACGAGGCCGCACCTGCTGAAGGACGGCCCTCCGCCGCTCCAGCCGAACACGATGCCAGGACGGCGTCTGCGCCCGATGCAGGCTTAAAAGTGGAGTCGCTCACCAGCACAGACATCCCCATGGAGCAGGACAAGGCACCAATGACAGCCAAAACGGGTCAGTTAGATCCCTCCCTATGCCTCGGAAAGGATGTTCTCACAGGAGCCGAGGTCCGTTGGACGTTGACTGTAAAGGGGAACCCTCACCTTCTGGTGGCTGGTCTTCCTGGTATGGGCAAGACAACGTGCTTACTCAACCTTTGTCGGCAGATGCTCGAAGCTGGCATTCAACCGATTGTGTTCTCCTATCATCAAGACATCGACGAGAAGCTCGCGCAGCTTGTTTCCTCAGTACGATTCTTCGACTTTGCGGGCCTAGGCTTCAACCCTCTGCAAGTCATCGATCGCCAATCGCGATTGGCGTATCTCGACGTAGCAGGCGCACTGCGTGACATATTTGTCGCCATCTTCCCGGAATTGGGCGATATTCAGGGAGAGAGCATCCGCAATGCTATCAAGCAGAGCTTCATCGAAAAGGGATGGGACGATCCCAATGCGGATTTGCAGCAATTGCAGGAACCTGAGTTCCGAAGGTTTTTTGACATTCTTCGTGACGCCCCGAAGCCTGACCGGGGACACCGCTCCTTGCTGGCACGTCTCGAAGAGCTGGCCGACTATCGCTTCTTCGACCTTGCGGAGTCATGCGGAAGCTTGTGGGACAGTACAGAGCCAACGGTGATTCGTATCCACAAGACCCAGAATGACAGCCTCCAGAAGGCGTTCGCCTCCTTAGTCTTCTACAAGCTCTACAAGGACATGTTCCGCAGGGGCATTCAACGTAGCATTACACACGCCGTGGTCTTCGACGAAGCGCATCGGGCAGCCCGGCTGAAGTTGATACCGACAATGGCGAAGGAGTGTCGCAAGTACGGCATTTCGTTGGTGCTCGCTTCCCAAGAGGCCAGGGATTTCCACGTCTCTTTGTTTTCCGCCATTGCAAACTACTTGGTTCTTCGCATGACCGAAGTCGATGCGAGGGCGCTGATTCGCAACGTAGCAAGCTCAGATCAGGAGCGGGCATTGATCGACAAGATAAAGCAGATCGAGCCGTACAGAGCCCTGTTTTTCTCCGAGCAACGAAAAAAGCCGGCTCTTGTTGCCCTGCAACCTTGAACAGGTAAGCTCGCGTCATCAGTCCGACTTGAGTGTGGAAATCGGTCAGAATCTATTTCACACGCCCACCACATGTGGTAGATGACTCTGCATGAAGCGTACGATATCCCGAACATTGGCCGAATATCCCGAATCGTTAGGGATGAGTTTCAGGATAACCGCCCGGCACCGAGCAAATAGCGCCCGCCGGGTGCAAGGTTGACCGGGTATTACGGAAATGGCGAGAGAAAACCTCGACAGCGGCGATTCTGGCTCCGGGTGAGGGGGTGGATTCGACGGGCAGCGTAGCCCATCATGAAGTTCGCCGGGCAGGCCGATTCAGCAATCGCGACCGTGGGGAGTTTTTCTCGGGCGATCTTGCCGGCCGGCGTCGGTTGCCGACGGTCTGACCAGGCCGCTGACGGTTAGCGGCCTTGGGTTTGACCGGCTCGGGGCGGCTTTGGCTTCACCGCACGAGGCTGTTTCTTCGCAAGAAACTTCTTGGCTGCTGCGGCACTTTTATAGTGCGGAGAACAGCCGTTGGTCATAGCAGTGCTCATTTCTTTGGTTCGGGGTGTCGGGAATTGAGTAACTGCTGTGTGCGGCTGTAATACTTTTGAAACGTGTCGCGGGAGCCGGGCAAAGAGAATCATTTCCAGGGCGAGGATCTACCACGTCGTCGCTACATGGTGCATGTCTAGCCCGTCGTGCATCAGGCGCGACGAGTAAGCAAACGCCGCAGCGACGAACATGTTGGCGTAGAACTGGTAGCAGCGGTAGTGGTTCTCGATCAGAGTCAGGTAACCCTGGAGCTTGCCTTCCAAGCGGCCAAACTGCTAGGTCGGCGGCACAAGGCCCGTGGCGTGCTGCAGGTGGTCGTTGATCGCCCAACGGACCACGCTGACGGTCACGCCGGAGGCCAGCGATTCCAGGGTGACGTACCTGACCCTGCTATGGTGGGCGCCGCGTGCTGCGATGCGCTGATCCGGCCAGCGACAGTCGGCGAAAAGTAACTGACTCCCCAGAGTGCCACTAACCCCGGCGCATATAGGCGATCACCAGCCCGAAGTTCTGCTTCGACAGAGTGCTCATGGCAGGCTGCCGCGACGGCCGACGGCCGATTGCCGGAAAACGCCCAACGGGTGCTCTGCACGCCGGTACTGTACATGTGTATATATATATTGTAGCACCTGGCGTTTATCGGTCAACTCTCCACTTGCCCACGGCCGACGACGGCCAGACGCTGACGGTGACGCTGGCCGAGGCACAAGCG
>Ga0308389_1001873_pt1 | contig 13782 bp, 12 predicted proteins | sample Hotspr2Sample148_FD_202362 | JGI IMG/M metagenome (GOLD analysis project Ga0308389, IMG submission 202362) | Hot spring phototrophic mat microbial communities from Mushroom Spring, Yellowstone National Park, Wyoming, United States - 20040719_148 ... | reverse complement strand
CATCTTGGTTGATAATGAGTTGGGCCATTGGGTTCCTCCTTGGGAAAAGTTGCCGTACAACAATCCTACTCGGAATCCTTTGGCCCGTTCTTATTCTTTTGTTAAAACTGCAAAACTACTGAAAATCAGTTATACTTGATTTTATGGATTTTATTCGCCAGATTATTTCATGGATATCGCGGCTCTTTGCACCTCCTGCATCCCCGCCTGCTCCTCAACCTCAGGACGTGCTGCCACAACCGATTACCCGCAAGGTGATGATGATCGTCTTCGATCCGATTGTGCCTGAAGGCGGTACTCAGCGATTGAGTCAGTACTTGAACTGGTCGGATGCGGATGTACTGGCAAATCAATATATTCAAGACCTGCAAACCTGCTCGCATGGTTACCTGACGTATCAAATTGTCGAAAAAATGAGTGTGGATGGATTCCCGCTCAAAAAAGATGGCTTTGTGTATTCGGTGAGCGGGTACTTGCAGGCCTGGCAGAATCAGACCGGTTTCCATCAGCCGGACCTGGCGGATTATGCCAGAATACTCAGCGATTTTAACATCGTTCAAAAAATCAACAGCGGTATCGTAGATGAAGTCTGGTTGTTTGGGATGCCCTATGCCGGTTTTTACGAATCGGTGATGGTGGGAACAGGCGCGTTCTTTGTCAATGCGCCGCCGCTCGCCGCTGCCGGCGTTCAGCGCTCGTTTATCATCATGGGGTTCAATTACCAGCGCGGGGTGGGAGAAATGCTGGAAGCGTTTGGTCATCGGGCTGAGTTTGTGCTGGGGCGTGTATTCCGCAACCTGAGCGGTAATGCGAATTTGTGGGAAAGGTTCACCCGCTACGATAAACTCCACCCCGGTCAGGCGGAGTGCGGTACGGTTCACTTCGCGCCGAATTCTCAGATGGATTATGACTGGGGCAACACCACTTTCGTCCCCAGCCGCTGCCGAAACTGGCTTAAATTTCCCGATCTTTCCGATCCGCCGGTGATGGTCAACTGTGCCGAATGGGGAAACGGCGAGATCCGTCAACATCATATCTGGTGGTTGAGCCTGTTTCCGCACCTGACCGGCCAATCCAACGGCATCTCATGGAACTGGTGGGAGTATGTTGCCGATCCGGGACGAGTGCGGTAAGCAAAATCAAAAAACTTCTGGGAGCAGCCATGACAAACCGTTTGGATGAATTTCAGGCGTATCGCCAGCGCATGAACGAGCGTATTTTGGGCATTGATCATCTTGGCATAAAACGCTTTTTCAATCTGGACACTTCCGCGTATCATGACGGGGCACTGGACGGCAAGACCAAAGAATTGCTCGGGCTGGTGGCTTCGATGGTGCTGCGCTGTAACGATTGTATTGACTACCATATTCTCCAGTGTGTGAAGGCCGGCTGGAAAGATGAAGAACTCTACGATGCCTTCAATGTTGCCTTGATTGTCGGCGGGAGTATTGTGATACCGCACCTTCGGCATGCCGTCGAAACGCTCGACCTGGCGCGGCAGCAGAACTAATTTTAATTCGCATGAGGATTTTAATCCTGCGTTCAAATCCGATTGCGCCAGACCCGCGCGTTGAAAAGATTGCGCGTGGACTGGTTGGTCGGGGATGGAAGGTGGAACTTCTTGGCTGGGATCGCACCGGTGAGATGCCTGTGACAGAGCAAACTGCAATCGGGGTAATCCATCGTTTGCCAATACGTGCTCCTTTCGGAAGTGGACTTGGCAACCTGCCCCAGTTGGTACGCTGGCAGATTGGATTGATGAGTTGGTTGCTTCGTCATCGTCAGGACTTCGATGCGATTCATGCCTGCGATTTTGATACGGTTCTACCTGCCCTGATGCTGCACTGGCTGTACAATAAGAAGCTGGTTTATGACATTTTTGATTTTTATGCCGATCATCTGAGACGGACTCCAGGGCTGATCAAGAAGATGATTCGGAAAGTGGATTTGTGGGTGATTGGGCAGACAGATGCGGTGATTTTGGTAGATGAAAGCCGCCGTGAGCAAATTCAGGGCTCAAAACCACGGCGCTTGACGGTGATTTACAATTCGCCCGAAGATTGGATGCCAACTGAATTCTCCCAGACGGACGAAAGCTCATCAAAGATTGGGCTGCGGCTTGCTTATGTGGGTCTGTTACAGCGCGAGCGCGGCTTATTTGAGCTGCTGGAGGTGTTGTCCAAACACCCTGACTGGGTTCTGGAATTGGCTGGATTTGGCGGCGATCAGGATGAAATTCTGGAAAATATTAAAGGCATGAACAACGTCCGATGGCATGGTCGGGTTTCTTACGAGACGGCGTTACGCCTTTCGGCGGCTGCGGATGTTCTGATTGCCACCTACGATCCGGCAATCGCCAATCATCGTTACTCCAGTCCTAACAAAATTTTTGAAGCGATGATGTTGGGGCGGCCGATCATTGTGGCTGAGAATACCAATATTGATCGGATTGTGGAGCGGTATAATAACGGTATTGTGGTTCCGTATGGAGATTGTCCTGCATTGGAGCAAGCATTGACCAGACTTTCGCTGGATGGCCAGACGCGTGAACAAATGGGGCGCAATGGGCGGCTTGCCTACGAAAAAGAGTATGGCTGGCATATCATGCGCGACCGATTAATTCAGTTGTATCAGCAGGTGATGTTTGAGCGTCAGCCGTAATGAGGGGATGACTTCTAAGCCAAAAATTGCCCTGGTGGCGAATACGGATTGGTATCTTTATAACTTCCGTTTGTCGCTGGCGCGGTTTTTACGCGAGCGAGGATGGGAGGTTGTGTTGATTTCTCCCGCCGGCCGCTTTGTTCGTCCATTGGAAAAGGAAGGATTCCGCTGGCGGCAGTGGCAGGTGCATCGCCGTTCCATGAACCCTTTTCGAGAGGCAGCCGCATTGATTGAACTCTGCAATTTATATCGTCAGGAGCGGCCGTTGATTGCCCATCATCTGACCATCAAACCGGTTTTGTACGGTTCACTGGCGGCTTTATTCAGCGGTGTGCCGCTTGTGGTCAATGCTATCACCGGTTTGGGTTATTTGTTCCTGAATGACCGCTGGCTGACGCGGATGGTGCGGCGGGTGGTGCTGCTGGCCTACCGCTGGTTGTTGAAGCGCCGAAATACCGCCGTAATTTTTGAAAACGAAACCAACCGCCAGCAGTTCATCCGCGAAGGGCTGGTGCGCGCCGACCGTACGTGGCTGATTGAGGGCGTGGGGGTGGATGTGCAGCGTTTCATCCCCCAACCCGAGTCAGACGGTGAACCGGTAGTGCTTTTTCCGGCGCGTTTGCTGCGGGAAAAAGGAATTTATACGCTGATCGAAGCTGCCCGCCTGCTCAAGCCGCGCTGTTCATTGCGGTTTCGGCTGGCCGGCGAGGTGGATGAAGGCAACCCCGGTTCGGTCAGTCCGGCCGAAGTGCAGCAATGGGTGGAAGAAGGCCTGGTTGAGTGGTTGGGCTGGCAGGCAGACATGCCGGCTGTGTATGCCCAATCCCACCTGGTGGTGCTGCCTTCTTGGGGGGAGGGCATCCCAACCGCCCTGCTGGAGGCGGCTGCCTGCGCCCGCGCTGTAATCACCACCGATTCGCCCGGCTGCCGGGATGTGGTGGAAGATGGCTTCAACGGCTTGCTGGTAGCGGTGGAAGACCCTTTTGCTCTGGCAGAGGCCATTCAAAACCTGATTGAAAACCCGCAAGAACGTCAGCGGATGGGGGCTAACGGCCGCCGGCGGGTGTTGGAACGCTTTGCAGATGACCGCATTCACGCCCAGACTCTGGAAGTTTACCAGCGTTTGATGGATAGCCGGAAGGAAAAGTAGTAATCAATCTGCTTGTGGTATAATCTTTTACTGTGCTTATGGAAACTACCATCTCGAAATCCTCAACCGATGTATATGACAGCGCAACACACCTCCCCCAGCTGCTGCTGGAGCTGAAGGAGGCCTGGCGCTACCGCGACCTGGTGCTCTTTTTGGTGCGGCGCGATATTACCGCCCGTTATAAACGTTCGGTGCTCGGCATTGCCTGGACAATGCTCAACCCGCTGGGGATGATGATCATTCTCTCCATTGTCTTCTCGGAAGTGTTTCGCGTGGCCATTGAGGGCTACCCGGCTTATGTGCTCAGCGCGCTGATTGCCTGGACGTTCTTTTCCCAAACCAGTTCCAACGCCATCAATGCGCTGGTTTGGGGCGGGGATCTGCTGCAGCGCATTTACATCCCGCGCTCCACCTTTGCTCTTTCGTCCATCGGCACCGGTCTGGTCAATCTGGTGCTTTCACTGGTGCCGCTGATTGCGGTTACGCTGGCGATCGGCATTCCGCTGCATGCCACGCTGCTGCTTTCTCCGCTGGCCATGCTAATGCTGGCGATGTTCAGCCTGGGCGTTGGGTTGCTCATTTCGACCATCGGTATTTATTTTGCCGATGTGGTGGAAATGTATCAGATTGTACTGACCGCCTGGTTTTACATTACACCCATCATCTACCCGCTGGATATTCTGCCGGAACGGGTTCAGGCCGCCGTGCAGTTCAACCCGATGGTTCATTTAATCAACCTGTTCCGCGATCTGGTCTTTTATGGTAAAATACCGCCCATTGAAACGTGGCTGTTGTGTTTCGCTATTTCTCTAGGGACTTTACTGCTCGGCTGGCTGGTTTTTACGGGGAAATCGGATGAGTTTGCCTACCGCACCTGAAATTAAAACGGCTGCCTCGGCCCTGGCCGCCAACGGCTTGCCGGTGGTGGAACTGCAGGATGTGACCGTGCGCTACCGCGTGCCGCGCGAACGTTACCGTACCTTCAAGGAATTTGCCATCCGCCGCGTGCAGGGCCGCGTGCAGTTTGAAGACCTGCTGGCGCTGGACGGTGTCAGCCTGCAGGTCTTTAAGGGCGAGGTGTTTGGGCTGGTGGGCGCCAACGGCGCCGGCAAAACCACTCTGCTGCGGCTGGTGGCGCGCGTCATGCGCCCCACCAAAGGGCGGGTGATTGTGCGCGGGCGGGTGGCGCCGCTGCTGGCGATGGGCGCCGGCTTTCACCCGGAGCTGACCGGGCGCGAAAATGTCTTTTTGAACGGCGCGCTGCTGGGCTATACCCGCCATCAGATTGAAGAAAAAATGGACTGGATTGTGGATTTTGCCGAACTGCGCGCTTTCATTGACGCGCCGCTGCGCACTTATTCTTCCGGCATGATGGCGCGGCTGGGTTTTGCGGTGGCAACCGCGCAGATGCCAGAAGTGCTGATCATTGACGAGGTGCTTTCGGTGGGGGATATTGCCTTTCAGGAAAAGAGCGCGGCGCGCATTTGCGAATTTTGCGAAGCAGGGGCAACCATTTTGCTGGTTTCCCACAGCATGGCATCGGTGAAGAAGATGTGCAGCCGGGCAGCCTGGCTGGACCATGGACGGGTGATGGCGGTTGACCAGGCCGAGGCGGTGGTGGAAAAGTTTGAAAAGTATATGAATTTATAATGAGGAAAATAGAAGAATATGTCCTTTATAGATTCCTTACGAGAATACTATCAATACCATCCGACCGAAAGACTATGGTATCCAAAGAGCGGTCGAAGCGACTTTGATTATTCGGATGGTGCCGAAGTAGAAGAAAGAATACTTTCTATTCTTGCATCCGCTAATGATGTGAGTTCATACTCGATTGAACTGCGAAATTCTATTTGTGATTGGCCAACACTATATCACCTCAGCCCCAATCGATCAAATCTTCTGCGACCTTTTGTAAATGATCTCAAGGGTGAAATTCTGGAGCTTGGTGCAGGGTTTGGGGCTATTACCAGGTTTATCGCCGAACAGGGTGGATCGATCTTAGCGGTTGAGGGTAGCGCTCGAAGAGCACAAGGAGCGTCTCTTAGATGCAAGGACTTAAATAACGTTCATTTTGTGGTGGATACGTTTGATAGTTTTAACCTCCCCTATCAATTTGATGTTATCACTATCATTGGTGTTCTTGAATATGCACAGAAATATTTTCCTAAAGATAATCAAGAGGATGGTATTAGAAATTTATTAATAAAAGTCAATAGCCTTTTGAAGGCGAATGGTCTTCTTATTGTAGCCATTGAAAATCAATTAGGATTGAAATATTTCTGCGGTGCACCTGAGGATCTTTATGGTGTGCCTTTTTTAGGTATTAATGATGCTTATCCTGAAAATAATGTGATTACATTTGGAAAAAGAGAGCTGGAATTTCGGTTGAAACAGGCCGGTTTTGCATACCAAAAATGGTGGTATGCATTTCCGGATTACAAACTTCCGGTATGTATGTTTTCTTCCAATATTGATGACGAGAAAATTGGATATGATTTCAGCCCGATCATCGCTTATTCTTCTACTTATGATCCGCAAAAGCCACGAAATCCCATTTTTTCACTTGAACAAACATGGTCTGTTGTCTTAAGAAATGGTCTTCTTTCATCTCTGGCGAATTCTTTTCTGGTCATGGCTAGAAAGGCTGAACGAGAAGAGGTTTATGATGATAGAGTATGTTGTTATTATTCTTTAGATCGTCGAAAAGAGTTTGCTAAAGAAGTCGTATTTCGAATTAACACTGGAAAAGGAACGATCCTTCTGGATAAAAAATTGCTGTTTCCACAAGAGAAATCAGACCCTAGCATTCCTCTCAGCGTTCAACTTGAAGATGAAGACACGGTAATTGGCCAAAATTGGCAATGGTCACTTGTAAAAAAATTAAATAAACCATCCTGGTGCATAACTGATATAACGGAGTGGGCACAGGTTTGGACAGCAGCTTTGTCTGAGTATATTTCAACCCGGTTTTCGATAGATACCAACTTTAGCATTCACACACCGCTGCCGGGCGACCTTTTTGATGCAGTACCCCGCAATTTAGTTGTTTTGCCAGGTGGGAAAACCAGATTTATTGATCAAAAATGGAAATTATCCATCGAGATTGAATTTGGTTACCTTCTATTCAGGGGTCTATTTTTATCTATACTAGAGGTTTCGAGCGTTGAGTATCCGCTAGTTGGCACTCCTGTTAATATTTTTCAACTTTTTAAACTAGTAACACAACATTTGGGATTTTGGGTTACCCCTTCCGACTTCGCTCGTTACTTGCAAATGGAAAGCGATATCCAAAAATGGGCCTTGGGAAAAGAAGTCAATCTGGATTTGGAAACGTATCTCGGTTTTAATTTGAATATCCGTCAATCTGCTCTAAACAATTCAGAGCAAATGGTTCAAATATTTCAACAGCTGGCCGAGCGGGAACAGGCATTAGAGGGGCTGCGGGCGGAGTTGAGCGCCAGCCGCGAGCGGGCGGCCTTGCTGGAAGGGCAGCTGGCCGAGCGGGAGCAGGCATTAGAGGGGCTGCGGGCGGAGTTGAGCGCCAGCCGCGAGCGGGCGGCCTTGCTGGAAGGGCAGCTGGCCGAGCGGGAGCAGGCATTAGAGGGGCTGCGGGCGGAGTTGAGCGCCAGCCGCGAGCGGGCGGCCTTACTGGAAGGGCAGCTGGCCGACCGGGAGCAGCAGAACACCGCCCTTACCCTGCAAAAAGCCGCCCTGCAGCAGGAACTGGATGCTCTCCGTTCCCGCTATGAAAACCTGCAGCAACATCAGCAGGAACGCGAGCAGATTTTGCAAAACCTGAACAACACCCTGCTGGAAATTTACAGCAGCACGGCGTGGAAAATCATTCAATGGATGTGGCGGGTGAGGTTGTGGCTGGCGCCGAGAGGCAGCTGGCGGGAGAAGGTTGGGAGAAGAATTGTAAATTTTTTTTTCAAAAAGACAAAAGATAATCAATGGATAAGTGATTTAAGAGTTATTGGCAAATTGTATAAATTTCCTACCAACCCGAATCCACTAGTTTCAGTGGTTATACCTGTTTATAATCACTTTGAAATAACCTTAAAATGTTTGAAATCACTTAGGCAAGCGAAAAATAATGTATCATTTGAAGTTATATTAATTGATGATTGTTCAGAAGATAAAAGATTTGAAAAATTTCTAAAAAAGTTAAATGGTATTAATTATATTAGAAACAAAGAAAATTTAGGCTTTCTTAAGTCTTGCAATTTGGGAACAAAACAAGCGAGGGGGAACTACATTCTCTTACTCAACAATGATACTGAAGTAACTGATAATTGGCTAGATTGGTTGATTGAAACCTTTAATGCAAATCCGTTGGCTGGAGCAGTTGGGTCGAAATTGGTTTTTCCAGATGGTAAGCTTCAAGAAGCGGGAGGAATAATATGGGAGGATGGAAGTGGGTGGAATTATGGAAGGGGTGAATCTCCCGATGCGCCATCCTACAACTTTGTGCGAGAAGTTGATTATTGCTCAGGTGCTTCTCTAATGATTATTAGAAAATTGTGGGAGAATCTTGGCGGATTTGATGAGACTTTTTCGCCTGCTTACTATGAAGACACAGATCTATGTTTTAGAATTCGAGAAGAAGGGTATAAGGTAATGTATCAGCCTTTTTCAAAGGTTATTCATTACGAGGGATTAACGTCGGGAACGGATGTTAATTACGGAGTCAAGCAATTCCAAAAAATCAATTGTACTAAATTTGTAAGTAAGTGGAAGAATGTATTGTATTTTCACTCGAACAGTAATTTGCTCAATGATCTACAAATAAAGAATCGCTATAAGAAAGGATTTGTGTTGTTCATTGATGCAACGACACCAACACCTGATAAAGATTCGGGTTCAATTGATTCATATAATTTTATGCTCATACTAAATAATTTGGGTTATGCTGTGACCTTTATACCTCAGAATTTGGCGTTTTTTGACGAATATACTATAAATCTGCAAAAAATGGGTATTGAGGTGTTGTATTTTCCGTTTATAAAATCGATAGAGTCTTTTCTAGCGGAAAAAGGAAATCTTTATGATTTTGTTGTTTTATCTAGAATAACAGTTGCACGGGAATATATTGATATTATCTCATCTAACTTAAGTAAACCCAGACTGATATTTAACACAGTTGATTTACATTACCTGAGGCTACAAAGAGAAGCTTTATTAAGATGCGATAATATCTTGATGGAACAGTCTGAATCAACAAAAAAAGAAGAGTTAAGAGTGATAAGTTTATCTGATATTACAATATTGGTTAGCGAAAAAGAGAAAGAAATAATTTCAGAATTATTGCCAACTGCTAAAACAGTTGTAATGCCAATACCCCGAGTTATTCCAGGAAGAAAAAATGGCTATGATAGCAGAAGAGATATTCTTTTCTTAGGTGGTTTCCAGCATTTACCTAATGTTGATGCTGTGGAATACTTTTTAGAACAAATTTGGCCGTTATTATCGGAAGAACTATGCGATGTAAAATTCTTAGTTGCTGGGAGTAACATGCCTGGTACTTTTACGGGATTGGGTAATTCAAAAAACGTTGAGCTAATTGGATATGTAAAAAATCTTGACGATATAATGCATGATATAAAAATCACAGTTGCTCCAATAAGGTATGGTGCTGGGGTTAAAGGAAAAATTGTTACCAGCTTATCCTATGGAGTACCTTGTGTAGCGACTTCAATTGGAATTGAAGGTATGGGCCTCGAGCCAGAGGAGAATATTTTGATTGGCGATTCTCCCTTAGACTTTATTAATTGTGTTTCTCGCGTATATTACAGCAGAGAATTATGGGAGAAGTTATCTGATAATGGTCTGTCTTTTGTAAAACAAAAATTTTCAATAGAAGCAGCTACTGAAAGATGGAAAGAGATAATTGATTGTCTGAAAAGAGGATAGTTATGAGAGCAATAAAAGAAAACGACTTTTTTAAGGAAAATATAATTTGGTTTTTCTTGCTTTTCTTTATTTTTTCTCTTACCTCTTATTATTATTTATGTCTACGTTTCAATTTTTTTGATGATGTTTTTATATATTTACATATTGCCAAGAATGCTGTAGAAAGTTCAACTTGGCAATACTTTCCTTTAGTAGATAGACCTTCTTTGTTGGCTTCTTCCCCTTTAAGAATATTATTATTAACGATTTCGTCATATATATGTAGTCTATTTGGGTTAGATGGTAGAAATCTAATAATAGCAAAAATCATACTACTATTAAGTGGAGTACTGACTCTAATTATATGGTTACCTTTTTGGAAGGAAAAATATAAAGAATACTTTTTCTTAGGAATTATATATTTCTTGCTATCCCTTTCGATTAATACAATATTAGATTTTGAAGGAGGACTTCTACTTTGTTGGATTGCGACTCTTATTATGTTTCTCCAAAATATAGACCTAAATCAACACAAAATTGCGTTTCTTGTTCCTTTAGGGTTATTAATTAGACCTGATATATCATTGCCATCAATAATTTTGCTATTCATTTACTTGGGATTTACAGGAAATATTTATAGGATACACAAGAGAGTACTTTCTTACAGTACTTTACTTTTTGCGATATGGTCTTTAATTTCAATATATTTTAAGGTTTACCCATTGCCCATTACTTATTGGGCAAAATCTTCTCTTGCAACTTTATTCGAAAATAAATACATGCTTTCTGTATTTTTTGAACGATTAGGAATGATATCCGTTCAACGTGGAATAAAATCTCAAGAAGTTTTTATTTTAATAGGCATACTAATAATTTTTAGTTTCTTAATTGTTTTTATTCGAGGAAAAATTAGTAAATTTTTATTCTTTATAGGAATTCTCAATTTTGGTTTTATTTTTCTAAAATCACCGGCTAACTATTGGTGGTATTATGAAAACTTTCTTGTTACCCTTATTGGTTTTAGTTTTGGTTATTGGGTAATAGATTCTAATAAAGATAATAGGTTGTTATCAGGTGGATATGTGTTAGTGTTGTTATTGTTTATTACTTTAGGGAAGAGTTTTACAGATGGTCCCAATCTTTGGTCTTTTTCACATCCTTCCAGGGCTCAGGGATATAAATACTTATCAGAACACAGTATTGGTAATGGGGCATATTTTCTCGATGGAGTAGGAAAAGTTTTTGTTAGGAATCCAGAAATTGGAATTACCAGTTACTTTACCGGTAAAAAAGCATGGATATATGATATGGGAGGATTGGCTCAACCATTAAGTATTGATAAAGTTCAAAATTCCTTTCTTCGTTTCTTTTATCCAGATAAGTTATGAAAAGATGTGAGCTATGATCTGGAAATTCTTTTAGCTTTGCATGAATTTGAAACACCCAATTTGGTTACTGTTTGGGCTTTAGAAGATCGAAATTTTGATGAAGCTGCCAAAAAGTGTTCTATTTTGATAGAAGAAGGTCCTTTATGTATAAATTGGTAATTTTTTTAGGGGTGTAGTTTAGGTAACAATAGCTGTGATGCTATAATTGATTATCACTTCACAATTACAATAGGAAAGACTTTGGAGGTGACTAATGAATCATAAATATAAAAAAAATTTCCATTTATTTCGATGTAATGTGTGTGGAAAAATGAATTACACGAGTCTTGAATTAGTTACTGAACGTGAGAAGCCGTCGTGTTCCACCTGTGGTTCAACACTTCGTTTTCGTTCGATAATTAGAACCTTGTCTGTGGGATTGTTTGGAAAATCATTGATATTAAACGACTTCCCTGAAGTTGGAGATATATTTGGTATTGGACTTAGCGAATGGGTTGGTTATACCCGAATTTTAGAATCAAAGTTTGGATTCTTGAACACATTTTTTCATCAAGAACCTTTTCTAGATATAACCAAACCTCCAAAAAATATGATCGAAATTGCAGATTTCTTGATTAGTAGCGAGGTGTTTGAACACATACCTCCACCGGTTCAGGCCGCATTTGATGGTGCTTATTCAATTCTCAAACCTGGTGGTGTATTAATCTTAACCGTACCTTTCCGAACAGATATTCATGAAACACTAGAGCACTACCCGGATTTATTCGAATGGAAAATTGTGGAGCAGGATAATAAGTATACTCTAGTAAACATAACAAAAGATAACCAAAAACAAGTTTTTAATAATTTGTGTTTTCATGGGGGTCCTGGAATGACGTTGGAGATGCGTGTTTTTTCAAAATTGACACTTCAAAAACATCTAGTAAATTCCGGATTCACAGATATTGTGTTTTGCTCTGAAAATGAGGAGGAAACTGGTATAATTTGGCGTGGTGATTGGTCAGTTCCAATAATTGCAAGGAAACCCTCATAAAAAAATTATCATGCACTAAGTAGTTCGTTGAAAGTACCTTAACAAACCATCATTCATGGTAAACTGGGAGCATGCCAAAAGCCCGAGACTATCACCTGACCGAACAAGAGTTGCAAATTGTAGAGACTGCAATGAAGCGAGATCAACGACCAGGCGTGCGCCAACGATGCACAGCCATTCGGTTGTTACACCTGGGATACAAGCCTGATGAAGTGGCGAAAATGCAAGCGGTAAGTATTCCAACGGTTTACTCCTGGATCAAGCGCTGGCGCACAGGCGGCGTAGAAGAACTGGCGACCAAACCGCGCAGCGGGCGGCCAGCCAAAGCGGATAAAGCCTACGAACAGCTGGTTGCCGAAGTGGTTGAAAAAGAGCCAGCAGAATTGGGATACCCCTTCACGGTGTGGACAATCGATCGTCTGCGTCTGCACCTGGCCAGGGAAACCGGGATCGAGTTGAGCGAAGCACGTTTTCGCGCCTTGCTGAAAGCCAAAGGATACCGGTATCGCCGTCCAAAATACGATTTAGGCCATTTGCAGGACAAAGCAGCCAAAGCAAAAGCGGATGAACTGCTGGACGAGTTGAAAAAAAAGTCCTCGGAGACGATTTCCAGCTCATCTTTGTGGATGAAACCACGCTGAGCCTCGATCCGCCATTGCGGGCATGCTGGATGAAGGTTGGACAACAGCGACGCATTCCGGCCAGCCAACCGGGAAGCAAGCAGAAACGGCACATTTTTGGCGGGTACAACTGGATGAGCGATCAGGTCACCTGGACTACGGCGGAAACCAAGAACAGCGCTCAGTTCATCTACTTCCTCGAGCGACTGCTTGTGGAAGCATATCCAACTGGGCGAGTGGTGTTGGTGATGGACAATGCTTCGTATCATAAGAGCGCTTCCGCTTTAGCCGCGTTAAGTTTGTTTGAGCATCGGGTGATGGTGGTGTGGCTGCCACCCTATTGCTCGGAATTGAACCCGATCGAACGTTTCTGGCGTCATCTCAAAGATCGAGCCTGCGCCAATAAGCTGCAAGACACAATTGAGACTGTAATGGCTAACGCAGAGCAGGCATTGTTCGAGCAAAATCGGAATGAGCTTGTTTCCAGCTTTCGTGTTTCTAAAAACTTATGACGATTCACTCAATACACTTTAATGTTTGATAAATACAAATTTGGACTTACCTAAAGATGCGCCAAAAATATCTTTTCTCATCAAGCCGTTCATGGAAATTTTTCATTATGATAACTGTTTTTATATTTATTTTATGTTTACTGAAGCATATATATCTTGCGGTATTATCGACTACTGCATTCCTATGGATTCAAACTTTTAAACAAAAGTATTTATCAGGTTTTTTCATTATTCTAATATTTGCCGTTTTACTCTTTACAAATCTTCTCGACAATTTCAAGAATGTTCGAGATATTTTAATCTCAATATATGAAAATAAAGAACGAATTATAGAAGAAGCATTATTACCAAGCAGTGGAATTGACTATATATCCCCTGCATCGATCCCAGAAGAGGCCGTGTCAAGTCAAAAGAAAATGTTACCGAAAGTGGATGGTGGGTTCAAATGAAAATGTTACTGTAGGGTCATGCTCCTTTCTGAGAGTGTGGAAGACATTCACGGATGGGGCTGGCTTTTGGGTCG
>Ga0308389_1001868_pt1 | contig 13791 bp, 10 predicted proteins | sample Hotspr2Sample148_FD_202362 | JGI IMG/M metagenome (GOLD analysis project Ga0308389, IMG submission 202362) | Hot spring phototrophic mat microbial communities from Mushroom Spring, Yellowstone National Park, Wyoming, United States - 20040719_148 ... | reverse complement strand
CGGGGGTGAGGGGCTACCCTCCAGCTTCAAACAACGGCAAAATGGTCATGGCCGGCACGGCAACCAGGCCGCGATCGGTCAGGCGCAGTTCGGGGATCACCGAGAGCGGCAATAAGTTGAATCCCATATAGGGAATGGCAATGCCCTTCTCTTTCCACACGTGGTTAAAATGCTCCGACTCGGTTCGCACCTCGGTTGCCCGCTTGTCAGAGATCAAGCCGGCAATCGGCAGGGCAACCAGCGCTTCCACTTTACCCTGATCGACAATCACCAGGCCACCGCTGTGTTCTTTGATGGTCTCTACTGCCAGGCGCATATCGGCTTCATTAACGCCAGCCACAATAATATTGTGCGCATCGTGTCCAACACTGCTGGCAACGGCGCCGCTACGCAGGTTGAAGCCCTGCAGCAAGCCATGCCCAACACGCCCTGAACCCTGATGACGTTCGACCACGCTCAAGAAGCACAGATCATGTTCGGCGAAATGCTCTTGCCAGCTCTTGCCACCTTCGAGGGTGATCTTCTTGTGGAAGGTCACAATGCCGGGCAAAGCCACCTGGATGACATTGGCAACCACGCTCTCTTTGGGCAGGTCAGGTACGAGGCGATATTGCGGCGCCAGCCGCACGGTTTGATAGGCTGCCTGCGGGTAGCGCCAGCGGTTTTCAAGTTGTTCTTCTAGGAGGGGCGTGATCTTACGGTTTTCCACCATCAACTGACCGCCGTACCAGGTGTTTTGCACTTCCAGGTCATCGTTCAACAGGACGATGTCGGCGCGGCGCGAATGCCCTAGGCCACCAATTTCGTTATCCATCCCATAGCGTGTCGCCGGGTGAAGCGAACCCATGCTCCAGGCGGTCAGCCTGGGGATGCCCAGACGGGCAGCCTCGCGCACACACCAATCCAGACCAAAGAGAAACAGATCATCGGCATCGCGATCATCGGTGCACAGGCAGATACGCTTGGTCGAGACGCCCAACTCGGTGACCACTTTGATGATCTCCGGCAGGGAGTGCCATGGCGTGGAGGGGTTGCCGGCGCGCATGAAGATCCACAAGCCGGCTTCGAGAAAGTCCTCGGTGATGTCGCGGTCGATGGCTTCGTGGGTATCGGTGACGCCGGCTGCTGCATAAGCAGCCACGAATTCACGTCCGTAACAGTGACCGCAGATCGGCAGGCCGCGCCTTAAGGCCTCGGCGATTATCGCGTGACTGCGGGTTTCGCTGAAATAGACCGGCACGTAATCCATCTTCTCTCCCAGCGCCACCGCTTCTGGCCAGGCATCGAAGATGGCGCCGATTTTCTCCGCCATCAGGTCGCCCCCGGCAGTTTCCAGATCGGGCGAGGTGGATGGCACCGTGCTGGGAACGGTAAGAAAGACATTCAACGGAGCATGGCGAGCATCTTCCAGCATCCATTCGATGCCCGCCCGGTCGGCAACATTCCCGATCTCATGGCTGTCGCAGAAGATGGTGGTGTTGCCGTTGAGCAGCGCTCCTTCGGCATAAGCGCAAACGGTCATCATACTGCTCTCAACGTGGATATGAGGGTCAACCAGACCAGGCGCCAAGATGCCGCCCTGGGCGTCGTAGAACTGCGCGCCGCTATCCCGTTTTGCCGTGCCGGCTTTCTGGACAGCGGCAATCCGCCCGTGTTTGATCCAGATTTCCTTGTCCTCTAAAATCCGCTCGGTATAGGTAGATAGAATGCGGGCGTTAGTGATGACCAGGTCTGGCGCAGCGCGACCAGCCGCCACATCGGCCAGCTCACGGGTGACTTGATACAGAGGGGGAACAGAAAAACGGGTGATGCGAGTCATGCAAAGCCTCCTGATGGATAACGATAAACGAATAACATCGCTTGCTCTGCCACAGCAGAGAGTCACACGATGGCGAAGTGAACCTGCCGCCCAAGCGTTCTCGCTTGAGTTCTACAGATGTCCGTTAGCCGTTATGATACCACGAGCTGTAAGGCAAGAAAAGAGGATTCGGAATGCTTTGTCTGCACAATCCTGGCGGTTGGCTTTTCCAACCCTTTCCTGGTAGTTGAGCGCTAAACTCGCCAGCCGCCAGGTTAAGCGGAGGGGAACGGAGTTGCGTTTGAACTGAATTTCAAGACCCCGATGCCAGAGTCTGATGAACGGCTCGGGCAAACACCTCCGCCATGGCTTCCACATTGACCTCTTCAACTGCCAGGCGAAAGGACTCTGCTCCCATGCGGCGCAAGCGGGCAGCATCGCTGAGTGCCTCTGCCAGAGCCTGCTTAAGCGCGCTCAGATCATTGGGCGGCACTAACCAACCGTTTGCTGGTCGCACCAGGTCTTCTTGCGTCCCATCCCCTTCGGCGACAATGAGCGGTAAGCCGTGCGCCATGGCTTGCTGGGCGGCTAACCCTCCCGTGCCTGGCAAGACGAACAAATCTGCCCAGTCAAAGGCTTCTCTCAGGGCAGCGCCGCGCCGCTCACCTAAAAAACGCGCCGAAGGATAGATTTGAGCGGCCAGATCTTCCAGGAAGCGGCGTTCAGGTCCTTCACCGACGATCGCCAGGTGAGGTTGAAGATTGGCGGGCAGGGAGGCGCAGGCCCGTAAGAGAAAATCGATCCGCTTGCGAGCTTGCAAACGCCCGACAAAGAGCACCCTAGGCCGCTCTGCAAAGGCTGGTGGTTTGGGCGGCGGTGCGCTGGTTGGACGGCGAGCCACGGCATTGAGGGCAGTGAAGACTCGCTCAGGTGGAAAGCCGGCCAGGCGGTACTCCTCGGCGCCGCGATGGCTGTAAGCGATGATCCCATCCAGGCTTTGGAAAAACCTGGCGCGTTCGATTTGGCGCAGACGGCCGCTGAACCCCGCCAGGGGCGGTGCTCCCAACCCCCAGCCGATCACCTTGCCGCCTTGCCGCCGCATCCATTGCACTGCCAGGCGGGTAGCAAGATAGCGGGGGTTGGCTTCGACGATCAACACCTGCGGTCGCCAGGCACCCAGCCAGCGCAGCAATCCCAACTGCCAGCACAGGTAAAGCGGATGAGTGGGGTGGAAGAGATGCAGGTTGAACCCCTGCTCGAAACGAACGTTCGGAATGGTTTGGACAGGATGGATCATCTCTTGCGCCAATGGCTGAGCGGCAAAAACGCTCAACCGCTCAGGGAAATGCTCCGCCAGGCACTCGAAAAACGCCACCCGGTAATCGGGCAGGACACGTTGCTGTATCCCAACTCGCATGCTATTCTCTCTGGCTAAGGTGAGCACCTGAGGCATGGTCTCCTTCCTGAAGCGTTGGAAAGGCAACCAGATAGGCTCGCCGCGGCAAGGCGGCCTGACGGTTCAAGGCGGGGTAGCCTTTCCTCATCCAGCACAGGCGATACCCGGCTTGGGTCAGGAGTTGCCAGGCGGCTTCGGTGCAGGCCTGGGTATGGGTTTCCAGTAGCACCAGCGGTCGTACCTGGTGAAGCAAGCGCCTCATCCCGCGCAGGGCAGCCACTTCGCCGCCTTCAATGTCGATCTTGACAACCTGCGGCGGCGGATACCCTTGCTCAAAGACCAGTTCATCCAGGGCAACCCCCCGGACGGCAAGCAGGTTGCCCGGGGAAGGCGCCTCTGCGGCGCTGGCGACAACCCGCCCGGTGTCATCCGAGGCGCCGACCAGAAAGCTCACCGTTTGGGCGGCTTCTACCACAGCCGCGGCCACTACCTCCATGCGGGCAAGGTCGGCGTGTGCGGAAAGATTCTGTTTCAGACGTTCCACGTTGGCAGGAAAGGGTTCAAAAGCGATCACGGCGCCCTGCCTGCCCACCTGCCGCGCCAGCAAGAGAGTGACATAGCCCACATTTGCGCCAACATCGTAGGCGGTTTGACCGGACTGGACAAGCTCCTGGATCGCCCGCTGCAGGTCGGGCTCATAGGTGCCAAGCCAGTAATCCTTTTCCTGAGAAAGGTCAAGATAGAGAGACAGCCCGCTGAGACCCCCGGCGGTGATCTCCACCCACCGAAAACGGTTGCCTACCGAGCGATTGACCCGCCGGCGGAGCCAATTGGCAAGCCAGGGCAGGCGATACACCCAGCGTTTGACCGCCAGAGGAGTCAGGCGCGAGAGCGTCCCCAATCCCACCAGCCAGAGCGAAACCGGGGGAGAAGGCCCATTCCCCCCTTTCCTCTGGTGGGAGAGGGGTCGGGGGTGAGGGGCTTCTCCCCTCTCCTCTTTTGGGAGAGAGGCCGGGGATGAGGGGCTTCTCCCCTCTCCCCCGGTGGGAGAGGGGTCGGGGGTGAGGGGCTCTCCCCTCTCCCCTTTTGGGAGAGAGGTCGGGGGTGAGGGGCTTCTCCCCTCTCCCTGTAGGAGAGGGGCCGGGAATGAGGGGCTTCTCCCCTCTCCCCTGGTGGGAGAGAGGTCGGGAGTGAGGGACTCTCCCCTCTCCCCCGGTGGGAGAGGGGTCGGGGGTGAGGGACTCCCCCCTCTCCCTGTGGGAGAGGGGTCGGGGGTGAGGGACTCTCCCCTCTCCTCTTTTGGGAGAGAGATCGGGGGTGAGGAACTCTCCCCTCTCCCTCTGGAAGAGGGAGAGGGGGTGAGAGGCAGTAGGGAGTGAGGGTTACGGGATGGCAGGGCTATCTCCAACACCTCTGCATACGCCTTTGCCATCTCCTGCACGTCAAAACAAGCTTCGGCGCGGGCGCGGGCGGCCGGGCGCATCTGCTCCTGTTGCAAGGCAATCTCCACCCCCGCGCGCGCCAGGGCAGGGATATCAGGCGGTTGCAACCGCCACGCATCGCCTCCATAAGGGACCACGCGCCCACAGCTCTCGCTGACCAGCTCCGGCAAGGCGCCCGTCTCAAAAGCCAGCACCGGCAACCCACAGGCAAGCGCCTCAATCACCGCATTGGGACAGGCCGGATGGACATCGGATGAATACAGGAAATGCGCCGAACGATCGAGAAAGGGGATTTCAGCCGGCGCAACGCGCCCCCGCCAATGGATCTGCACCCCACAGCTTCGATCCCAGGCCCGAATCACCGCCTCGGCAACCTGCCCAACCACCATGAACTCCAGCCCCTGGGGATAGCGCTTGCCCCACTCTCCTTGCAAAGCGCTTAATTCCTGCAGGAACTGCACTGCCACACCCAACCCCCACTCATAGCCGCCGCCCAGGCTGCCCTCCACCATCAAGACACGCAAGCGGTCGGTCGGGCGCTGATGCTCGCCTTGCGGAGTAAAGCGATCTAAATCAACGCCGTTATAAATCACCCGATTGGGCAGGCGGGTTTCGCCGTACATTCGTTCCCACCAGCCTTTGGCAAAGCGGCTTTGATAGACCACTGCAGTCGCCAGATGGCGGCGGATCATCGCCAGGGTGAGATTGGCAAGCTCGGCGCGCAGGCGGTGGCGAAGGGAAAGGGAAGTCGGGCGAACGCCAGGCGGCAGGCGGTGCAGCCAGTTCAAGCCGTCCAACCGCTGTACAATCGGGATACCACGCTGTCGTACCCGCCATAACTTGCTCAATTGACGCGTGCCGCCAATAACCAGCACAGCCTGATAGTGCTCATCCCTTAAATCCTGGGTAACTTCTACACCCCAGCGTTCAAAGACCGCCATCAGACGATCGCGGAAAGAGACCATCCCCCCCACGCCGCGCACGCGGGGCACCAGACACACTTTCATGGACGCCTACCCACTTTGCGGGCTGGAACTCCAGCCCAAAGCTCGTTCTCGCCGGTCGACTCGAGCAACACAGCGTTGGCGCCTACCACCGTGCCGCGCCCCACTCGCAAAATCCCTTCTTTGCCCAGCACCTTTGCTCCAGGGGAGAGAATGACATCATCCTCGATGATAATCCCTTCAAAGCGCGATTCGTGAATTGGGCGGTAAATATCTGCCCGGCCGGTGCCGACGCCTGGGTATATTTTGACTCGCTTGCCGATCACCGTTTTGGAGTGAATCACCACCCCAAACCCGCCGTGCGCCAGCTCAAACCCTTCGCCGATCGGCACACCGCGCGGAATCTCCACGCCCAAAAGCTTGAGCAGATAATAGGCAAAACTGCCAAAAATGGGCGAGGTGCGGGCATAGACCAGACGGGTATAAAAATCTTGCGCCATCGATTCTTCTTAAGCCAGACCTGGCTGGCTTGCCAGCCCTCCCAAAGGACTCAACCAGCCGCAGAGAAATTTTATCATTGTTTGAAAGATTAAAAAGTTACCCTTCCTACCACCCGTTATAAGGACACCGAAACAACGCCCTCAATTTGACCTGGCTGCGAAAGAGTAGCATCTATTTCAACAAAACCATTTGAGCAAAGCACAGGGAAATTCCCGATTGACAATATCCGCTTTTCTGTGAAGCTGGTGAGCTTCAAAAGACAGCAATACTTTATTTTCCCCCTAGCTAGACTTTCACCATTGCCTGGAAATTCTCTTCAAAAGCCTCTAACCAGGCTTCGATGTAAGACCGAGACTCGAACATAGGTAGCAAATCAAGCGCCAGATCGCGAGGTTTTATTCGGAGTACTTTTTTCTGCAGGGCAAGCATCGCTGACTCAACACTGTAGGGTTGCTTGCCATCTTTTGCCAGTTTTTCTTCGAGTGGCTGCACGCGTTGCTGCGTGAACCAGAGCAAATCATAGAAATCGCGCCCCTTAATTTGGGCACCGCCGCGCCCGCGTTCGAAATTGCGTTCCAGGCAAGCAAGTATTTTTCCAGCCATCATGGTTTCAAGCGAAAAATGCGCCGCGACCAGGCTGCACCCATAGATGAGCAGCGACGGATGCTGGACGATTGCTACCTGTGGAGCGAGTAACGGGTCTTTGCCAGTCAGGACATTCTGCCGCGTTTGGATCAAGGTTGCCATAGGTGAACCTCTAATTGGTCCAAATCCACCGCATTTTTCGGACGCCTTTTCGAATTGCTTCGCTCTTGAGCACATAGCTAGCAAATTCTTCCCGCTCTGCCTGTCCGAACCCATCCAAGTTCAAGCGAAGCTCCTCGGCCAGGTTATAGCGCTGCGGTTCCACTTCAACCGGCAGAGTCCGCAAATAGAGATCATCAAACAAGGCTTTGGCTACGGATGCCTGGGCATAGGGTACGCCATATGCCTCCCTGATCTGGAAATCAAAGTATAGTTCAGGCTGGATATGTCTGTACACAAACGCCCCCAAGGTTTGCGCACTCCATCGAATGACTTGCACCCTTCACAGCCTTAGTTTCCTGTTGTCAGAAAATCCGACAAGATTTATACTATAGGCGTTTAACGAACTGCGTAACCATCTTCAGAAAGGGAATTGCTATGGCATTATCCGTTGGACAACTTGCCCCAGATTTTACTCTCTTCGACCATCGCAAACGTCCGGTCGCCCTGAGCGACTTTCGTGGGCGCAAGAATGTTGTCCTGGCTTTCTTTCCGCTTGCCTGGACGCCGATATGAAGTAGCCAGATTCCATCCTATCAAGCGGCGCTGGACCGCTTTGAACGGATGGATACCCAGGTTCTGGGTATTAGCGTGGACAGCACAGATTGTTTGTATGCCTGGGCAGAGAGCCTCGGTGGGATTACCTTCCCCTTGCTGAGCGATTTCTTCCCTCATGGCCGGGTCGCCCAACTGTATGGGGTGCTGCGCCCGGAAGGGTATAGCGAGCGGGCGATCTTTGTCATCGACAAGCAAGGCGTGATCCGCTATGTCGATGTGCATGAGATTGACGACCAGCCGGACAACGAAGTGCTGTTTGCCGAGCTGTATAAGCTCGAGCCAGAACTGGCCGCAAAAGATCGTCAGTTTCTGCAACGCCAGCAACAAGCCGAGGCCGCAGCCGTAGCCGAAGCGCAAGCTCCCGCCGCGGAAGTCGTCATGTACTGTACGCCGTGGTGTCCGGCTTGCCGACGAGCGCGCGCCTACTTCAACGAGAAGAAAATCCCCTTTGTGGAGATCGACATCTCGCGCGACCGCGCTGCGGCAGCCCAGGTGCGCCAGTGGGCAAATGGCACCGAAACCACACCCACCTTCCTCATCAAAGGCAAGGTAATTGTGAATTTCCGTATCGAAGAAATCGAGGCGGCGTTACAACAGCCCTGAGCGATTGCTCTCGCGGCCGTATTCGCCTTGTGTCGAGCAAGGCCAGCGGCCCTTAATGATAAAATCTTCAAAACCGCATCGCCTGGCAGAAGCTGACCCAAAGGATATCGGTAGAAAGTGAGGTTGTGATGATTATTCTGAACGGTAAATTGATCACCTGGCAGGCAGAGAACCTGCTGTTGGAGCAGATGGCAATCCGCCTTGTCGATGGGCGCATCGCCGAAATTGCCCCCCAGGCGGAATTGATTGCCCGCTATCCCCAGGAGGAGACGCTGGATGCCGGCGGACAGTATGTCATGCCCGGCAATATCTGCGCCCACACGCATTTCTACGGTGCCTTTGCGCGGGGCATGGCGATCCCCGGCGCAGCGCCGAAAGACTTTCCCGAAATTTTGCAAAAGTTATGGTGGCCGCTGGATCGTTCTCTGACCCTCGAAGACGTGCGCCTTTCCACCCAGGTCATGTTAGCCGATGCAATCCGGCATGGCACCACCACCCTGATCGACCACCATGCCTCGCCGAATGCCATTGAAGGCTCCCTGGATGTCATCGCCGAGGAGGTGGAAAAAGCCGGCCTGCGGGCTGTGCTGTGCTACGAGGTCACCGATCGGGATGGGGCAGAGAAAACTCAGGCGGGGATAGACGAAAACCTGCGCTTTTTGAAAGCCTGCGCAGGCGGCAAATGGCCACTGGTGCGGGCGACTTTTGGTTTACATGCCAGCCTGACCCTCTCTGATGAGACTCTAGAGCGGTGTCGATCGCTAGCGCCCGCGGGGGTTGGCTTTCACATTCACGCCGCTGAGTCGGATGCCGATGAGTACGATAGCCTTGCCAAATCGGGTTTGCGCGTGGTTGACCGCCTACAGCGCCATGGCATCCTGGGGAAAAACACCATCTTAGCCCACTGCGTGCATGTGGACGCCCGCGAGATGCAAATCCTTGCCGAAAGTGGCTCCTGGGTCACCCATCAGCCACGTTCGAACATGAATAATGCCGTGGGCGTTGCCCCGGTTGAATCCCTGTTGCGCATGGGCGTGCCGGTCTGTTTGGGCACCGATGGTTTTTCCTCCACCATGTGGGAAGAATGGAAGTTTGCCTATTTGGTGCAGAAAGTCTGGCACCGCGACCCGCGCCGCATGCCGGCTAATCTGATCGCCGAGATGGCAATTCACAACAACGCCGCTTTGGCGGGAAGGTTTTTCGACGAAGCTCCTCTGGGCGTCCTTAAAGAAGGCGCGTTTGCCGACCTGATCTTTGTCGATTATCACCCGCACACTCCGCTGACGGCCGATAACCTGCCCTGGCATATCGTCTTTGGCTTCCATGAAAGCATGATCACGACCACCATCGTTAACGGGAAAATCCTGATGAAGGACCGTCGTTTACTAACGATCGATGAAGCTGCCGTTGCGACCCGCGCCCGTGACTTTGCCCCGCGCGCCTGGCAACGCTATCAGGCCAACGTCCTCGGCGGCGAGGAATAACCCCCTTTTCCAGGAGTAAGACATGAATCAAGCAAAGCCTATTGTAGCAATTCTGGGTGGCACCGGCAAAGAAGGGCCTGGCCTGGCACTGCGCTGGGCAAAGGCCGGTTACACCATTCTCATTGGCTCGCGTCAGGCGGAAAAAGCCCAGGCTACGGCGCAAGAGATCAATCAAACCCTGGGCATCCAGACTGTCCAGGGATTTGAAAACGCTACCGCAGCCCGGCAAGCGCAGATTTGCGTGCTGACCGTGGTGCAATCTGCCCATCACGAAGCGCTGAACGGGCTGAAAGAAGCCCTGCAAGGGAAAATCCTGGTCGATGCTACGGCGCGGGTGGACTTCCGTGACCCCAAGCCCCCAACACCGCCGGCGGCTGCCCGGCAGGCGCAGGAACTGTTAGGAGAAGGCGTGCGCGTGGTGGCGGCTTTCCAAAACGTCCCTGCGGCTGCCCTGCGGAAACTGGATCAGCCCCTGCACAGTGACGTGCTGGTCTGCGCCGATGATCTGGAAGCGGCGGAAGCCATCATCCAGCTTGCCCGGGATGGTGGGATGAAGGCTTATTATGCCGGCGGTCTGGATAATGCCCTGGTGGTCGAAGGCTTGACGGCTTTGCTGATTAGCCTGAACAAGCATTACAAAACCAAAACCGCCAGCATCCGCGTGGCGGGATTGGAAGAGACATAAGCCAGCCTTGGCGGTTGGCTTATTCGCTCAGGTAATCGCGCAAATGACGGCTGCGGGTGGGATGGCGAAGTTTGCGCAAGGCTTTGGATTCGATCTGACGAATCCGTTCGCGGGTGACGTTGAAGTATTGTCCTACTTCCTCTAGGGTGTGGTCTTTGCCATCCAGCAGACCAAAGCGCAATTCCAGCACCTGCCGCTCGCGTTCGGAGAGCACCGCTAGGGCATTCTGAATCGACTCGCGCAGCATTTCGCGGGCGGCGGCATCCATCGGTTCGATGGCGTCCTGATCTTCGATGAAATCGCCCAACTGGCTGTTCTCTTCGCTGCCGACCGGGCTTTCTAAGGACATCGGTTCTTCGGCGGCCTGGAGTATGCGCTCGACTTTATGGGCAGCCCGCTGCCAGCGCCGGCGCACGTCGGGAGGGAGAGGAGTGCCTTCTGCCCGAGCGCGGCGGATGATTTGATCGTCTTTGGGGTCGAGAAAACCGCCTTCCAGGGCCATCTCGTCGTAGCCGGGTTCGCGGCCGTACTGCTGCAGCAAGCGCCGTTGGATGCGCAACAGGCGATTGATCGACTCGAAGACGTGCACTGGGATACGGATGGTGCGCGCCTGATCGGCGATCGAACGACTGATCGACTGGCGGATCCACCAGGTGGCATAGGTACTGAACTTGTAGCCGCGCGCCGGGTCGAACTTTGCCACAGCTCGCAGCAAGCCGATATTGCCCTCCTGGATCAAGTCCAGAAAAGCGCTGCCCCGGCCAATATAGCGCTTGGCAACGGAAACCACCAGGCGCAGGTTGGCGCGAATCAAGGCATACTGCGCTTCGGCGGCCGCCTGACGAATCTCTTCGATCTCCTGTCGAAAGACCTCCTCATCGGGCGGGTAGCTCTTCAAACGATTGAGGGTTGGGATGTCCTTTTTGGCTGCCACAATCTCGCTCAACTCAGCCAGGCAGGTGTGCGGAAAGAGATAGAGATGCACGTAAACGGAGAAAACATAACGCGCCAGGGTATCCCAGCGCCGGTCTTCCCCCCACTGTCCGTTATCCAGGTAAGAGCGCACATAAGATGGATCGATCAGCTTCCAGCTTTGGCGCAGGGAACGCGCTTCCTGTAAGATTCTTTCCAGGTCAGGGCGTTCGTATCTCAGGCGTTGGGTGTCCTCTTTAACCCGCTTCCAGGCGGTGCGCATCTCGTCTAAAAGCGCTTCATAATAGGCCTGGGAGGTTTTCTGGACGGCTTTGGTCTCACCGGGCAAGAGGGCTTCCAAACGCCGTAAGGCGTCCAAGCGGGTTGCCAGCCAGAACTCCTGGTCGGCATCGAGGAGCTCAATGTCGCCAATCTCCTTGAGGTATAAGCGCACCGGGTCTTCTCCCAGTTCGGCAAGCAGACGTGGGTCCTCTAAGAGTTTTAGCGGTTCCTCGACAATGATCTGCTCGAGTTCCTTGTCTTCCAAAGGAAGGATTTCCTGGTCGGGCTCCTCGATATCGGTTGGCTCTAACTCGACCAGGAGATCATCAACTTTTTCGGGCAGGAAAAAATCCTCCAGCGAGTCGCTCTTGGCTGCGTCTTCTAACTCTGAAATGGATTTTTTCTTTTTTCGCGCTTGAGATGCGTTCATGCTTACCTCTTTTATGAGAAAAACCCGTTTTGGGCCGGCAGTTCAATGACTGGTGACCTTCTTCAACGCTTTATCGAGTTTAAAGCGCGTCTGGGTCAGGAGCAACATCTTTTGCTGAAAAGATGGGTTCGCAGCCGGGTCATTTTCGGACACCTCTTGTAAAGCAAAGCGCAGGTAATCGATCTGCTGGTTCAGGCTGCGTTGGCGGCGTTGCAGCACGGCGCGCAATAAGTCATCCGATAATCGGGAGAGGTTGCTTTCCAGGCCTTTGGTCTTCTCCAGAATTGTATCGGTGATCTCCAGCAACGGCAAGGAGAGCTGTTGAAGAACATACTGGAGCGGTTCGAGGAGATCCTGTTCGAGGGATTCTTGTAAAAGGCGCAAGAGGGTTTGATGTTCGGCGGAGGAGAAATCGCCAGACGATAAGCGCTCTAAACCTTCTTCCTGCAAGGCGCGGTCGAGGCGGTAAAGCAAGTCGGGAAAGCGCAGCAAGAGGCCGAGAATATGTTGCTCCAGGCTGAGCAGACTTTGGGCGGGTGTGGCAACAGCCGGCGCCGCTTGGGGTGTTGCAGTCTCGCTTTTCTTTGGTCGCCGGGTTGTCTTTTGCGTTGCTGCAAGGCTCGACATCAAGGCGCGTTCATCCACCCGCAACAGACGGGCAAGGCGTTGGAGATAGGTATCCCGCTCCAGGGGATTGGGTATTTCGCGGATCAAGGGTAATACCCGGCTGGCAATTTCATTCTTTTGTTTGGGGTCGTTTAAATCTCGTTGGGCGGCCAGGGTTTCCATGACATGGACAACAATCGGTTGGGCGGCGGCGATCAATTGCTGCCACTGTTGGGGGTCTTTCTGCACCACTTCGTCTGGGTCCAGGCCGGGCGGTAGAGTCGCCACACGGATATCAGCTTGCAAGCGTGCTTCAAAACGCAGCAGACCATGACTATCGAAAAACAGCTCCTGGCTGTGATCCATCGCCTGACGGGCGACTTCCAGACCGCGCAAGGTGGCTTTCTCGCCAGCCGCATCAGCATCCAACGCCAGCACCAATCGTTTGGTAAAGCGTTTCAGCAGATAAAGCTGTTGTTCGGTGAGGGCGGTGCCCATGGGGGAGATGACGTTGGAAAAACCCGCCTGATGCAGGGCAAGCACATCCAAATAGCCCTCCACCAGAACCGCCTGATCGGCTTCCCGAATTGCGCGGCGGGCGCGATCCAAGCCATACAGCAGGCGACCCTTGTCAAACAGCGGCGTTTGAGGAGAATTGAGAAATTTTGGCACATCGTTTGGATCGAGGATGCGCGCCCCAAAACCGGCCATGCGCCCCTGCTCATCTCGAATCGGGATCATCAGGCGATGGCGAAAGCGATCGTGCACGCGGCCCTCCTGCCCCTCGCTCAGCAAACCAACTTGCAACAAATCTTGCGGGTCAACCCCTTTGGCAGTGAAATGTTGCAGTATGGCATCCCAACGGTTCGGGGCATAGCCAATGCCGAAAGCCTCCAGGGTGTTGTCGTTCAACCCTCGCCCGCGCAGGTACGCCAGGGCTTGCTTGCCGGGCTCAGTGTTGAGCAACTGATGGCGGTAAAAGGTCACGGCATCCTCCAGGATGGCCCGCAGGTTCTCGTACTCTTCGCGCGCAGCAGCCTCCTGAGGCGCCAGGGGCTTGAGGGTTACGCCGGCTTTTTGGGCGAGAATTTGCAGGGCTTGCGAAAAATCCACCCCTTCTTTCTTCATGACGAAGGTAAAGATGTCACCGCCTTCGTTGCACTGTCCGAAGCAACGCCAGGTGCCGCTCTCGGGGAAAACCACAAAAGCCGGGGTACGCGTGTTGCTATGGAAAGGACAAAAACCAATGTAGTTCTTCCCCGTGCGCCGTAAGCTCACGCTCTCGGAGATGAGATCGACAATATCCAATCGCGCTTTGATTTCTTCGATTACCGACATCTTTTCTA
>Ga0308389_1001859_pt1 | contig 13821 bp, 18 predicted proteins | sample Hotspr2Sample148_FD_202362 | JGI IMG/M metagenome (GOLD analysis project Ga0308389, IMG submission 202362) | Hot spring phototrophic mat microbial communities from Mushroom Spring, Yellowstone National Park, Wyoming, United States - 20040719_148 ... | reverse complement strand
GAGTATCAACTAGTTCAGATGTAATGGTAATCACGGAGAAGTTGTTGTGGATATATTAAATCCTAGCCCTCACTATGGATTTCATACTCATAAAATCACAGCGGACCTTTTAGAAAATAATATAAATGAACCCAAAAAGGTAGAAGTAACTAGTGAATACGCTTCTTTTGAACAAGCATTGGCTTATTTTTGTCGATATGTGAATGTAAAAGATTGTAGTGATTATTTCCCTAATATAAATCAACTAAAACTTTTTGAATAAAAATGTTAACCCAAGAATTTATAAATGAATTGAAACGGAAATTTAACAATTACTTTTCGCTAAAAGAAAAAAGAGAAAACATATTTCAAGTTTTTGCTCCTTTATATCATCCAGATGGCGATATGATGGATATTTTTATTACTGAAGCGCCAAATCCTGAACTAATTAGAATAACTGATTTTGGACTAACATTAATGCGTCTTTCTTATTCTTTTGAAATTGATACTCCAAATAAAGAGAAAATATTTAATAAAATACTTGCGGAAAATTCAATACAAAATGAGAATGGCAATCTTTTTATTGATGTTAAACCACAGTATGTTTATCATGGATTACTTCAGTTTGCTCAAGCAGTAAGCAAAATAACAAATATGCGGTTATTTAGAAGAGAAATAATTCATAGTTTATTTTTTGAAATGCTAGATGATTTTATTATGACTAAATTGCAAAAGTATAATCCTATTAAAAAGTTTTATCCAATTCCCGAACACGAAGAGTATGAAGTAGATTATTGTTTTAATCAAAGGAAAAGGCCAATCTATTTATTTGGGGTTAACAATAATGCAAATGCTCGTCTTGCTACAATTTGTTGTCAAAAATTTATAGCTGAAAAGTTGAATTTTACAAGTTTAATAGTATTAGAAAGTCTTGATGTTATTGGCAAAAAAGATCAGGCAAGATTAATGTCTGCAGCAGACAAGCAATTTCCTTCGCTTGAAGAATTTCAAAAACGCGCGGAAGAATATTTAGAAAGAGAAATTCTACAAAATTAAATTAATAAAGCTATTATTAAACGAATAATAAGTGAGAAGAATAAAAAGGGGCCATATGCGCAAAAACGAAGTCAATGTTGCTTTTGAAATCTTATTTGAGGAAATAGAGGAAATGTTTAATATTCTTAGTAAGGAGGGCGAAGAGGCTTTTAAGTTACAGGATTTTGATAAAGCAAAACAATCAATTGAAAATGGCGAAAGGCTCAAATCATTCAGAGAAAAAGTTAAAACGCTTCACAAAGAATGGCAGACGATTTTTAGGCGAAAAAATATCAGCTCAAACAAAAAGAAGAACGGTAAAAAGTAAATTAAAACGAGGTTTAAGAACTCCTGAAAAAAAAATTCATGAAGCCAATATTAGAATCAATTATTGAATTAGGCGGTTCAGCTTTTATGAAAAATGTATTAAAATTAGTTCGCAACAAAATGAAAAACATCTTAAATGAATATGACTACAAACCACTTCCATCCGACACAAAACAAAAACGATGGGAAAATACAGCTCAATGGGCAAGAAACTCAATGGTTAATGATGGACTTTTATCTTCTAATTCACCAAGAGGAATTTGGGAAATAACGAAGAAGGGGAGAGATTATTACCATCAAAATAAAAATACTACTTAATAGATAATCTTACTGATAGTAATGGTAGGGATATAATCGTCATTGCGAGCGATAGCAAAGCAATCTTTTTCTTTGCATTTATGAGATTGCTTCGAGACTTCGTCTCTCGGAATGACAAATGCGACGAGTATTTCTTTTGTAGCTTATAAAAATATTTACTTTCCATTATTTAAAGTTTTACTTTTAATATATATTTTTTATTTTTTGTTTCTGTATTTAAATAAAAACAATCAAAAGAAGAGGCGATGTTATGAAATACAAAATAATAAAAGAAAAAATCGCTCAAGCGATAGAGATATTGAAAGAAAAAAATATTGATCTATGGCTAACTTTTGTAAGGGAAAGTTCCAATATTAAAGATCCAGCGATGGACTTAATTGTCGGAACGTCGTGTACATGGCATTCTGCGTTTATAATCACAAAGAATGGGGACACAATAGCAATTTTAGGATCTCTTGACGTTGCTAATCTTGAATCATTCAAATTATATAATCAAGTTATTGGCTACGTGAAATCGATAAAAGACAATTTATTGCAAACGCTTAATAAGTATAAGCCTGAAAAAATCGCAATAAATTATTCCAGAAATTCATATATGGCAGATGGATTAACTTATGGAATGTACCTTGAGTTGTTAGATATGTTAAAAACAACAGATTTTCCATCAAAGTTTATTTCCTCAGAAGAAATAATTTCAGCCTTAAGAGGAAGAAAAACTCAAACTGAAATTTCATTAATGCAAGAAGCGATAAAAAGAACTTTAATAATTTTTAACAAAACGACAGAATTTATAAAGCCTGGGAAAACAGAAAAAGAAATAGCCGACTTTATAAAATCTTTAGTCAAACAAGAAAATTTAGACTTAGCTTGGGACGAGCAACATTGTCCAGCAGTTTTCACAGGTCCAAATACGGCAGGCGCGCACGCTGGTCCAACTGAAAGAAAAGTGGAAAAAGGGCATCTAATAAACATAGATTTTGGAGTATCATATGAAGGCTATTGTTCCGACTTGCAAAGGACATGGTATGTTTTAAAAGACGGCGAAGATTATCCGCCTGAAGAAGTTTTGAAAGGATTTAATACAATTAAAGAAGCAATTAAACTAAGCGCAAAGGAATTAAAACCTGGCAAGCTCGGTTATGAAATCGATCAAATTGCTCGCCAATATATTGTCAATAACGGATATGCCGAATACCCCCACGCTTTGGGGCATCAAATAGGGAAAGCAGCTCATGACGGCGGAGGTTTATTAGCTCCAAAGTGGGATCGTTATGGAAACTTGCCTTTTATTCCGATTGAAAAAAATCAAGTATATACTATTGAACCTCGGCTAAACGTTGAAAATTATGGCATAGCTACAATTGAAGAAGAAGTTTTAGTTGCTGATAATGGTTGCAAATTCTTGTCAGAGCCTCAAGAAGAATTAATTTTAATAAAAGAATAATCAATAAAGGCTGCCATCTTTATTGGCAACCTTTCTTTAATAAATATTTATCGTTTTTTGATATTGACGATTTAACTTATATTACAATATTTTTTATTAGTTATGTTTATTTTATCGAATCGCTCGGTTAAATATTTTTAATTTCATTTCTTTAGACTCCAAATTATTGAAAGAAATTTTAAAGTTTTCTTAAAGCAAAGAATATTGAAATTTTCTGAATCTGTAATATTCGACTCGACATCTATAACTCATATTTTAATTTTATTAAATTATTTATATCAAGAAGAAAATGATACAAGTAGAGAATATATTCAGCCTTTATATAAATTAATTGTAAAGTTTTTAAAATAATTTATCTTTGAATAATAAAAAAATATTGTTATTATTAAAAACATTTATTAAAATTAGAGGACGCAAAATGAAGAAGCAAATTATCATCGCAATTATTTGTATTTTTTCAATTTCAATTTACTCGCAAAATTTTGAAGGAAATATTAAATTTAAAATGACTTCTTCGGAAGGCTCTATTATAGCCGAATATTTAGTAAAAGACGAATTTTACAAAATGAAAATAATCGACTTTAAAAACGCAAGCGGAAAATCCACTGAAGATATGAATATGGAGAATAATGAAATTATATTCGATACAAAGAATAATATGATGTACATTATTATGCCGTCTCAAAAGATGTATATGGAAATGGATTTGAAAAATATTCCTAACGAAAAAACTTCAAGCGCCGTTAAAAAAACTAAATTCGACGTCAAAAAAACAGGCGAAAAGAAAAAAATACTCGGCTACGATTGCGAGAAATTTATCATTACAACCGAAGAAGGAATAACTGAAACTTGGATAACAAAAGATATAAATTTTATTTTTCAAAATATGGACAAGATGTTTCAAAGCGGTCAATCATTTGATTTCGAAAAATATTCTAAAGATTTAGGCTATCCTATGACGATGAAATTTGTAGGGAAAGATAAAACGACAGTAGAACTTGAAACAATCGAAATAACGAAAAAAAAATTAGACAAATCTTTATTTTTAATACCAAAAGGATATCAAAAATTTAATCTGCCAACAATGCCAGGGAACATTCCTATGGAATAAAATTAAAAAGTTTAGCGATATTAAACATCGCTAAACTTTAATTCCTTCTTTACTGAAAATAATTATTTTTTTAGAAGAAATTTATTATAAGCCAATAAACCAAAAGCAGTAAGAAATCCAATCGAGCTAAAAATCAGCCATAAAAGCCAAGGCATATTCATTTTTTCGATAAATATTACGTATAAATTGGCTCCCAAAACTCCGCCAATTCCGCTTCCAATTACTCCGTAAAGAAAAGCATAACCTAAATATAAAGCCTTTTTATCTGCTGGAGCTATCAATCCTACATAAGAAATAAATTTCGGATGAGCGGTCATTTCTCCAATAGAAAATAAAATAATGCCAGCAATAAAAACAAAAGCATGAGTAGATATTGCAAGCATACCCATTCCAATAGTTCCAAGTATAATTCCAAAAATCATAGTCGGCAATGCAGGTTTGTTCTTTACGATATTTGAAATAATTATTTGTAAGAGTATAATTGTTCCGGCGTTAATTACTGTAACATGTTCGGCGTCAAATTTCCAATTAGGATTTGCTATAAACAAACCTAAAATAGCGTTTACCATATTATCAAACGGAGTCATGTCCATGTGTTCTTTTAAATACCAAAGCACGGTATCAAACATTTGGAAATATAAAATCCAGAAACCGCTATAAATAACAATCATTAAAACAAATTTATAATCTGCTAAAACAAGAGCGGCTCCTTTTAGGACTTCGGCAAGACTTTTTGAACTTTGCGGTTTTGGGGGCTCTTCATAAGCAAAAAGATTCAAAAAGAATAGCCAACCTACGCCAATAGCGGCAAGGAAAAAAATTGCTTGATAACCATATGTATTTTTTAATAAAGGAACCAAAAATAATGGAAATAGAAACGCTCCTAAATTTATCGACCAATAAAAAATTCCAAAAGCCAATCCTGAATTGCTCTCGTCGGTTATTCTAGAAATAGTGCCAGATATAATAGGCTTAAAGGAACCAGCTCCAATAGCCATCAAGATTAATGTTAAAAATATTAAAAGATATTCTGAAACTAAGCCAGACAGCGAATATCCCAACGACATAACGACAAATGAAAAAGCAAGCGTTTTTTTGTAGCCAAATCTGTCAGCAATAGCTCCAGCAATAATCGGCAAAAGATATAATAAAGGGGTTATTACGCTCTTAATAACTCCAATGCTTTCCTTAGAAAAACCTAACCCTCCCTTATCGACGCTTAATGCTAAATAAACGGATAAAATAGACATCAAACCGTAATATGAGCCGCGCTCAAAAAATTCCATCGTTATTACAACCCAAAAATTCTTTGAAAAAGTTTTAAAAATGTTTTTGCTCATTAAATCAATTTCTCCTTTAATTTAAATTACTTTTTCAATTTAAAAAATATTTTTATATTACAAAAGTAGTAAGTCTTTAACAAAGCAAATGATCAAAAACATTTTAATTGTATTAATATTAAGTTTTATTTTTTTTCTCTATTCATTTAAATATTTAAATCGATTTATCGAGTATTCTTTTGTAGTTTCTATTTTATTTGTCTTTTTATATTTTCTTATTTTAATCATAATTTTGAATTCTTCAAAAAATGAAATTAGTAAAGATAATTTTATTCCATATTTTTTTTTACTATCGGCAGTTTTAATTTTAGCGATAGTTATTTTATCAATTTTAAACGTTGAAAACAGGTTAGGACGCGAAAAAGCTATACACGAGTGGCTTAAGTTAATGTCGTTAGGTTGTTTTCCATATGGCTCATCAACAAAAACCAATCCAAGCGCTTTGCCCTTTTTAATGCTTTTATACTTGCCATTTAAATCGATTAATTTTATTGGAGCGATTAACATTATTGCCGCAATTTTATTTGTAATTTTATCTCTAAAAATTTATCAAAACAACTTTTCCCCGCTTGTTTCGATATCAGCTTTATTGCTGCATCCTTTTATTTACTACGAAAGCTTATTGAAAAGCGATATTTTTTTTAATTCAATGCTTATCATAACAATGTCTTTTATTTGCGAAAAAAAATTGCTCCCAGATAAAAAAAATATTTTCTTTTATATCTCTTCAGTCGCATGGGGTTTGCTTTTAAGCGGAAGATTAGCGTTTATTTTGGTTTACTTTATATTGCTTTTTTATAAATTTAGGGACAATTTAAGGTTAATACTTTTATACTCGTCAATTTCATTTATTTGTTTTTTAGCGACTATTTTGCCATTTCTCTTATGGGATTTTTATACTTTTATTTTTAAGGGACCATTTGCAATTCAATCTTTATATTCAAGATCTTTTATAACGATAGCATTTATAGCGATTTCGATTATAACTGGTTATTTCTCAAAAAATACGAAACAGCTTTTTTTTAACTCGGGTATCATTTTATTTTTTATAGTATTTGTCGGATATTTTCTGCCGTATGTTTTTACAAATGGTATAAATAGCATTTTTTTTGTAGATGGATTTGATATTACATATTTTAATTTTTGCGCGCCTTTTCTGCTTTTAAGTTTTGAAAATAAAGAAGATTAAGGAAGCGATAATTCAATTTATTCGCAATTTAATTTTTCGCTTATTGATTATTTAAAGAAAAAAAAATTTCTTTTAATAAACGGAATATGAAATATAATCGAAGTTTGTCTTATAAAAAACTATTCTTAAGCTATGCAATACCAATACATATAAAAAAACAAAAAGAATCAAAAAAAGATCGCTTGGTTTTCGAAGATGTTTAGCAAACTGGTTTTTTAAACGTTTTGTTATTTAAGCTTATTTATTGGAAGCTTTATTGCAATTTAATTTAGTCATGCAATATTTTCAAAACATTTTTTGTTTAATTTTCATTTTTTCTGAAGATTTATCTTTTTTAATGGACGGCTAGTTTAGTTTATGCGTATTTTCATCATATTTGTCTTTAAGCTCGTTGACTAAAGTTTTTTCCCATAATTTAACTTTATCGAAATAGCCCGCTCTGCCAATAGCATGAGCCGCGACTGGAGCTGTTAAAAATAAAAAAATAATTATTGTAATTGATTTCGTAAAAGTTGAAATATCAAGCCAGGTTAAAGAAACTCCGATAAGAGTTAAACTGACGCCTAAGGTTGAAGCTTTTGTAGTCGCAGACATTCTTGTAAATAAATCTGGCATTTTTAATATTCCAATCGCGGAGATTAGAATTAGCAAAGAGCCAGTTAGGATAAATATGCCGCTTAAATATTCAATCATTTTAACAATCTCCTTTCTAAATAATAAGCGTAAGCTATGGTTCCTAAAAAAGCTATTAAAGCCATTATTAATCCGATATCAATAAAAATATTGTTCATATAAAAAAGAGAGTAAACGGAAAAAAAAGCGATTCCATTAGCCGTAAATAAGTCAAGAGCTACAATCCTATCTTCATTTGAAGGACCGACTAAAATTCTAAAAAATACAAGGATCAATGAAATGCCGATTAAAATAAAAGAAATTTGAACGCATAAATTTAAGAAATTCATCTAAGAGCCTCTAATAATTTTTTTTCAATGCCGTTTTTTATTTCGAGTTTAAATTTATCTGGATTGTCGACATACATTGCATGGATGTAAAGAGTTTTTCTATCGTCCGAAATATCTAAACTTAAAGTTCCGGGGGTTAAAGTAATAAAATTAGCTAAAAGAGTAATTTCAATGTCGGTTTTTGCGTCAAGAGGTATGGCTAATATTGCAGGTTGCATATGATCTTTTGGAGTAATAATATCGTACCCTACTATTAAATTTGCTTTTATGAGTTCTTTAATAAAGTAAAACAAAAATTTCATCCAGTTAATTATTTTTGAAAAATACTTATCGTCGTTAAATATATCTTTTGCAAGATATAACAAAAAGAAAGAAATAAAAAAACCTTCAAAAAAAGTTTTAGCATTTATTTCTCCATATAGCAATACCCAATTAAAAGCTAACAGAATATTTAATAAGAAACTTCTCATATTATAATTTGCCTAATATTTTTTCGAAATAAAAATTTTGATTTAATAATTGTCGCGAAGCTTCATCGGCGAATTTAAAGAAGAACTCAGGAAATAGTCCAATTAATAAAGTTATTGCCGCTAATATTATTGATGGAAGTAAAATTATAAATTTTTGAGTATAAGATAATGACAAACAATAATCTTCAGAAAGGGCTTGCGAGTTTTTTTTCCAGAACGCTTCGTTCCATATTTTTATCATTGAAAAGAGGGTTAAAATGCCAACAAATAAAGCTATAGAGCCATAAAAATAATAATTTGCGTCAAAAGCGCTTTTTATAATTAAAAATTTAGCCCAAAACCCAGATAATGGGGGTATGCCTGCAAGGGAGAAAGCTGGAATTAAAAATAGCAATCCAATCATAGGATGGTTTTTATATATGTAACCTAATTTTCTCAAATGAAAATTATTCTGAAGCTTATCTACAATGCCGGCAACGTAAAATAAATTTGTTTTTACAATAATATGATGAATGACATAAAAAATTGCTGCGGCTAAAGATAATTGAGTTAAAATTCCTAAGCCAATTGTCATATAGCCAATTTGACTTATTATATGAAATGACAAAATTCTTCTTATATCCATTTGAGACGCTGCTCCAAAAACTCCTATTAACATAGTTAATGCTGAAAGTAAAATTATAGTAGAGAATAAAATATCTAACTTGGCGTTAAAAATTAGCGTAAATACCCTTATGATGCTATAGACTCCGACTTTTGTTAATAATCCGGCAAAAATTGATGAAATTGAAATTGGCGCGACATGATAAGAAGCTGGAAGCCAGAAAAAAAGCGGAAAAAGAGCCGACTTAACTCCAAAAGATGTTAAAAGTAAAAAAGATATTGAATAATTCAAAAAATCATTATCGCTAGATTTAACTTTAAATGCAATATCTGTCATATTTAAGGAGCCATAAATTCCATATATAAAAGCTATAGAGACGAGAAAAAATGTAGATGCTAAAAGGTTTATTGTAACATATTTTATTCCGCCTTCGAATTGCTCTTTTGTACCGCCCAATGAAATTAATACGAAAGATGAGATTAGCATTACTTCATACCAAACATAAAGATTAAATATATCGTTTGTAAGAAAGGAACCGTTAACGCCCATCATTAAAATTTGAAGCATGGGGTAATAAAATAATTTTTCTCTTTCTTCGTCGATGAAATTTAAAGAATAAATTGAAGTAGTAAAAAATATAATTGACGATATTAATAACATCGCAGACGATAAAAAATCAGCCATTAAGGCAATTCCAAAAGGAGCGAGCCATGAACCTACATATAAAGTTAAAATTTTGTAATCATGTACTAAAACGATAATCCATATAGATGACGCTAAAAGAGATATCGCTCCAATAAGATTGATAGTTCTAATTATTTTTTTAGATTTTGAATGAAAAGCAATTGTTAAAATTGCAAAGAATAATGGCAAAATAATCGGCAAAGATATAACATTTGAAATCATACTTCCTCTTTAAATTCATCGGTTGATATTAAACAGTCCATATCTTCAGTTTGAGTAATTTGATATGCTCGTTTATACAAGACAATTGCATACGCAATGGCTCCAAAGCTAATAACAATTGCCGTTAAAATTAAAGCTTGAGGCAAAGGGTCTGCGAAGGGCTCGGTTATTGAGCTTGAGGCTTTATCTATAAAAGCCGGCTTGCCTTTTATGTTTCTGCCAATTGTAAATATTATTAAATTTGCCGCGTGACTTAGAAGAGCTAATCCAATAATAACTTTTACTAAGCTTCTTCTTAACAACATATATACTCCCGTTCCAAACAATACTGATGAAATTAAAGCTAAGAGAAGGTTCATTTTAATTTGCCTCGCAAAGTGAGAAAATAATTTTTAATACAATTCCCATTACAACGAGATAGACGCCTAAATCAAAAAGCAAAGGCGTTCCAACTTTGCCTACTACAGGGAAATTATAATCGAGCCAATAACCAGTAAAAAAAACTGTCGAGAAAAGTAGAGAAATCAAAGAACTTAATAAAGCAATTAAAAGACCAGTAGAAATTAATTTTACAGGGTCGATACCCAATAATTTTTTTGTGTTTTCTATTCCATTTGCGATTAAGTATAAAGAATAAGCCGCAGCTGCAATCAAACCGCCAATAAAACCTCCGCCGGGTTCATTATGTCCTCGTAAAAAAATAAAAAAAGAAAAAATAAGGAATAAAGGAAACAAATACTTTGAAGCAGTGGATAAAATTATCGAAAACATAGTTTAATATCTTTTATTTTTTAATAATGTATAAACTCCAATTGCGGCAATTGATAAAACTGTAATTTCGCCTAAAGTATCCAATGCTCTGAAATCTACTAAAATAACGTTAACGATATTTCTGCCTTTTGCTATATCGAAACTGTTTTGCGCAAAAAAATTTTTTAATTCATAATTTTTATCGGATTCTGAAGCGAAATAAATTAAAATAAAAATAAAAAAGCCGCATAAAGTTGAAATTAAAATGTCTCTGCTTTTCGCTTGCAAAGAAGAATAATTTTCAAGTTTGGGCAATTTGTAAATTACTAAAACGAAAAGTATAACCGTTAAAGTTTCAACCGCAAATGTTGTTAATGCGAGATCTGGAGCGCTATAAATAACGTACAAAGTTCCAACAAAAAATCCTATAGCTCCTAAGCCTACTATTGATTTTAATCTTGAATCAGAAAAAACGACAAAAAAAGCGGCGGATATAAGTAATATCGCGATAAAATATTCATAAATTGAATAGTCAAAATTAAAAACAAAACTTGAGATTTTTGTTTGTTCAAGCAAGTAATTGCCTGAAAAAATTAGCGCGAAAAGAATTATGAAGCTTAAATAAAATCTTAAATATCCGCTTTGAACAATTCTTGTGGTAAGTTTTGCGATAAAGATAATAAATTTTAGCGAGCTTTCGTAAATCTCATCTGCTAAAAGAAATTTTCTAAGTTTTAGATTGGATAACAAATAAAAAAATTTGTTTCTAAAATTGTAAAACAAAATTCCTGTAAGCATAGTTAAAAAGCTTAAAGCCAATGGAAAATTAAAACCATGCCATAAACTTATTTTTAAGGCAAATTCTTCAATTCTCATTGAGTAGACTGTTTGCTCAAGAAGACTTTGTAAAAAGAATTTTGGAAAAAGACCAATTAGCAGTCCTAATATAGCTAAAAATATAGCTCCGGTTAACATTTGAAAATGAGGTTCGCGCGGCTGTTCTTCATAATGATATGAATAGCCTAAAAAAGGCTTTATCACTACAAGCATTGTAGCCATAAAAATTGCGGCGTTTGACAAAACAGCAATAGTTATAAAAATGAAATTGTAGTGTTCGACTTCTAAAAGCGCCGCATAAATAGTTTCTTTGCTTATAAAACCGATAAGCGGAATAATTCCCATCATAGAAGAGCCGGCAAGCAAGGAGGATAAAAATGTTATCGGCATATATTTTTTGAGTCCGCTTAAAATATCGACATTCCTTGTTCCAGTTTCATGATCGATTATGCCGGCCGTCAAAAATAAAGAAGCTTTATATAAAGAATGAGCCCAAAGAAAAATATAGAAAGCTTTTAATCCCAATTCGCCGCTAATTCCCAATAATAATGATAAAAAACCTAACGCGTTTATTGTAGTATAAGCAAGAATTTTCTTTAAATCAGATTGCTTAAAAATAACGATAGCGGAGAGTATAATTGTAATAGTTGCGGAAATTATAATCGAATATTGCCAGATTTCAGTTCCGCCAAAAGAATGATTAAGTCTAGCGATTAAATAAATACCTGCTTTAACCATAGTAGCAGAATGCAAATATGCGCTTGCGGGGGTGGGAGCTTCCATAGCATTAGGAAGCCAAAAATGAAAAGGAAATTGAGCCGACTTGGTAAAAATTCCAAATAAAATTAAAATCGCAGTTATGTTGTATAATGGAGATGATACTAAAAGCCAATGTTTATCGAAAATTTCATTCAATTCGTATGTATTCGTTATTTGATATATTAAAATAAAACCAGCTAATAAGGACAATCCTCCAATGCCAGTGACAAGCAAAGCTTGGAGAGCCGCTTTTCTTGCGTTTTCTTTATGATGATTAAATCCAATTAATAAATAAGAAGAAACGCTAGTCAATTCCCAGAATACAAAAAGAACAATTAAATTGTTTGAAAGGACAACGCCTAGCATCGAAATCATAAATATAAAAAGATAAATAATAAAGCGCGGGGCGTCTTCATAGTCGCTCATATACTTAGCGGAATATAATATTATAGAAATTCCGACTAATGTAATAATAATTGCAAAGGTTAAACTTAAACCGTCTAAAGTAAAAGATAGAAAAATATTAAAAAAAGGGAACCAATTTATTTTTTCTAATATTGTTTTTCCATTTGCTATCGTATTATATTTTGAGATAAAAAAAATTAGAGCAATTAAGGGATATAAAAACAGAAGCCAGCCGCTGAAATATTTAAATTTTTTGTAAAAAAAATTAGTTGTTAAAATGAAAATTAAGCCTAATGCAAATAGATTAGTCATATATTGAATTGTTATTTATTTAATTTGCTGATCACGCTATTTATTTTATCATCTATAGTTTGATGTTTATCTATTCGGGTTCCGATTCTTATATTTGTGGAAATTCTCGGAATTCCCATTTCGTGAGCTTTTTTGTGACATTTTTTTATCGCTTCAAAAATAACGTCAATATCTCCTTCGACGTTAGTTCCATAAGCGTGAAGATTTGGATTCAGGTTTAGTTCTTTAAATATTTTTTCAAATTCAGCTATATATTTAGATAACGATAAATCCGCTCCTATTGGAATTATGCAAATATCGGCAATTGCTTTCATATTAATTTTAATTAATATTATTTTAACCTACTAAATCAAATAATTTTTTTTAAAAAAATAATATAAATAAAAAAAAACTCAAAAACAACTTGGTTGATTTAGATATTATTGAAAAACAAAAGTTTCTTGACATTTAAAATTATTAATTTTATATTAAAAAACTTAATAAAGATTAGTTTAGGAGGATGAATTGAAGCAAGAAAAATTGACAAGGTTTGTAAGATCCTCTGAAGCGTCTAAAAAATGGTACTTAGTCGACGCTAAAGATCAAACATTAGGAAGAATTGCGTCAAAGATAGCCGCAATCATACGTGGAAAAAACAAACCTACTTTTACTCCAAATATGGATACAGGCGATTTTGTAATTGTAATTAACGCCGATAAAGTTAAAGTAACTGGGAAAAGAGCATTTTTGAAGGAATATTATCATAATTCGGGATATCCTGGGGGAGCAAAATTTAGAAATATTAGAACAATTCAGGCTAAAAAACCTGAGTTCTTAATTGAACATGCCGTTAAAGGGATGTTGCCAAAAAATAGGCTTGGCAATAAATTGTTTCATAAGTTGAAAGTATACGCTGGCGAAGAACACCCTCATTCTGCTCAAAAACCTGAGTTAATTAAATTATAAGGAGATAATTTAATATGGCAGATACAATTTATGTTGGAAGAAGAAAAACGGCAATCGCAAGAGTTTTTTTGAGACCTGGAAAAGGCGAAGTTAAGGTCAATGATAAAAAGTTTGAAGAGTATTTCCCA
>Ga0308389_1001857_pt1 | contig 13826 bp, 16 predicted proteins | sample Hotspr2Sample148_FD_202362 | JGI IMG/M metagenome (GOLD analysis project Ga0308389, IMG submission 202362) | Hot spring phototrophic mat microbial communities from Mushroom Spring, Yellowstone National Park, Wyoming, United States - 20040719_148 ... | reverse complement strand
CCTCTGGAAGGGGAATGTATTCAATGGAATTTTCTCATTATGAGGAAGTTCCATCTCATATCGCTCAAAAAATAATTGAACAAAGGCAGAAAGAACGTCAGGCTAAGGCAGAGGAGTGATGATAATATGTATTCATATTATAGATAGGTATTTAATGGAATACCTTGTATTTAATGGATGGAATACCTTGTATTTATGGAATACCTTCTTTTTTTATGTAATTCTGACTTTTTATATGTCATTCTGAGCCGAAGGCGAAGAATCTCCTCCTTTTTCTGAGAGATTCTTCAGGGCAAGGAACCCCAAAAAGTCAGTGACTTTTTGGGGACCCTGCATTGAGCCCCTTCAGAATGACATGGAAAGCCTCAGAATGAGGAAAAACGAGAATCAGAGGTTATTATTATAAACAAAGGAAAGACAAATAAAGGTAAAAGGAAATGAAAAAGCCTTGGGGTGGAAGATTTAAAGAAAAAACAGCAAAAACACTGGAAAAATTTTCAGAGTCAGTATCCTTTGAACAGAGACTCTGGAAAGAAGATATTGAAGGAAGCATTGCCCATGCAAAGATGCTTAATAAACAGGGAATTATTGACGATAGAGAACTCAAATTAATAGTAAAGGGACTTAAAGAAATAGAAAAAGAAATAGAGCAAGGAATTTTTCATTTTAAAACAGAGCTTGAAGATGTTCACATGAACATTGAAAAAGCGCTTATTGAAAAAATTGGCTCAGCAGGTGCTCGCCTTCATACAGCCCGTTCAAGAAATGATCAGGTTGCAACTGACCTTAGACTTTATTTAAGAAAAAAAGTCTCTGAAATACATGGGCTAATTACAGAGCTTGAAAAAACAATTATTAATATTGCCCAGAAACACATGGATACAATAATGCCCGGATACACTCATATGCAGAAGGCTCAACCTGTGCTTCTTGCTCATCATCTTTTAGCCTATGCATGGATGTTTGAAAGAGACAGAAATAGACTCATAGAAGCCTTAAAGAGAATAAATCAATGTCCTCTTGGAGCCTGTGCAATAGCAGGGACTTCACTACCAATTGACAGAGACTACACAGCTAAAGAACTTGGATTTGAAGGAGTTATCCCGAATAGCATGGATGCTGTATCTGACAGAGATTTTGTTCTTGAGCTTCTTTACTGCGGAGCAATGATAATGATGCATCTTAGTAGACTCTCTGAAGAGCTCATAATATGGTCTACTGATGAATTTGGCTATGTGGAGCTTCCTGATAAATTTTCAACAGGGTCAAGTATGATGCCTCAGAAAAAAAATCCTGACTCAGCTGAACTCATAAGGGGAAAAACAGGAAGGGTTTATGGAAATCTTGTTTCTCTTTTAATCACAATGAAAGCTCTTCCCTTAACTTATAACAGAGATATGCAGGAAGACAAAGAGCCAGTTTTTGATACTTGTGATACAGTTATTATGAGTCTTAAAATAATGATTGAGATGCTTCCAGAAATAAAGTTCAATGTAGAAAAAATGAAAAACTCTTTAAAAACAGGATTTCTTACTGCAACAGACCTTGCAGAATATCTCGTAAAAAAGGGAGTTCCTTTCAGGATTGCCCATGAATTTGTAGGTAAAATCGTTCTTTACTGCATTGAAAAGAAGAAAGCTCTTTCAGAGCTTAAGCTTAAAGAATTAAAAAAATTTTCAGATAAAATTGACAAAGATGTTTACGAAATTTTAACTCCTGAAGGTTCAATCAATGCAAAACAATCCTATGGAAGCACCTCAAAGAAATGGGTAAAGGAACAGATAAAAATATTAAAAAAATCATTAGGAATGAAATGAAAAAATATAAAATTAAACCTCAAATAAGAATCTCATCCCTTTACAATCAAGGAGAAGACCCTTCGGCAAAGCCTCAGGGTGACAGTGGAAGTAGTCATTCCTTCTCTTCAATCAGGACAGTGTCTGAGCCGAAGGCGAAAAATCTCCTCCTTATTATTGTCTTACTTTTACTTTTTCTTTCTGGATGTGGAAGAAAGATGGACCCTACCCTTGAAGATTATCTTCAACCAGAGCCTGTTCAAAAAATAACAATTAATTCTTACTATAATAATATTATGGTTTCCTGGAGCTATCCTGAAAAAAACAAATCTAAATTGGGAAGTTTTCTTTTAGAAAGGCTAAACAATGGACAAGTAAAATCTCTTGGATTCTTCAGCCCAGAGGAAACTTCCTTTGAAGATAAAGAATTTGCTTTAGGTGAAACATACAAATACAGAATTTTTGCAATAAACAAAAAAGGAATTTACAGCAAACCTATAGAAAATTCTATAACTACCAAAAAACTTCCAGAGGTTAAGGGGCTACAATATAAAATTACCCATGATGGAGTTTTACTTTCATGGAAATCAGAAAACTCTGTAATGTATAACATTTACAAAATAAAAGAAAAAGGTAGTGCCACAAAAATTGGTTTTACAGAAAAAAACTATTTCTTGGTTGAAGAAACTTTCAAAAATCTTCTTAAGCCTACAGATTCAAGCCTAAAGCCTCAATTTTTAATTTATCTTGTTACTCCATACATATCTGAGCCTAATATCTACATTGAAGGCAAAGGAACTGAAATTAAAGTCCCTCTTTATGATTTTATTCCATCCAAACCAGAGGAAGTATTCTTTACAGTAAATGAGAATGGTGTTTACCTATCATGGAAAGAAGTTCCTGAGAAATGGGTTAATATATACAAAGTTTATAGGAAAAGAGAGGTTGAATCTGATTTTATATTAATTGGGGAAACAATGATTCCTTTATTTTTTGATGCTGAATATAACATTAACAGCCTAAAAAAGCCTATTTTTTATAAAATTTCCTCTGAAGGTCCTTTACAAGAAAGTGACCCAGTGGAAATAAAAGTGGAGTTAAGTCATGGATAGAATTCTTCTTGGTCATGGAAGTGGTGGGAAATTAATGCATGATCTTATAAAAAAATACATTGCTCCTTTGTTTGAGATTTCCACGCTCATGGATTCAGCAATAATTAATATTAATCATTCAGATAAAATAGCTATAACTACTGATTCCTATACGGTTTCACCAATTTTTTTTCCAGGTGGTGATATCGGAGATCTTGCAATAAATGGAACCGTTAATGATCTTTCAGTTGTAGGTGCTAAACCTCTTTACTTAACAGTAAGTTTTATTCTTGAAGAAGGCTTTCCAATTTCAGATTTTGAAAGAATTCTAAAAAGTATCTCCAAATCAGCAAAGGAAGCAAATGTAAAAATAGTTGCAGGAGACACAAAGGTTGTTGATAAAGGAAAAGTAGATGGAATTTTTATAAATACTTCAGGATTTGGTATAGTACCAGATGGAGTTGAGCTTTCACCTTTAAAAATAGAAGTGGGAGATAAGGTTTTGATAAGTGGTTCAATTGGAAATCATGGAATTGCTGTTATGGCAGAAAGAAATGGTTTTACCTTTGAACCTCCTGTGCTGAGTGATACCAGACCATTAAACAGAATTATAAATGAAATAATGAAAAATTTTGCTTCCTCAATAAAAATAATGCGTGACCCAACCCGTGGAGGAGTTGCTACAACATTGAAAGAGCTTGCCATGGATTCAGGGAAAGATATAACAATTTACGAAAGTTCAATTCCACTCTATGATACTGTTAAAGGAGCCTGTGAATTATTAGGACTTGACCCTCTCTATGTTGCCAATGAAGGAATTTTCGTTGCAATAGTAGAATCTCAAAAAGCAGAAGAAATATTAGAATTAATGAAAGACCATCCTTTTGGAAAAGAATCTGCTATAATTGGAGAAGTAACAGGAAGTGAAGGCAAAGTTTTGCTTAAAACATCTATTGGAGGAACAAGGTTGGTTGATATGCTTCAAGGAGAACAATTACCAAGAATATGTTAAATTTAAGGAGATAAAGATGTTCAGATCTATTCAAAATTATTCAAGATTATTAAAAATTTCTATGTTTTTTATCCTATCACAGCTTATCTTCAGCCTTCAGCCTTCAGCCTATTTTCAGCCTTCTATAGCATTCGCAGAAGAAAACAAATTCTTTGTTGACAAAGTGGTAGCAGTAGTAGACAGAGAAGTTATTACATGGAGTGAGCTTTATAAATTTATGGAATTCACATTTAAAGATGAATTAAAGGCATTAAATCCCGATGAAAAATTTAAATATTTTAAAAAACATGAACAGGAATTTCTTGAAAAATTAATTGATGTAAAACTTCAAATTGATGAAGCAGAAAGATACGGAATTTTTGTTGCTGAAAGTGAAATTGAGGATGCTATCAAAGACATAAAGAAAAAATATAACCTTACCGATGAAGCTTTTATAGAAACTCTTAAAAAAGAAGGAATGACTCTTAATGATTACAAAAAAATGCTTAAAGAACAAATATTAATCGGTAGAGCATTAAATTCATTAGTAAAAAGTAAAATTATTATTACTGAAAAAGAGGTAAATAATTATATTGCTTCCCATCCAGAATTATCCTGTGATGAAGAAGGTTATTATGTAAGTCAAATATTTGTCAGAATCAGGGAAAAAGAAGATGAAATGAAAAATGTAATAAATGAAATTTTAAAAAGACTCATACAAGGTGAGTCTTTCAGCAAAGTGGCTTCTCAATTTAGTGAAGATATTTCCGCAAAATCAGGTGGTTCAATTGGACTTCTTAAGATAAATGAAATTTCACCAGAACTTGTAAATCTCTTTTCAAAAATGAACATAGGGCAAATTAGTGAACCTATGATGACAGCAAATGGTATATTCATTTTTAAACTTGATGGAAAATGTTTTAAAAGGGACTCAGAAGCTTTAAAAAACTATGTTCAAGCTCTGCTTGAAGAGGAGAAATTTAAGAAGGAGCGTAATCTTTGGGTACGAAGTCTTAGACAAAAGGCATACATAGAGATTATGGATTAATAAATGCTTGAAAGATTACAGAAAATATTATCAGAGTATGGAATTGCTTCTCGCAGAAAGGCAGAAGAATTAATTAAAGAGGGACGAATCACTGTAAACGGTCAAATTGCTCATCTTGGACAGAAAGCAGATCCTGAAAAAGATTATATTAAGGTTGACGGCAAACTTCTTATAAAACCCGAGCCTAAGGTCTATTATGCTTTCTATAAACCAAGAAAAGTAATAACTTCCCTGATTGATCCCCAAGGAAGACCAACAATAAAAGATTTTATTAAAGGTATAAAGTTCAGAGTTTATCCAGTTGGTCGTCTTGATTTCGACTCAGAAGGACTGCTTCTTCTTACCAACGATGGAGAACTTGCCTATCATGTTATGCATCCAAGTTCAGAAATTGAAAAAACTTATCTTGTAAAGGTTGATGGTATCATTGATCCAGAGACAATTGAAAAATTAAAAAAGGGTATAAAAATTGATGGTAAATTAGCTATACCAGTAAGCGTTAATCTTGTAAGAAAACTTAAAGCAAACTCATGGATAAAAATAACTCTTCATGAGGGAAGAAAAAGACAGATTCGTAAGATGCTTGAAAGAGTTGGTCATCCTGTAATAAGACTTATAAGAATCGCCATTGATGGAGTAAAATTGGAAGAACTAAAGCCAGGACAGTATAGGTCGCTTACAAAAGAGGAAATAGAGTCTTTACATAAGAAGGTAAAAAACATAAAAAAATCAAAGTAAAGAGAGGATATTATGAATTATTTGGGGAAGTTATTATTAATTATTTTAGCTTTTTTAATTTTATGGACCTCTCCATCTTATTGCAAAGAACCTTACAAAATTGGAGCTATTTTTTCAGTAACAGGTGCAGCCTCTTTTCTTGGTGAACCAGAAAAAAATACAGTGCAAATGCTTGCAGAACAGATTAATAAAGCTGGTGGCATTAATGGCCATCCCCTTGAAGTAATAATTGAAGATTCAAAAAGTGATTAAACTCAGGCTGTTCTTGCAGCTAAAAAATTAATTGAAAAAGACAAAGTTCTTGCTATTATTGGACCATCTACTACAGGAGAATCAATGGCAGTGATACCTATTGCAACATCTGCTCAAACACCTCTTATTTCAGCTGCTGCTGGAGCAAGTATAACTCAACCAGTAAAAGAAAGATAATGGATATTCAAAACTGCCCAGTATGATACAAATGCAGTGGAGGCAATTTATACATACATGAAAAAGAAGGGTATAAAAAAAGTTGGCATAATAACGATTACAACAAGTTTCGGTGATGCAGGTAGAAAAGCCCTTCTTGAATTAGCACCAAAATTTGGCATATCTGTTGTAGCTGATGAAAGATATGGTTCAAAAGATACAGATATGACAATCCAGCTAGTAAAAATAAAATCTGCTGGAGCTCAGACAGTTATAAATTGGTCTGTTGGACCTGGACAGGTCATAGTTACAAAAAACTGGCATGCCCTTAAAATGGGAATTCCCTTTTCCAGAGCCATGGATGGGGAAGTAAGAAAAATATCGAATTAGCTGGTAAAGCTGCAGAAGGTGTAATTGCTCCTCTTGGTAGACTTGTTGTTTGGGATAAACTTTCTGATAAACATCCTCAAAAAGCTCTCTTGAAAAAGTATGTTACTGATTATGAAGCTCGTTATAAGAGTGAACCTGGCACCTTTGGTGGTCATGCCTATGATGCATTGATGATTGTAGTCGCTGCCCTGAAAAATGTAGGACCTGATAAGAAAAAATCAGAGATTACATTGAAAATAAAATTAAAAACTGGCCTGGCACAGGAGGTATTTTTAATATGTCTCCTATTGATCACTGTGGACTTGATATGACAGCCTTTGAGATGGTTATTGTAAAAAATGGTGATTGGGAAATATTAAAATAATTAATCTTAAATGAGTTTATTACTACAATTTCTTTTTTCAGGACTTACAACAGGTTCTGTCTTTGCTTTGGTTGGAATAGGATTTAATATAGTTTACAATTCCACCTCTATTCTGAATCTTGCTCAGGGAGAATTTGTTGTTATTGGTGGACTTATGATGTGGTTTTTTCTTGAAGGAATGAATCTACCCTTTGCCACTTCTGTAGCACTAACTTTAACTGTAGCAGCTACTTTAGCTTTACTAATGGAGAGGCTTACTATTAAGCCTCTCCTTAAAAAAGGTGATCTCCTTCTTATTATAATGGTTACCATTGCTTTATATATTCTAATTAGAGGTCTTCTAATGTTTAAATTTGCTAAAGATCCTTACACATATCCACCTTTCACAGAGGGAGAACCATTAGTTATTTATGGCGCTGTTATAACTCAGCAGACTCTTTGGGTTATAGGAATTACTGCATTCAGTATTGTCATTCTCTATCTTTTCTTTAATAAGACAATGCTCGGAAGAGCTATGAAAGCCTGTTCCCTTGATATAAAAGCAGCAAGACTGATGGGTATAAATGTTTCAAACATGGTTATGCTCTTATTTATTATAAGTGGTCTTTTTGGTGCAATTGGAGGAATAGCAATAACTCCTATATCACTTATGGAGTATGATAAAGGTGCTATGCTCTCTGTTAAAGGATTCTGTGCTGCTGTAATAGGAGGACTTGGAAGAGGAAGAGGTGCAGTTGTTGGTGGATTTACTCTTGGAATACTGGAATCATTCACTGCAGGATATATTCATTCTGGCTTTAAAGATGCTGTAGCTCTTTTGATTATGCTGTTCATTCTCCTTTTTAGACCTGCTAGAATTTTTGGTAAAACTGAAAAATTAAGACTAAGAAAATTTTAACATGGGTAAAGGTAATATACTTAGTCTTTTAATTTTAACCCTATTAATTATTATATTCCCGATAGTAATCAAAGATACTTATCTTCATACAATAGGAATTTTTGCGGGTATAAATGCTCTGGTAGCAATTGGACTTACAATACTCATGGGATATGCTGGACAAATATCTCTTGGACAGGCTGCTTTTTATGGAATCGGAGCTTATATTTCAGCTATATTGAGTTTGCATTTTGGATTACCAGTTATATTAAGCATTTTTTTAGCACTTTTAGTTGCATCGACTGCTGCCATAATTCTTGCAATCCCTGCATTAAGACTTAAGGGACATTATCTGGCAGTTGCTACATTAGGATTTGGAGAAATAATCCATATTATGCTACATGAATGGGGACCTGGAGGACCTTCTGGTTTTGGAGATATTCCTAAAATGAATCTTTTTGGATATACATTTACATCAACAAATGATTATTTTTATCTTGTATGGATGTGTGCCGTAGTAATAATGATTTTCTCCTTAAATCTTATTAATTCTATGACAGGGAAAGCTCTTCAAGCTATGCACGGAAGTGAAATAGCAACTCAAACTGCTGGCATTAATTTGAAAAAGCTAAAAATAAAAGTTTTTATCTTAAGTTCTATATATGCATCTTTAGCAGGAGCAATGTATGCCCATTATGTAACATTTTTAAGTCCAAGTAGCTTTTCACTCTTTCATTCTGTTTTGTTTTTGATGATGGTAATAATTGGTGGAATATCTAACATATGGGGTGGTATAGTAGGTGCTCTTATTATAACAATTCTTCCAGAAGTATTAAGGGGATTTAAAGAGTTCGATATACTCCTTTATGGATTGATTTTAACACTATTTCTTCTTTTTATGAGAAAAGGCTTAGTACCCATGACTATTGCCACATACAAAAGATGGATTCACAGATAATACTTAAAATAAAAAATATATCGAAAAGTTTTGGTGGACTTAAAGCCCTTGAAAATGTTAGTTTTTCTGTTAAAACTGGTCAAATCCATGCTCTTATTGGACCAAATGGTGCAGGGAAAACAACTTTAATGAATATTATAAGAGGTTTAGAAACAGCGGATTTTGGAGAAATAATCTTCAAAGATAAATATATTAATAAACTTTCACCTGATAAAAGAGCAAAAATAGGCATTGCAAGAACCTTTCAAAATCTTGAATTATTTGGAGAAATGACAGTTTTAGAAAATGTTATGGTGGGAATGTATTCAAAATATGAAACAGGATTTATAAAATCTGGATTAATGTTAAATAATGTTAGGAAACTTCAAAAAGATATAATTAACAAAAGCCTTAATATACTTGATTATGTTGGACTTAATCATAGAAAAAATGAATATGCTAAAAATTTACCCGTAGGAGAACAAAGACTCCTTGAGATTGCGAGAGCCATTGCAACTGATCCCATATTAATGCTTCTTGATGAACCAGCAGCAGGACTTAACATTAGAGAAACTAAAAATTTAAGCATTCTTATAAAAAATTTAAAAGAAGAAAAACAAATCACCTTACTCATTGTTGAACATGATATGGAACTTATTATGGGTATAAGTGATACAATAACTGTTCTAAACTTTGGAAAAGTTATTGCAGAAGGTAATCCCTTATCTATTCAGAAAAATCCTGATGTAATTACTGCCTATCTTGGTGAGGAAGATTGAATGCTTATCCTTAAAAACATAGATGTTTATTATGGCAAACTTTATACACTGAAAAAAATCTCCATTCATGTAAAAAAGGGTGAAATAGTAGCTCTCATTGGAAGTAATGGAGCAGGTAAAACCACTTTGCTTTCAACTATTTCAGGACTTATAAAACCTTCCTCTGGAAGCATTATATACGAAGAAAGGGATATAACAAAAGAATCTACTGAAAATATTGTTAAGATGGGAATATCACAGGTTCCAGAGGGGCGTTTAATTTTTAAAACTCTTACAGTAGAGGAGAATCTTTTAATTGGAGGATATAGTAAATACAGTTTAAAAAAGAGAAAAGAAATTAAAGAGGAACTCGATAAAATTTATCATTTATTCCCAAAACTTAAGGAAAGAAAAAAACAACTTGCCGGGACTCTTTCCGGCGGAGAACAACAAATGCTTGCAATTGGAAGAGCCTTAATGTCAAAACCCAAACTTATTCTTCTTGATGAACCCAGTATGGGACTTGCTCCGAATATTGTAAAGGAAGTTTTTCAGCATATTGTAGAGTTAAAGAAACTTTACGGACTTACAGTTCTCCTTGTAGAACAAAACGCAAGAAGCGCTTTAAAAATAGCAAACAGAGGATATGTTATTGAAACAGGAAGAATTATTTTAGAGGGAACTGCCGAGGATTTGCTTTCTAACAAAGATGTGCAGAGAGCCTATCTTGGTAGAGACCTTGATGCAGAATTAAGAATTTAAAGGAGGTTTCCATGATATGGGATAAAGAAAAAGAATGCATTGACAGAGAAGACCTTAAACAACTTCAACTTGAAAGGCTTCAATCAACTATCCACAGAGTTTACAGAAATGTGCCTTTTTACAGAAGAATGTTTGACAGACAAGGAATAGATCCTGATTCCTTCAGCAGCATTGAAGATATTAAAAAAATTCCCTTCACAACTAAAAATGACTTAAGAGAGAATTATCCCTATGGATTATTTGCTGTTCCATTAAGAGAGATAGTAAGGATTCACACATCTTCTGGTACAACTGAAATGCCTATTGTTGTTGGATATACAAAAGGTGATCTTAAAATATGGTCAGAACTTGTTGCACGGGTCCTTTCAGCTGGAGGAATTACAAAGGATGATGTAATACAAATTGCCTTTAACTATGGCCTTTTTACAGGTGCCTTTGGTTTTCATTATGGAGCAGAGAAAATAGGAGCATCAGTTATTCCTATATCAATTGAAAATCCGAAAAAACAAATAAAGATAATGCAAGATTATAAAACTACAGCATTAATATCTACTCCATCTTATGCCCTTTTGATAGCCAATACAATACTTGAGATGGATATAAATCCTAATTCTCTCTCTCTTAAATTTGGGCTTTTTGGAGCTGAACCCTGGTCTGAAAGAATGCGTAAAGAAATTGAAGAAAAACTTAAAATAACAGCGACAGATAATTATGGATTAAGTGAAGTTATGGGACCTGGTGTAGCTGGAGAAAGTTTAGAAAAAAATGGATTACACATAAATGAAGACCATTTTCTATTTGAAATATTAGACCCTCATACTCTTGAACCATTGGAAGAAGGACAAACAGGAGAACTTGTTATCACAACTCTTACAAAAGAAGCATTTCCAGTATTGAGATTTAGAACTGGTGACTTAACAAGATTTTTACCAGGACAATGTCCTTGTGGAAGAACTCTTAGAAGGATCGATCGAATTATGGGAAGAACAGACGATATGATAATTATAAGAGGTTTAAAAATTTTTCCCTCTCAGATAGAGGCTATTTTATATGAAATAGAAGGCAAACAACCAAATTATCAGATTATACTTGAAAGACAATCAGGTATTGACAGCATCACAATTTTGCTTGAAGTAACAGAAGATATATTTTCTGATGTAATGAAGGAACAAAGCCAACTCATAAATATTATTAAAGATAGGCTTTCATCAGAATTTGGCTTATCCTTTAATGTAAAGCTCGCAGAAAAACGTTCCTTAGAAAAAATAGATGGAAAATTAAAAAAAGTAATTGACAGGAGAAATTAGTTAAAAGCGCAATGCTCAAAGAAATATTTATTTTTAAGAACATTAATCAAGAAAACATAGAAATTCTACAAAGGAATTTAATTTCTTTTAAAGTCAAAAAAAGAGATTTTATATTTCATGAAGGACAAAAACCAGATTGGCTTTACATCCTCTTTAAAGGAAAAATAAAAATCTCAAAAATTGCTAAAGATGGTAGAGAAGCAGTCCTTGAAATAATTAATGCACCTGATGTTTTTGGTGCTCTTGCAGTTATAAAAAACTTTCCCTATCCAGCAAATGCTATTGCTATGGAAGATTGCGAAATAGGGAAAATAAAAAGTGATATTTTTTTGCAGGTTCTGAAAGAATATCCTGAACTGCACTCTGAAATTCTTCATCACTTAACAATGAGACTTAAATCAGGAATTGAAAATCTTCAGAAGATTGCCTTAGAGAATGTTTCTGCAAGAATTGCCTATCAGTTGCTCAAACTTGCAAATAAATATGGAGAGAAAACAAATGATGGAATTTTAATAAATTTAAAGATTACAAAACACGAACTTGCTGAGTTAAGTGGAACAACAACAGAAACAGCAATCAGAGTTATAAGTAAACTAAAAAGATTAGGTTACATAGCAGAACAAAATCGTAAAATTTTACTTAAGGACATCAGAGCTTTATCATCTCTATTTAGCTAATTCTTTAAAATAATTATCCCAAAAATTATCAACTTCACTTTAAGACTTTTTAAAAATACTAAGTTACATATTAATAATTTTAACTTTTTGAAACCCTTGATAATTCTAATGGAGCTGAGGGGAGTCGAACCCCCGACCTCTTGAATGCCATAATTAATTAAAAAACAAAAATGGCTTGTATGCTTGATTTGTCATTTGTGAAAATTAACAATTTTTATCCAGTTTATCACATTTTTATCACATTATTGTTATAGGAATCTATTTCCCCTATTTCAAAGGTTAACCCTCTATATTTTGACTATTAATCTATAAATTACCTAACCTTCCCAATCTTTTTATAGACTAAAAAAAAAATTCTTTATTATAAGCATTTTTGCCATCCTGATCCTGATGAAATTGCCTTCCATTCTACAATTGTCTTAAAAATCAATTTTTCGTTATCTGAAACAACTTTTGTTTATCAAAAACCTGTATCAATTCCTAAAAACATAAAAAACCTCCTAGGATAATAATTTTGATATTGAGAATTTATTAGGCTTTTTAATTTCAACATCATTGTTTATCTGCGTTTTTTTCTGTTTCTTTATTTTCCAAAGAAGAACTAGGTAAATCATCTTTTCGAATCACAGCTTCCTCTTTAGGCTTTAAATTTGAGCCATTTAAATTTGACAACTGCTGTAACGATGATGCAAAATTAAACGAATTTGGATTTAAACCAGTTTCGAGAATTACTTTTTTAACAAGTCTAATTGCATCTGCTACGAACAAAGAACGAAACGTCTTAGGCATACTTTCCAAAATATTAATTACATCCGCATCCTCTTTTAAATTCAAACTAATACGATACAACTTAAAATCCTTCCTCATAAATTCCCCCTCAAATTAAAATTTCTTCCTATAATATATTATTTTAAGTTCACTAAAGTTATCTAATGTTCACTAAAATTTTTTAATGTCGCATTAAGTTCACTAAAGCTCACTAATGCTACTTTATAATATTACATAAAACTCTAAATAATTTTTTTAAACAGCACAAGTAGACTTAATTAGACTTTGGTAAACTTTAGTGAGCTTTAGTGAACATTGTAAATATAAACAATAAAAGCAATAGTAAGCTTTAGTAAACTTTAGTGAACTTAAATTAAAAAAAGGGCAGGTTATATGCCTGCCCCTATACAGTTAGCATACTGCTTCGGCTTGCTTAAGAATAACCTCTTCAGCGGGCTGTCCTGTTGGGTAAAGGTAAAATTCTTGCTTCTCATACATCCATATTCTTCCGCAATTTACACAGAGATACATCTCAGGTGGATCTTTATATATTATTCTTCCATTTTTGGCTATCACGAAATCTGGTCTTACAGGAACATATAGCTTATCAGCATTCTGGAGGAATCCACTACAGCGTGGGCAACGAAAGGAGAAATCGTATTTTTCATCCCTTGTCTCTGGTTTTTTAGCTCCTACTCTTTTATTTCTTACTTTTTTCATATAAATTCCTCCTTGTTTTGTTTTTAATTCTACTTTTCAAAGATCAAATTTTATATTTTTATTATATAAAACCCAATTTTTGAGTTTTGAAAGATTAGGTTTTTCCCTTAAAAATCAATATGTTTTCATTTTTAGAGAAAAATCAGCCATATATAAAATCAACAGAAGGTTAAAATAAGAAAATGAATAATTGC
>Ga0308389_1001854_pt1 | contig 13834 bp, 12 predicted proteins | sample Hotspr2Sample148_FD_202362 | JGI IMG/M metagenome (GOLD analysis project Ga0308389, IMG submission 202362) | Hot spring phototrophic mat microbial communities from Mushroom Spring, Yellowstone National Park, Wyoming, United States - 20040719_148 ... | reverse complement strand
CGACAAACGCCTTGCGGGGTTCGATTCTGGCGGTGATCGACCCCGATGCCGGTTTCAGCAAGGCGCCAGAGGCGGGACCGGCGCGCTACCGGTTCGCCCGTGCCGCCAGTGCGGCGCCCGCCGCCTATTACTGGATCCCGCCAAGGGACATGACGGAGGCGAGCCTGACCGACGTCGATCACATTTACTCGTTCCGCACCGAGGCCGGCAGCCCGGTTGCTGTCATCGCGGTCGGCAACACGGAGGCTTGCAAGATCTTTATCGAGATGGATCGCGCCGGACGGCCGCTGCGCTCGCGCAGGTCGGCCGCCTGCGAGATGGAGCACCGCCGGTACGAGCAGCAGGGCGTGATCCGGCACCCGTTCGAACGTTGCCCGGATTTTCAGCAGCCGCTGGAGTTGCGCCTCTGGACGGAGAAGGGGACGTGGGAAGTGGTGAAGATCCCGATGGCGACGATGCGCAATACGATTTAGCTGGCCGTTGCGGCGGCACTTGAGATCCGGCTTGGCATCCTTTGGTGTAAAGAGACTCCTCCGGCCCGGCAGTTTGTTGTGCCGACCTCCGGGGGGAGATTCTTGCAAGCGTGGCGCGGGCTTGTCGAAGCGCCACGGGCGCATCTGGCGGCGGGAGCGTGCGCCCGCCGCACACGGCAGGTGATCTCCAGGCTGGAAGTGCTGCCTCGGGGCATACCCCCTCGAAGGCGGCTGGCAGAGTAGAGATTTTGGCGGCGGATGCCGATACGTGAAGGGAGCGGGGATGCGGCAATGGCTGCTGCGGCGACATCGGAAGAGGGACCTGGTCGCGGCGCCGGACGGCGGCGCGGAATCCGCTTTCCGCGCGGGCGCCTGCGGGGGCTGAACTGGCCTGTCCTTGCGGGCACGGCCGCGGGCGTGGCACTCAGTGGGCTGGTTTTCCACCTGGCGATGGAGCGGGAGGAAAACCTGCTGCTGCGCGACCACGAGCGCATGGCGCAAAGCCAGATTGCCGCCATCCAGAGCCAGCTGGCCGCCAGCCTGCACTTTGTCACCGCCCTGCGTGCCCTCCTGGAGCACGACCCGGAACTCGAAGGAGACGAGTTCCGGAGCTTTTACGAAACGATGGTTTCAGGGCCGCAGCAGAACCCGTCCGTGCGCCTGATGGAGTGGCTGCGGGAGGTTCCGTCGGTGGAATTGGCCGCTTACGAAGAAAGGGTCCGGCGCAAGCGCAAGGATCCCCTTTTTTCGTTTGGCACCCGGACCCGGTCAAGGGGCGCCGGCCGGCCACTGGCAGGCCTTATTTTCACGTCATCGAGTCGATCGAGCCGCGGGAAGAGCACGGCTCGATGGCGGGCCTGGATTCAGGGCATTCGGCGGTAACCCAGCAAGCCATCTGGCGGGCGCGCGCTACCGGGCGGCTGGCGGCGACGGCCGGGTTCCGGCTGGCGCAGGACCCTCCCGGCAGAATCAGCATCATCGTCTATGCTCCCGTGTTCGCCACGGGCGCGGGACCGCCGAGACGGCTTCTGGGTCTTGCGGCGGTCGCCGTTGGCGTGCAGCCCCTGCTGGATGCGGCCCTGCTGCCTTCCGTGCGCCCGGGATTCGCCGTGGAGATCTACGACGAGGGAGTGCATGGTGACGAACGCTCCCTGCTGGCGTCCCGGCGCGTTCCCGGCGGCGCCGCCGGGGCGGGATGGCAGGTGCAGGCGGCGCCGATGGAGCACGTCCTCCATGTGGCCGACCGCCGGTGGCACATCGTCTGTTCGGGTTCGTATGCGTTGCCTCTGGCCCGCACCTGGCCGGCCTGGCTGTTGCTGGCGGCAAGCCTGCTGATCACGGCGGCCGTGCAGGTCTTCATCGCCGGCTTGCAGGGACAGAACCAGCGGGTGCGCGCCGAGGTGCAGAGGCGCACCCGCCAGCTCAGGGCCGCGCTGCGGCTGGCCAGAGAGGGCATGGAGGCCAAGAGCCGTTTTCTGGCCAAGATCAGCCATGAGATCCGCACGCCGCTGAACGGCATCATCGGCATGACCGAGCTGCTGATCGACAGCGGACTGGCGCGGGAGCAACAGGAGTCGGCGAGCCTGATTCTGAATGCCAGCCGCCATCTGCTTGCGGTGGTCAACGACACGCTGGACCTGTCGAAGATCGAAGCCGGCAAGCTGGTTCTCGCCGAGGAGCCGCTGGATGTGGCGGCGCTGCTGCGGGAAAGCGAGCGGATGTTCCGGCCCGTGGCCGAGCAGAAGCGCCTGGATTTGCGGGTCACCGCGGAAGACGGCTTGCCCGGACTGGTAAAGGGCGATGCCACGCGCCTGCGGCAGATCCTGTGGAACCTCATCGGCAATGCCGTGAAGTTCACCGAAAGCGGCGCGGTTTCCGTCCATGTCCGGCGCGGCTCGGCCCCGCCCAGGCTGCGCTTCGAAGTGCGCGACACCGGGCCGGGGATTGCCAGGGAAGACCTTGAGCGGCTGTTCGAGCCGTATTTCCAGTCGAGCAAGCCCGGCAAGGCGGCGGAAGGCACGGGCCTGGGTTTGGCGATCAGCCGGCGGCTGGCGGAACTGATGGGGGGCGAGATTGGGTGCGAAAGCCGGCCCGGCGCAGGCAGCCTGTTCTGGTTCGAGGTTCCCTTGCCGCCTTGCGAAGCCGCACGCACGGAGCCGGCCGGGCCCCCCCCGGGCGCGGCGGATGCCGCGGGAGCATCTGTGCTGCTGGTGGAGGACAACGAGGTTAACCAGAAGGTCTCGCAACGCCTGCTGGAGCGCTTCGGGTGCCGGGTGACGGTGGCCTCCAACGGCGCCGAGGCGCTTGAGGCGGTGCGCCGGCAGGCTTACGACGTCGTTTTCATGGACTGCCAAATGCCGGTGATGGATGGCTTCGAGGCGGCGCGCCAGATCCGGCGGCTGGGCGGGGCGCTCGCCTCGACGCCGATCATCGCCTTGACCGCCCATGCGATGCAGAGCGAACGGAAGCGGTGCCTGCAAAGCGGCATGAACGACGTGGTCACCAAGCCCGTGAGCCTCGAGGGTCTGCGGCAGGCGCTTGAGCGCGCACTGGGCAAAGCGCCGAGGGACGCGGCGCGGCGCGCCTGAACTGTCCGGCAAGTCCGGCAGCCCCTGCGGCGGGTTCGGCCCGGGATGGACGCCCGCGCAGGGGGCCTGATGGGCCTGAGGCGGAAACCATGTTGGAACTCCGAAGGATGGATGCCCCAGCAGCCCCGCCAGCCCCGGCGCAGTAGGTACCAGACCAGCAGGCGGAAACCATGTCGGAACTGCGAAGGATCGACGCCCGCGCGCGGGGCTTGACCCGTCGGAACGGCGCAGCGGCCGGCTGCGGTTTTGTTACACTCAACGCGAAGCCATGCCGCTGTCCGAGAGCGAAGTTCTGGACCTGTTTCGCCGAACCGGCGCGTTTCTGGAAGGCCATTTTCAGCTTTCCAGCGGGCTGCACTCGCCGAAGTATCTGCAATGCGCGCTGGTGCTCCAGCATCCGCTCCACGCCGAAGCGCTCGGGCGCGCGCTGGCTGCGAATGTGCGCTTTGAAGCCGACGTGGTGGTCAGCCCGGCCATGGGCGGCCTGATCATCGGACACGAGGTGGCTCGCGCCCTCGGCCTGCGGCACATCTTCGCCGAGCGGGATTCGGCGCGGAGGATGACGCTGCGCCGGGGATTCCGCGTGGCGCCGGGCGAGCGGGCGCTGATCGTGGAAGACGTGATCACGACCGGGGGCAGCACGCTGGAGGTGGCCGAACTGCTGCGCGGGCTCGGCGCGCAAGTCGCAGGCGCCGCTTCGATCATCGACCGCAGCGGCGGCGCGGCCGACCTGGGCGTGCCGCGCGTGGCGCTGGCCACGCTGGCCGTCGAGGCGTGGCCGCCGGAGCAGTGCCCCTTGTGCGGCCAGGGCGTGCCGGTGGAAAAGCCCGGCTCGCGCGCGCTGTGACGTGCCATGCGGCGGATCCGGATCGTGGTCGCCTATGACGGCACCGAGTTTCACGGCTGGCAGATCCAGCCCGGCGTGCCGACGGTGCAGGGGTGGCTCGAACGGGTCGTGGCGGAGATCGAAGGCGAGCCGGTGAAGGTGCACGGCAGCGGGCGCACGGATGCAGGGGTGCATGCGCTCGGGCAGGTGGCGGCGTTCTCCATCCGCAACCGCATTCCCTGTCCCAATCTCCGCAAGGCGATGAACCGGCTGCTGCCCCCGGCCATCCGCGTCCTCGAGGTCAGCGAAGCGCCCGAAGACTTCCACCCGCGCTACCAGGCGCGCAGCAAGACGTACGAATACCGGATCTGGCGGGAGGAGGTTTGCCCGCCGCTGCGGCGGCTCTACCTGTGCCATTTTCCCTACCCGCTGGACGAGGAGCGGATGATCGCTCTGGCGCCGCTGTTCGAGGGCGAGCACGACTTCTCCGCCTTCGCGGCAGCCGATGAGCGCGACGCGCTCGGAGGGTCGAAAGTGCGGACGATTTTCGAGGCGCGGCTGTGGCGGGAGGGTCCCGAGCTCGTCTTTCGCGTGCGCGGCAGCGGGTTTCTCAAGCACATGGTGCGGATGATGACCGGCACGCTGGTGGAGGCGGGCAAGGGCAACGTGGACCGCGCAGGGCTGGAGGCGCGCCTGCGGCCGGGCTTTCCCGGCAAGGCCGGGCCGGCGATGCCGGCCTCGGGGCTGATCCTGGTGAGCGTGGAGTACGGATCGTGAGAAAACAAATCGCACTGGCTTTGTTTCTGGCGGCCGCCGCGGCCGCCGCGCCGCCGGCGGTGGTATTCGACACCGACATGGGCAACGACATCGACGACGCGCTGGCGCTGGCCATGCTGCATGCGCTCGACGCGCGCGGGGAAATCCGGCTCAAGGCGGTGACGGTGACGAAGGACAATCCCTGGGCGGCGCGGTACGCGAGCGCCGTGAACCGCTTCTACGGGCGCGGCGACATTCCTGTCGGGCTGGTCCGGAACGGGGTGACGCGCGACGAGGGCAACTACGTGCGGCGGGCCGTGGAAGCGGGCCGCTGGCCGCACGACGAGGAGTTCGGCGACGCAGTGGAACTCCTGGAGCGCACGCTGGCCGCAGAACCTGACGGCAGCGTGATCGTGATCCAGGTGGGCTTCTCCACCAACCTGGCGCGCCTGCTCGGCCGGCCCGGCGGCAAGGATCTGGCCGCCAGGAAGGTGAAACTGCTGTCGGTCATGGCGGGGGACTTCGCCGGGGGAGGGCCGGAGTACAACGTCAAGGAAGACATCCCTTCGGCGCAGACCCTGGCCCGGGAATGGCCGGGCGCGATCGTCTGGAGCGGATTCGAGGTGGGCAAGACGATCCGCTTCCCGGCCCGCTCGATTGAGCGCGACTTTGCCTGGGCCGGACGCCACCCCGTCGTCGACGGCTACAAGCTCTACATGAAATTCCCCTACGACCGCGAGACGTGGGACCTGACTTCCGTGCTGTACGCCGCGAGGCCCGACGACGGCTATTTCACGCTGTCCGAGCCGGGACGGGTGATGATCGACGAGCGGGGCATGACCCGGTTTGAACCCGCGGCCGGCGGGCGCCACCGGTATCTGAAGGTGAACGACCTGCAACGGGCGCGGGCGCTGGAAGCGATGATCTGGCTGGCCTCGCAACCGGTCCGCGGAGGCGTGCGAAACTAGGGAAAGACATGAGCGAAAAGCTGACAGCGCCCCTGCCGCCGCTGCCGCCGGTGAAGCAGTGGCTTCCGCCGGTGGTGATCGCGTGGCTCGTCCCCGGCGGCGGGCATTTCTACCTGAAGCGCCATTACCGCGGGGCGATCCTTGGCGGCTGCACCATCATCCTTTTCGTGCTCGGGCTGCTGATGCGCGGCTACCTTTTCGAGCCGATGACCGGCGATCTGCTCACGACCATCATCTACGTCGGCGGGGCCATCGCCGACCGCGCCACCGGCCTGCTCTACATTCTGGCGCGCATCTTCGGCTACAACGCGCCCGATGTGGCCGGGCACTCGGTGGACTATGGCACGAAATTCATGGTGATCGCCGGCCTGTTCAACATCCTGGCCATGGTGGACGCCTTCGAAATCGCTTCCGGGAGGAAGGACTGAGCCGCGATGAAAATGACGCTGACCCACTTCGAGGCGACCCTGATCCTGGCGATTTTCATCTCCGCCGTGCTGGCCGTCGTGTCGAAGAAAACAGATGAAGAGCGCTGGCGCTACGGGCTTCGCTCGCTGGGATGGTTCGCCGTCACGGTTTTCGGACTGGGATGGCTGATGTATCTGGGCCACCGCTGAGCCGGCGTCCGCCCCGCGCCCGGGCTGCTACTTTTTCACGCGCGTCACCGTCTCGCTGACCGTTTCCGGGCGCCCCAGCTCCTTCGGGCTGTTCAGGCCGGGCCGCTGCACCGCAAACACGGTGACGACGCTGCCGTCCGGGCTTTGGCGCGAGCGGTAAATCTGGCGCTCGCGCAACTGCGGCGCGGCGCCGGGTTCGATGACGCGGCCGGGAGCGGCGACGCCGTATACGTCCACCACCGTGTCTTCCGTTCCATCCGGGTTCTTCCGCGTCACGCTCATCAGCTGCCGGCTCAGGCGGAGCGAGCCGGTGGTGGCCGCCTCGTATTCCTCGGTCTGCTCCTGAACCGTGCCATCCGTTTCCCTGGCCCGCACCACCTTGCGTTGCGCCGGGATCAGGCGGCCGTTGGCGTCCGGCACGAGGACGGTTTCCTCGCGCTCGCGGCTCTTGCCGGCCTCGCGCACCACCTCGGTGGCGGTCCGCTTTTCGGCCAGCGTGAAGCTGCCACTCAGCGAGGCCCGCTCGATGCGCGTCTCGGTGACGGCCGTCTCGCCGGACTTGCGTGTTTCGGAAAGGATGCGCTCCGCCGGCCGGAGATTGCCATTCAGATCCCCGCGGTAGACCACGGCCGTCTCCGTCACGGAGCCGTCCGGGCGCGTCACCGTCTCCACGCGGACCTTCTCCGGCGGCAACGGCGAGCCATTCGCGTCAAAGCGCCGGATGATCCGCTCGACCACCTGGAGGCCTTCTTCCTTCCTGAGGATGCGCTCTTCCGTCTGCTCAACCGGCACCTGGCGCCCGTTCAGGTTGCGAATGGTTTCCGAACTGAACCCGTCGCCCTTGGCCGAGGCGCTCCACTCGACACGGCGTCCGTTGGGATCATAGACGTACGTCCGGGACTCCCGCTGCTGGGCGGCGAGAGGGATCAGCAGCACGCACACGGGCAGGATGCGCCACATATGCATTCCTTCGGCCGGAAGGCCGTGCAAGATTAGATCGGCCGGCCGCCGGAGGCAGTCCTACTGGTAAACGCTGAGCAGCGGCTGCGGCGGGTTCAGCTTTACCTCGATGGTGCGCTCTTCCTCGTTGACCTCGAACGTCTGGCCGAAAGTCTGGTAGCCCTTGGCGATGACCTGCACCAGGATGTCCCCCTGGGGCAACGGGGGAATCTTGGCCACGCCTTCCTGGTTGGTCCGCGTCTGCCAGCTTGTGTAAATCTTCTTGCCCAGCTTCAGGTAGTTGCGGCCGCGGACGAACTTCACGACGACGCTGGCCTGCGGGATTGGCCGGCCGGTGTGGCTCTTGACCTCGATGCGCAGGTTCGTCATCGGCGGGTCCGCCCGCAGCGGGCCGACGACGAGCACTGCCAGCAGCAACAGCCGGATTCTGGCTCCCATGCTTTCATTGTAGGGCGGTTGACCGCCGGCGGCATGCCCTGCGTTGCCGCCATCCGAAGGCCGCCGCCAGCAAGTGCGCCCCTGTCTGCCGCCCGGCCGGCCCGTACCGGCGCGCAACGGCAGGTGTCGGTTGAGGCGGGCTACTGCAAAGACGCCGTTGCGCGAACCCGGTCCACGCGCTCGGAACCATTGCCAATCAGGCGGAAGAACTGAATTCGTCCCTGCCCGCCACATTCGGCCGGATTCGAGGGCCTCCCGGCCGACAAACGGGAGGCGCGATTCAACGGCCGGCCGATGGGCGCGGTTGTTGTCCGTGATATGCAGCCCCGCCTCCCGCAGCTCTGCCCGTGGCGGACCGGTTGCCTGCGCTGCCAGCGCCGGGATCCGGATCCGGGTTCTGCGGTCTTCACCGCAGCCGCCCGAAATCGGTGGCCGGGCAGGCACGAAGCTCCTGATGAGGGTTGCCAGGCTGGATCAGGTGCACCGCCAACCTCGCTTCCGCGGCTCCCATTGGGCGGGTCCACGCCGCAGGGCGGCGGATGCATCCCCGGAGCCGGAGGGAGGCGCCGTTCGTCCCCGGATGTGTCCCGTCCGATAGCTTGTTATGCCCGTCCGTCAGACGAAATTGAGACCGTATTCTCATTACAGGCACAATCATACGTATGAAACCGGTTGTCTGGAGACTCGGCTTTGTGCTCACATCCGCGCTTCTCGTCGGCAGCGCCGAGGCGCAAACCGCATCGCTCAGCGGACGTGTCGTCGACCCTTCGGGGCGTCCGATCCCGGGTGCGGAGGTGACGGTCAGTCTGCTACAGACCGGCTGGGAGGAGAAGGGAGCGGCCGATGCAGCAGGGATCTACTCATTTCCCGCCCTGCGCATCGGCCGTTACCGTGTCCGTGCGGAGGCGGCTTCGTTCCAGAAACTCGAAAAAACGATTGTCGCGACCGTAGGTGACAGGCTGGTTGTCGATTTTGAGCTGCCTGTGCTCGGCGACCGAACAGTGGTGACAGTGGTGGACACGCTTGTCCAGGTCAACCGGGAAAACTCCACAGTGTCCACCCTTTATACCCGCGAGTTGATACAGAATCTGCCGCTCAACGGGCGAAGTTTCCAGTCTCTGCTGGAATTGACCCCCGGCGTGGTTCTCGCGCCGGCCAGCATCAGCAACCCCGGGCAATTCGCGGTGAACGGGCAGCGCACGAATGCCAACTACTTCATGGTGGACGGAGTCAGCGCCAACGTCGCGGCCAGCGCTTCGGCCACCTTCACACAACAGGCGGCGGGAACCTTGCCGGCGCTCACGATTCTGGGAACCTCGAGCGGCCTAGTGTCTGTCGACGCGCTTCAGGAGTTTCGGGTTGCCACTTCGACCTATTCCGCCGAATACGGGCGCAGCCCCGGGGCGCAGGTCATGCTGGTGACGCGCAGCGGAACCAACCGTTACTCCGGCTCCTTGTACAACTATTTCCGCAACGAAAAGCTGGATGCCAACGACTGGTTTGCGAACCGGAACGGGATTATGAGGCAGGCGCTGCGCCAGAACAATTTCGGCGGCGTTTTCGGCGGCCCTGTGCAATTGCCACGGCTGTACCAGGGGAAAGACAGGACTTTCTTCTTCTTTTCCTATGAAGGATTGCGCCTGGTGCAGCCGCAGGCGGCCCTGAGGAACCTGCTGGTTCCTTCCGCCGAGGCGCGCCAGAAGGCGCAAGGGGCGGCCAAGGCGGTTCTGGAGGCGTTCCCGCTGCCTAACTCTCCGCTGCTTCCCGGCGACCGGCAGGACCCGAACCTTGCCCGTTATATTGCCGGGACCACCAATCCAAGCTCGTTCGAAGGCATCAGCCTCCGCCTCGATCACCGGTTCTCCAGCCGTCTGAACGCCTTTTTCCGCTGGAATACAGCCCCATCCTCGTCGCGCTCCTGGGTTTTTGCCAATCAGCAGAATCACAATGAAATCAATTTGACGACCGCCACCGGGGGCTTGACCTGGGCCGTATCGCCTTCCCTGGCCTCCGATCTGCGGGTCAACTGGAGCGGCAGCGACGGGCGCTTCGAATTCGTGGGCCGGGAGATCGACGGGGCCAGGCTTCCGCCGGATTCGCTTCTGTTCGGGCCCAATCTTCCCCGGGCCACGTCCTCGGTCACGCTGAACCTGATGACCTCCCCTGTGACCCTGAGCCTGAGCCAGGGCAGAACGCTCGGCAACGACCAGCGGCAGTGGAATATCGTCGAAACGGTCAGTTATTACCGCTCCGGACATCACATGAAATTCGGCCTCGATTGCCGCCGGCTCGCCCCCGCCGTGAAGGCGCGCTCGCTGGGCGTCACCCACGCATTTACCACCAGGCAGGGGTCGAACGGCGTCACTGATTTGCTGGAAACAGGCAGAGTGAATGTGACCATCCAGGCGCTGGCGCCGGTCACCGATTTTCGCATCCACAACTTTTCCGTCTTCGCCCAGGACACCTGGCGCGTGGCCCCGCGAGTGTCGCTGAACTACGGAGTGCGGTATGAGTTGAACCCGCCGCCCTCGGGAAAGCTCCTGCCGTACAGGCTGGACCAGGTCCGCAACCCGCTTGTGGCGCAGCTCGCGCCGCCCAACACCCCCCTGTACGAGACGCAATGGCTCAATTTCGCCCCCCGCGCCGGTTTTTCCCTTCAATTGGACCGTGCGGGCAGCCTCGTGATCCGCGGAGGCAGCGGCGTCTTCTACGACCTCGGCAACGGGCCGGCCCTGCAGGGCTACACCAGCTACCCGTACAATTCCATCCGCAGCCTTCCCAACGAGACATGGCCCGTTCCGCTCGACAAAATCCAGCCGGCCCCGTTCAGCCAGAGTCCGCCCTACGCGTCGACTTTCCGGGTCATGGACCCGAACATCCGCTTGCCCTACACCGTGCAGTGGAATCTGACGCTGGAAAAATCCTTCGGGACGGCGTATCTGGCCTCGCTGGCCTACGTCGGATCGCGCGGGGAGCGCCTGCTGCGAACCGAACTGCTGCGCAACATGAGCGCCGCCGGCCAACCCGTGATCCCTGTGATCAACCCATCGCTGTTCGCCCCCACAAGCTCCGTTTTCGTCACGCGGAACGAAGCCGCACAAAGGTATCACTCTCTGCAAACGCAATTCCAGCGGCGCATGTCAGGCGGGCTCGACCTGCTGGCCAGCTATACGTGGTCGAAGGCCATCGACAACATCTCCGACGAGGCCACGGGCGGCCTGCCCGTGACCGGCATCGGCCAGTTCAGCATCGACCTCGACCGCGAGTTCGCTGCCGCCGATTTCGACGTGCGGCACAATTTCACCGCCGGCTTCACCTGGAGCCTCCCCTCGCCGAGGCGCGGCGCGGCGCTTTCGGCATTGGCCGGCGGCTGGAGCCTTCACGGGATCGCGCGGCTCCGCAGCGGCTTCCCCTTCCATGTCACAACCCAGGTGGTGGATCCGCTCAATTTCGGGTCCAACCGCCGTGTCGATTATCTGGGCGGGCCGAACTGGGTCAGCGACCCGTCCGCGCCCCGGGGAAGGAAGCTGAACCCGGCCGCCTTCCGCATCCCGCCCGAGAGCGGCAGGCTGGGCACGCTGGGCAGGAATTCTTTGCGCTCCTTCGGAGTGTCCCAGCTGGATTTATCCGTGCGCCGGCAATTCCGCGTCAGCGAATTGTTGGCCGTACAACTTCTCGTGGAGGCGTTCAACGTATTCAACCACCCGAATTTCGGGCTGCCGAATGCGGCGTTGAACCCCGTTCCCGATCCGTTTTTCGGCCAGCCGACGCGGATGCTCGGGCGCAGCCTGGGCGGCGGAGGGACAGCCGGCGGACTCAGCCCGCTGTACCAGGTGGGCGGCCCGCGCAGCCTGCAGCTCAGCCTGCGGATGCAGTTCTGACTCCGGGGCCTTGCAATACAGCCGGGAGAAGGAGATTGCCGCCGATGAAATATTGCTTGTTACTGTTTGCTTTTGCGGCCGCTGCGGCGGCTGCCAAGGCCGAGGACGGCCCGTTGCTGTTTTTCCGCGATGCAAACAACAAATACGGGTATATCAACGTGAAAAACGAGGTCGTGATTCCTGCCAGGTTCGAAAATACCAGCGGATTTCACGACGGCCTCGCGGCTGTGGCTCTCGGCGGGAAATACGGCTTCATCAACGGGAAAGGCGAGATTGTCATCGAGCCGAAGTTCGACTTCGTCTGGCGGTTTGACGAGGGGCTCGCTCCCTTCCGCGCCGGCAAGCTCTGGGGCTACATCGACAAGACCGGCCGAGTCGTGATCGAACCGCAATATGAAGCCGCCGAGCGCTTCAGCGACGGCCTTGCCGCCGTGAAGAAGAACGGCCTGTACGGCTTCGTCGACCGCACAGGCAAGCTGGTCATTCCGCACAAATATGAGAAAGCAACCCCGTTCCGCGACGGCGTCTGCCAGGTTCACTGGCGCGGCAAGCACATCTGGCTGTACCGGGACGGCCGCGAGATCCGGGTGCTCGACTGATGTCCTGCCGCCCTCTCGCTGTTGCGGTGTTGCTGGCCATCGTGGCCCCTGCCGGAGCGGCACCGCAGGCTGGCGCAACGGCCCCGGGGCAGGGAAACCACTGCGCGCCTGACAATTCCTGTTTCCCTGTTGAAGCGCTCCCGGATGCGGACCGCGAAGCCGCTGCGGATCTCTTCCAGCGAATTCTCGACAGCGAGGGGCTCTACACGGTCGTTGGCGGAACCAAGCCGGCCAGCAGCGGCTTCGTGCGGTTTTCCGTCGAGGTGGAGCAGGCTTCGGCAGCAGAGGTGGAACGTTGCCGCCGTTTGCTCGAGTCGTTCCGCTGCGCCGGCGCCGTTTTCGCCACGGTGCATCATTTCGCAAAGACCTATGAGAACCCGAAAACCGGCCGCCGGGAACGCCCCTACGAGGGCATCGTGTTTGCGGTAGAACCTCTGCGGCAGCTGGTACGGAACCACGCCCCGTTTTTCTCCCGCCTCGGCGTGACGGAGCACTCGCATCCCGTCGAGATCCTGATGGCCGTCGAGTACGCGACCGATGGGGATCGTTGGCGGGGCTACGGGTGGCTGTACGGATTTCCTTCAGCGGCGGTGGACTTTTTTGTCGACGCAGGTCTTCGCCAACAGCAAACGGGCGAGTTTGTCCGGCGCCGCTTCGTATCTTTGCCCACGTTCGCCCGGCAGGAAAGGGGCGTTGTTTACGCCGTGGCGGAAGATGCTCCGGAGACGGAAGCCGACCGCACTTTCCGTCGGCTGATCGAAGCCACGCTGGCGGAGTATCGCCGCAGGCGCGCGCAATATGTAGGACCCGGAAAGCCGGGGGTGGTGCGCCTGCTGCGCAATTGGTACTGCGGCGCCGGCACATGCCGGCTTCCGGCCGTTGCTGAGGGACCCGTCTCGGGCGAGGGAGGGAAAACGGCCGCTCAGGCGACATCCGGCTTTTCAAATCGGCAGGGTTCGCCCAGCAGGCGGCAGGCCGCCTCGGCGGCGCGGTAGCCGCTGCGGACGGCGCCCTCCATGGTGGACGGCCAGCCGGTCTGCGTCCAATCGCCGGCGAGGAAAAAGTTGGCGTAGCGGGTTTCGGCGCGGGGCCGTTTTTCGGCCAGTCCCGGGCGAGCCGAAAACGTGGCGCGGATTTCCTTGACAACGTGCGAACGTTCCAGACGCGCGGCGCGCACGGCGGGCAGGTATCGCGCCAAATCTTCCACAGCGCGCGCCACGACCACCTGCCGGGGCCACGTCTCGAGAAACCGCGCGGCGCTGACCACCAGCTGAAGGTAGCGGCCCTCGCTTTTCGCGAAGAACCACTGGAAGGGCGAGTCAAGCAGCACCGCATGGGGCAGCTCCGTCACCGGGCGGTCGAACCAGAGATGGATGCCGGCGATGGGCGAATGCTCGAACGGCGACCAGTCGTCGAGCAGGTCCGGCAAAAGCCGGCGCAGCGGATCAAAAGGGAGCGCGGAGATGTAGGCGTCGGCTTCGACGGCGCCATCCCCGGTCACAAACGCCGCCACGCGGCCGCGTTCGGCCGGGATGGCGGTGACTTTCTGGCGGAGCCGCAGCTCGATGCCGGGCAGGGAGGCGATGCGGGCGGCCGAATAAAGGTCCCCCAGAGGGACGCGGGCCACGCCCATCTGCCAGGCGTCCCGCGTGGAGAGGAACGCGAGGCGGAAAACCTGGAAGCCGTGGCTGGCGGCCATGCGGTCCAGCTCTTCATTGACGGCGCTGG
>Ga0308389_1001853_pt1 | contig 13835 bp, 10 predicted proteins | sample Hotspr2Sample148_FD_202362 | JGI IMG/M metagenome (GOLD analysis project Ga0308389, IMG submission 202362) | Hot spring phototrophic mat microbial communities from Mushroom Spring, Yellowstone National Park, Wyoming, United States - 20040719_148 ... | reverse complement strand
GCGGCACAAAGGCGATGACGGCGGCGCTGGCCATGGCGGCGATGGCGCACCGGCTGGGTTGTCTGCGTTACATCACCGGCAAGCGCGACGAGCGGGGGATGGTGATCGCCGACACAGAGAGCGTCGTTAATGTTGCGCCGGAACGGGCGTTGCAGCGGCTGGACGTGAACCGCGCCGTGGACTACCTGCGCGCAGGCAACTATCGGGCAGTGGAAATGCTCTTTCCCGGGGCGCCGAAGCAGCTCTACGAAGGACACATGAAAGAGGAAATCCGCTTTCTCGCCTGGGCGGGGCAGTTCTGGGGCGCGTGGGACCGGTTTGATTATAAATCCGCGCGTCTTCATGGGCAGCGCAATGGTATGCCGACCGACGTCCCACCGGCCACTCGCGAGTTCCTGCCCTCGGATGAGCAACTCCTGGTGCTGGAAACGCTCGCTGGCGAGGCTCCGCCAAAAGCACGCGACAATGCAGGCTATTGCCGGGCGCTGGCCGCCGATTTGCTGGCCAACGCAGAACGGCGCCTGGCCGAAGGCCAGAATGAAGAAGTGCTGGTGCGGCTGTACCGGGTCCTGGAGTTGCTCGGGCAGTTGCGGCTATTTCTTCATGGCATTGACACAGGGGCAGTGCGGGCCGATGACGAGCGTGTCTCCTCATGGATCGCGTCCCGGAGCCTCACCTTCCAGCCCAACGAGAGGGGGCTGATCCAGATCCCGCGGCAGAGGGCCGCCGACCTGCTTGTGTATCTGGAGACGCAGGCGGGAAACGAAAAGGGCAGAGCCATTGCGGAAAAGCTCGGGGATGTGACCTGGCTGGGCGAGTGGGGGCCGCAGATGCGGAACAGTTCGATTCTGATTCATGGCTTTCGGGCCCGCAGCCGCGGCCGGGAGAAGGAACTGAGAGATCTGCTCGAAAAGATCCGCGCGTTTTATTTCGACGAAGATAGCGGGAACAAAGGCCTTTATCAAGCTTGCCGATTCGGGTTCCTGCGCGTTGTGGGCGACCGGAGCCAGGTCAGCTGACAGCCATGTGTCGGCGTGAGGGGATGGACAGACCCGGCCACCGAATCCGTTTTCGCCATTGGCGGCCTGGCCCCGGCGATGGAAGTTTGTCCGCGACAACGTTGTCTGCGCGAAAGCGACAACGTTGTCATGATGGAAATCAAAAGAGTCTCGGGATATTCTGTCATCGTGACTGTGCATGCAGAAGTGGAGATCTCACAAATCACAACGGTGGTGGATAATGTTGTGCTCGCAGAGGCCTCAGGTTTACGCCTCAGTTCGGGTGGAATTCACCCGGTATTGCTGACAGGAGCGAAGTTGGTGTGATAGTGATATCGGACATGCAGGCGGGCGTTAAAACCGCGGCGCTCCCCGGGCCGTTCCCGGTGGCCCGCTTCCGGCTGCACTTTGCGGCCGCCTCGCCGTATGTCGTCCGCGGCTACCGCGGCTCGGCCTGGCGCGGCGTGTTCGGCCCGGCGCTCAAGAGGCTGGTCTGCATCACCCGCGAGCGGGACTGCCGCCCCTGCCTGGTGCGGCGCTCCTGCGCATATCCGTACATCTTCGAGACCGAGGCCGGCCCGGAGGACCAGGCCCCCCGCAGCGTCGACCGCGCGCCGCACCCGTATGTGATCTGCGCCGAGCCCGTCTGGCGGCCGCGCGAGGTCCGCGGCGAGACGGTGGAGATCACGCTGTTCGGCCATGCGGTCGACCAGTGGGCCTACGTTCTGCACGCACTGCGGCAGGGCGCCGAGCGGGGCCTCGGCGTCGAGCGCGTCCCGCTGCGGCTGACTCTGGCCGAGCAGGAGGCGGGCGGGCGGCAGCGCTGGCGGCGGGCGTCGGACGGCCGCGGAGTTTTAACGGCTGCCCCGGCGTCGACGCCGGCCGTGCCGCCGATGCCCGAGCGGATACGAGTGCGGCTGGTGACGCCGCTGCGGGTGCGGCGGGAAAACGACCTGATCGAGCCGGAGCGGCTCGGCTTTGACGAGTTTGTGGCGGCGCTGCTGCGGCGGCTGGCGCTGCTGAGCCGCTTCCACACCGAGCAGGCCTGGCGGCTGGATCACGCCGGGCTGGCCGGGCTGGCGCGCGAGGCCGAGGTCATCGAGCGGCAGCTAGCCTGGCAGGACTGGGCGCGGTATTCGACGCGGCAGCAGAAGCGGATTCCGATGGGCGGCGTGGTGGGCGAATACTTCGTGGAGACGCGCGGCCTGGAGCCGCTGTGGCCGCTGCTGTGGCTGGGCCAGTGGACCCACGCCGGCAAGGGCGCCGTGATGGGCCTGGGACGGTACGAGGTGGAGGAGGTGTGAGAAAGGGCATGGGGCAACCGAACCATGCAGGACTGGCGGCAAACGAGGCGACGGCGGGATGGCAGAGGAAGGAGTGTAGCGTGACGAAATATCAGGAATGGAGAGCAAAAATCCGCTTCCTCACCCCAGCTTTTTTGGGTGGCGCCGACCAAAGCGGGCAATGGCGAACACCGCCGTTCAAGGCGCTGTTGCGGCAGTGGTGGCGGATTGTTTACGCACAGCAAAATGGCTTCAACGTCAACGTCCTGCGTATGCGGGAAGAGGAGGGAAGGCTATTTGGCAACGCGTGGCTCGAGAAACAGGCCAACGGGCGCAGCGAGAGCGCCGCATGCAGGAGTCTGGTCAGACTGCGGCTTCATTGGGTTGAAGGCAAGCGGCAAAGCTGGCAAGGTGTAGAACCAAACCCGATATCCCATCCTGAGGTTCCACAACCGATCGGCGCTCATTTATACCTGGGCTACGGGCCACTCATTTATCAAGGCGGCACCGCTCTGAAGAACCCACCCGCCATAGATGCACACGAGGTGGCCGAGCTCGCGCTTGCCTTTACTGAAGCAGAAGCGAACCGCCTGGAAACCGTGCTGTGGCTGATGCATTTATACGGCACGGTCGGCGGGCGATCCCGCAACGGTTGGGGCTCGTTTGTGCTTGAGCCGGAGGGTGGCTGGCAAGGCACACCGAAGCCTCCTCTTCGCGACTGGCGGCAGGCACTCGAACTCGATTGGCCCCACTGCATCGGAAAGGACGACAATCAGCCCCTGATTTGGCAGACGAGGAGGGAATATGACGATTGGAGAGAATTGATGCGCGATCTCGCGGAGTTGAAGATCACGATTCGCACCATGTTCACATTCAATGGCGGAGGACCACACCACAGTCCGGAACAACGTCACTGGCTGTCCTATCCGGTTACCAAGCACGATGTCGCGGCATGGGGCAAACAACTTCGCCTGCCGAATTCACTGCGTTTCAAGGTACGCCCCGCTTCCGGCAATCCGGCAAGGGTGGTTGGCGTGATTTTTCATATGCCGTGCAAACCGCCAGCTGCATTCAATCCGGACATTGCGACCATCACCCGTGTTTGGGAGCAAGTGCACAAGGCACTGGACCGCAACGGCCAGCTTGAGCGAGTCCAGCAGTTAATCGGGAGGATGCCATGAACAACACCCCCGTCTGGCAATCCAAAGTCGCCGCCCGGCTCCACGATCCGGCCGAAAAAGCTCTTGTGCTCCTCCGCGATCCGGCCGGCCATGAGAATGGCACCTCACTCGCTCTCACACGGCTTCTTTACGCGAGCAATTTGCCCGAAGGAAGCATTCTGCCCGACTCGGAGACGGCGCTGGCATTCAGCTGTTTCAAGCAGGGCATCCCGCGCGAAATCTATGAGATCATTCGCCGCGCTGATTGGTGGGGTGCGGCCGCCGACCGGCCACAATGGCCGGCTCTCAAAATGACCATCCAGGACGCAACGACCGGAAAGGCAAAAGAAATTGTCGTGCCGGCCCCGGAGGCGCAGGTTCAGTGGACGAAAAGCCCCATCCTGATCCATCCGCTCTCGGGTCATACGTTTGATTTGTCGTCTCTCGCTGGCACGGACGTTGAACAAATCAAACAGCACAGTTTTGACCACTTCGCCGCGCTGCTCGAGAGACTAGGAGCCGGCAGACAGGAAGAACTCGACTGGCGGAAAGTGGCCCTCGCTCTTTGGCGGTTCGGACCGGAGATTGTCGAAGAAAAGGATGCAGCCGCCCTGGGTGAGCTCTGGAAGCTGCTGCCAGCGGACACCCGAGTACCTGATCACACAATTTGGGATCATCTTGACCTCGTCTCCGCCTTTGCAGGGGCTTTTGCGGGCGACCCGGACGGAAATGCCGCGCTGCTATCCATGTCCATTGGCCCTGTCCAAAGCTTCATCGCGGCAGCCCGAAAAACCGAGGATTTGTGGGCCGGCTCGCACCTGCTGTCGCGGCTCGCATGGGAGACGATGAAGCCCCTGTGCGAGGAACTGGGCCCCGACGCCATCCTGTTTCCGCGGCTGCGAGGCATCCCGCAGGTGGACGTGTGGCTGTTGGAGGAAATGAAACTTCCCGAGCAGTGGTTTGCTTCCGAACCCTGGATGAAAAAGAGGCCGGATAACAATCCGCTGTTTGCTGCCGCACTCCCCAACCGGTTCGTTGCGGTTGTTCCCGCCGCCCGCGCAGAGGAAATTGCGGTAAAGTGCCGCGAACATGTTCGGACGTGGCTGTTGGATCTGGGCTTCCGCACTGTTGACCGATTGCTGCAAACTGCTGAACTAAAAGCGCCAGATGCAGATCGGGACCAGTCCGTTCCCGCCTATGAGCAGGTGAAGAAACAGCTAAGCGGCTTCCCCGAGGTCCATTACGCCATCACACCCTTTGCACTTGCGCGCCCGCGAAACATTGAAAAGCAGAGGGACCTTGACACCACCGGACTCGAGGAGGCCATGCGGCCATTCTTCGGCAATCCCTCGGGAGAGCCTGCCGGCTTCCTTGCCACCGATGCCTGGAAGATCCTCAACCATGAGCTTGACTGGGACGACGGCACGGCGTTTTATCAACCCAACCCCGGGGCGCTCTACCCGGCCTTTTACGAGCTGAATGAGCGTCTGATGGCTGCAGCCAAGAGCCTGCGTCCCTTTGAACAACAGAACGAGGAAGGCTGGCGCTGCACGCTCACCGGCGAGACCGAGTGGCTGACCCATGATCGCAATTTGCTGACAGTACCCAAGGGCGAGCGCAAAGATACGGTTTGGACCCAGATCGCGGATCGCGCCCCGTCCTGGGCGAAGAGAGGCGAGCACCTGGGCGCATTGCCGGCCATCAAACGCCTGTGGCCTACGCTGTTTGCAGAGGAAGTGGCCGATTACACAAACAAAATCACGGACCGATTCGTGGTCTCCACGCACACCATGGCATTGGCCCACCAACTCCGGGAGTGGCTGGAGCGAGGCGCCCCGCTGGAGCAATGGCAGAGAGAGCGCCTTTCACAAGCCAGTCGTGTCGCCTTGCCGGCTCAAATTGCAGCGAGGAAGGAATTCGAGGCGCACATCGATTTGGCTGCGCGCATTCCAGGCCTTATAGACGAATCACGCGAGGGAGGCGACCAAGACGATTCATCTGTCGAAGAAGCACGGCGCATCGTTCGCTCGATTCTTTGTGGCGCAGACAGGGATGCACCCCAACTGGAGAACTACTATGCTTTGCTGCTGATGGATGGCGACCACATGGGCGCCATCCTGGGCGGGGATGAAGGGGCAGGCACTGCTATCTCCTTCTTGAAGAGCTTTCATCCCCAGGTAAGGGAGATTTTCGAGGGCAAGCAGGGCGCGCTGGCCGGGTACGCTCGCCAGCGCCGACCGGTCTCACCCAATCGGCACCTCGCCATCAGTGGTGCGCTCAATGACTTTTCCCAGATCGTGGTGCCCCACATTGTCGAGTGGGAGCACGCCGGGCGCGTCATTTATGCCGGCGGCGATGATGTGCTCGCCATGCTCCCGGTTGCCGACGCTCTTTCCGCGATGGAGCGACTGCGCAATGCATACAGCGGCGTGGGGCAGGAAGAGATTCCTCGCAACCGGCGGGAACGCTTCGGCAAACTGTTCCTTCACGACGGTTTCGCTTACCTGAACGGGCGGCTCATGCGGATGATGGGGCCGGGCGCGACGGCCTCCTGTGGGCTCGTTATTGCGCACCACCAGACACCGCTGTCCCTCGTGTTGCGTGAATTGCGCCAGGCAGAAAGATCCGCGAAAGGTTTTCGCCGCCGGGTCAACGGCAAAGAGATTGACCGGAATGCATGGCACGTGACCGTTCTGAAGCGCTCTGGCGGGCGTCTGGATCTTTCGGCAGAGTGGGGAAGCCCCCTCGATCTGGTCAAGAAGCTCCGTGAATTCCTCGCCGCACCTGAGGTTTCACGGCGCGCCGTCTACAACTCGCTCGCCTGGCTTCACGACCTGCCTGCCACCGGTACCGGGCCGGACAAGGAGCAGCTTGGTGCACTGCTTGCGTATCAACTCGAGCGCCAGGCGGACAAGAATAAAAAGTCCGTGGCCCGAAGCCTTGCCGGCAAATTGGTCGAAGAGGCACTGCGGTCTGAGTCCCCGATCCGGCGGCTGGAGCAGTTTCTCACCGTGGCGGAGTTTCTTGCCCGCGAGCAGCGCGCCTCGGCGCCACAACCGGCGCCGGCGGGTGCAGCCCAGAGGAGTCTGTCATGACCAACGCGCACTATCTCTTCCTTGAACCTGTGGACGTGTTGTTCTTGCGGACAAACAAGTCGTTTGGCGACCCGGGCAGTTACGGCGAGAGCATGGTGCCACCGTGGCCGTCGGTTGTGGCGGGCGCCATCCGGTCCCGCATCCTGGCCGATTCGGGCATCGATCTGCGGGGTTTTGCTCAAGATCAAGAGTCCCATCCCGAACTTGGCACGCCAAGCCAGCCCGGCTCGTTCCGCCTGGTGGCGCTTCAGTTGGCAATGCGCATGGCGGACGGCAGCATTGAACCGCTCTACCCTGTCCCTGCGGATCTGGCGGTGGAACGCAGCCAGGACGGCCATCTATGCGCCTTCTACAGCAGGCCTGTGCGGCTGATGGACGGGCTGCGCAGCTCCTATTTGCTTCCTCTCCATCCCGTTCTGGCCCAGGCCGAGCGGAGCAAGCCCGTGGGCGGGCTGTGGCTGACCGCCTCCGGTTGGCGGAAGTACCTTGCAGGTGAGGCGCTGGATACGGCCGATTTTGTGAGCGGCGCAACCCTGTGGGACAAGGATCCCCGAATCGGCATTGGCCTCAGTCCCATAACCAGAAGCGTTGAGGAAGGGCGGCTGTTCACTGCCGAGGCTGTCGCCTTCCGGCAAAGCATTCATGGGCGCAACGGCCAGTCCGCAGGATTGCTGACCGCGGTATCTGGCGCCACGCCGCCTTCCCGCGGTCTGGTTCGGCTCGGTGGTGATGGACGCGCAGCAGTAATTCATGCTGTCCAGAGTTTCTCCGCGCCCGAGCCCGACTGGGCCGCCATTGCGAAATCGTCGCGCTGCCGGCTGGTGCTCGCCACGCCGGGCATTTTCGAAGGTGGTTGGCGCCCCAATGGCGTGACAAGAAACAAGGACGAGTTCCGGTTTGACTTGCACGGCGTGCGAGGCGTGCTGGTGGCAGCCGCTGTGGCACGGGCCGAGGTCGTTTCCGGCTGGGATTTGGCCCGCGAGCAGCCCAAGCCGGCGCGCCGCATCGTGCCTGCGGGCAGCGTCTACTGGCTGGACAATCTGGAAACAGACGAACAGTCGCTGCGCAACCTTCTTGAGAGGGGCTTGTGGCCGGAGCCGTGCACCGACCCGCCTCGTCGCGCAGAAGGTTTCAATCAAATCTGGATCGCCCCGTGGACAGGGGACCAGCAAGGAGAGTAATTCATGTATCAGAAACAGGCAGCAGTCTTTCTTTACGCCGTCAGCCCGGTCCACATGGGCGCCGGGCAGGCGGTGGGAGTGATTGACAACCCCATTCAAAGAGAGCGCCACACGGGTCATCCGTGCCTGGCAGGCTCGGGCATCAAGGGCGCTGTGCGCCACAGCTTTGAGCAGCTCGGCGGAGATGCCTCCCTGGTCAACGATCTGTTCGGCCCGGAAGCCGGCGCGGCTGAATTGCATGCCGGGGCCGTCAGCTTCGGCGACGCCCAGCTCGTCGTATTGCCGGTGCGTTGCCTGAAGGAAGGCTACGTCTACACGACCTGCCCTCAGGCATTGGCCCGCGCCCACCGCCTGCTCACTCTGGTGGGCGCCGCCCCGCAATGGCAGCCACTCGGGCAAACCCTCGAAGAAGGAAAGTGCCTCGTTGCCGACGGCTCGATTCTGACCAACAACAAGCTGCATCTCGAGGCTTACGAATACGAAGCCGCTCAATTGCCGGATTTGTCAAGAATTGGCGAGGACCTCGGTCACAAGGCGATACCGGACGGCAACGGCTATGGGTTCTTCCGGAACAAGCTGAAGAAACATCTGGTCGTACTATCCGATACGGACTTTGCTTTCTTTTGTGAACACGCCATGCTGGTCGAGCCGCATGTGAGGATCGACGATGAGACTGGCGCTGCGGATCCGGGCGGGCTTTTTTACACCGAGAACCTGCCGCCCGAGTCCATCCTGCTCGCCCCTCTCATGGCAAGCCAGATTCGCAACCCAAATAGGAAACGAGAAGCCGAAGGATGGATGGACGCCGATGACGTTGTCGCAAAAGTTCGCACAGCTCTCGACGGCAAACTTCTGCAAGTTGGCGGCGATGCAACCACCGGGCGAGGTCTCATGGTCACCAGGATTGTGGAATGAGGTGAACGTCATGCAACCGCATAATGCAAAGAGGCAACTCACGTTGGAGCAGCAGCGTGCACTAGACGCGTGGAACCAATGCGCGCGCTACAATGACAAACACGTGAACGCCGCAAAGTCACTTCCCGCCATGATCATGAACTCGGGCCTGCTGCAGGTATTGGCCTTCTGCCATCACAAACAAAACGAATACGCATTTGTGGGAGATGACCTTTGCCGATGGCTCCGCCATCGCTTTCCGAGTCTCTCCAATGCCAGCCATTTCGAGGACTTCCTGAATACACTTACACAGAGCGATCCTCGCCAATATCAACAAATCAGCGCAGAAGCCCTGGCTTGGCTCAAGTGGTTGAGGCTCATGGCCGCAGCGCGATCGGCTAGCCAGGAAAAAGGAAACCGCAATGCCCAGAGCCGCAATTCCTGATTACATACCATCCGCGCACCTCACAGACTCGTCCCCGGGACTCCGATTCGGTCTTTATTTGCAGCTGTGGACGACTGCTTCAGACCAACAACGTGAACTCCAGGAGCGGGCTGGCGAAGCAGGAGAGGACAAAATAAAGAGCCGTACCGATCAGAAGAGGATCTCGCGCCTCAAAGAACAATGTGGCGTTGATGGGGCGATTCATCAACTTGTGCAAGAGGGGGACATGGCCGCTCTGTGGGCTCCTAACAAGTACTTTGAGAAGGAAATATGGAGCAATATTACCACGTTTCAACCGGCCTTTAAGAACTTCTGCGGGAATCTGAACCGAAGGCAACATTTTTTCCTCGACGCGCTACCCGAAATACGAGTGTGGTCCTGCCAGGCGGTCTCACACTCCCCTTTCACCACCGGCCTCGGGAACGAGCATCCACTAGAGAACGGATTCAGTTTTCTGAACCCTTATGGCCTGCCCTATCTTGCTGGCAGCGGAGTGAAGGGCGTGGTACGCGAGGCTGCTCGCCAACTGGCCGAGGGCCAGTGGGCTGACTCGCATGGATGGCACAAGGAGCCGGTAGGCTGTCTCACCGTAAGCGCGGACGGTGAAGAGAGAACCGTGCCTCTGACAATGCTGGATGTCCTGTTTGGGCGCGAAACGCCGGAGGGAGAATCTGACCATTTTCGCGGCGTACTCTCGTTCTGCGACGTGATTCCGGAAATCAGCGGTGGCAAGCTGCGTGTCGAAGTGATGACTCCCCACCAGTCGCACTACTACCAGCAGAATAGAGAGCAGAAGACCGGAAATAGTACAACTCCACACGATTCTGGTCAGCCAAACCCGATCCTGTTTCTCACCGTTCCGCCCGGATCCACCTTCACGTTCCATGTGGTCTGCGACGAGGTGCGCCTGCGAAAGGTCGCGCGGGAGCTGGCAGAAGGCGAGAAGTGGAAGCGGTTGTTGGAGGCAGCCTTCGAGCACGCCTTTACCTGGCTGGGCTTCGGAGCAAAAACTGCCGTCGGATATGGGGCCATGAAGAGATCCGATAGGCGCCCTGCGCCTGTACCTCAAGTTGGCAGGGACAGGGAACAGCAGCAGAGGGCGCCGGCCCCGGCCAGCAACGAGACCGTCTGGGAAAAGGCCACTTTGCGCTGGGATCCTTCAAAGAAGGAATTGACAGCCACGCTAGGCAGCCAGAAGACCGCTCCGCTCCGGGACAAGAGAGCGGAAGACCTCATAAACAAGCTGCCTGAGAATGAAAGGGAAATCCTGAAAAGCAGGAAATCTGTGCCTAATCGACCCGTGAAGGTGCGGGCGGAAGGCAACAAGGTGGAAATCGTCGACCTCGCTTGATCCGTGCTCGAATCCTGCTTGCAATTGTGGAATGTCTGCCTTACGGCGCGCGCGACATCCTGTGGTCCTGCTCTGAAGCCGCGGGGCGCTCGGAAGCGCACTTTTGCCAGGAACAACCATGAGAACGATTCAATCATCAGAGACAGCTCAGGTTCTTCTGTTGACCGTTGGCACCGGCACGCGCGACAAGCTGGAGGAGACGATTTTGGAGCCGTTCAGGAAGTCGCTCATGGCGGCCGGCGCCTCGCGCAACATTCTGCTGCCGTCACAGGATACGGAGCCTGTTGCGCGGCGAATCCAGGAGTCTTTTCCTGACTTCCCCACCGAGATCCGGCCGCTGCCGAACGCCGGCGACGAGAACAACGCCGACCGCTGCTTTGAGCATTTCGATGCGGTGCTGTCTGAGGTGTTGGCCGCTGGAACGGATCCATCCCACGTCATCGCCGACATCACTCGCGGCACCAAAGCCATGTCCGCCGCGCTGCTGATGGCCGCAGCCATCCACGGTGTTCGGCACGTGCGCTATCTGGTGGGGGAACGCCGCAACGAGAGCGGTAGTGCGGAGCCGGGCTCTGAGAAGGTCAGGGATATAGAGCCCTCGTTCATTTTTCTGCGGCAAAACCTCAGGCTGGCGATGGCGACGCTGCGAGCCGGTAATTTTCGCGCCGTGGAGCACCTGCTGTCGCCGTACTTCCCGGGCCAGAGCCGTCCCTCGAACCCGGTTGAAGTCGAAATCTGCGTGCTGGACTGGGCAGCGAAATTCTGGGGCGCCTGGGACCGCTTCGACTACGGGAGAGCCAGCAGCCTCCTTGGCCTCTTGCCACAGGGAGTGCCCGAGCCTCTGCACATGCTGCTCCCCTCAGAATACCAGCGGCGTCTCGTCTGCTTGCTCGGTGCAGCCCTTCCCAAAGCCATGGGAGAGAGAGTGAAACACTGCCGGGCCTTGGCTGCGGATCTCCTCGCCAACGCCGAGCGGCGCCTCGAGGAGGGGCACTTCGAGGAAATTCTTGTCCGCATTTACCGGCTGTTGGAACTCATCACCCGGTACCGGCTGTTCAGCCACGGCATTGACTCGGAACACCTGAACGATCAACACGCGGCAGTCAGGCAATGGCTGGATACACAAAGGCCGGGCGGGACTGCCGGGCGCCGGGCTGGCTCCTTGGGGCGGGCCGAGGCCGCACGACTGCTGCTTTTTGTCGAACAGAAACAGCCCGCATCCCGGGGAGCGAAGATAGCGGAGAAACTTACGCGAACGGACGAGTTGCTCGGCGTGCGAGATAACGAGCTTCGCAACGGATCCATCCTGATTCATGGTCTCTCGGCCAGTTCGGCGCCGCTCGCCAACAAGGTTCCCCGGATCCTCGCAGCCGCAAGATGCTTCTTCTATGAAGAGCACGAGGGTAACCAAAGGCTGCATCTGACCGCACGATTCCCGTGCGTGGAGTTCCGTGAGCCTTCACTGCGGAAGGTCACCCCGTAACGGCTAAGCCGATTCAGGTAGTCCAGCGCGGCCAGGGCGCGCTCTCGCGTCGGCCGGTCCAGCGCCCGGAAGGCAGGGGCATCATAACTCCGCTGGGCGGCGTCGCGCAGCATCATTTGCAACTCGGCGGGGGCCGCCTCGCCGGAAGTGCGGAGTCTGCCCCTGGGCCTGATTCGCTGTCCTGCGCAAGAGCCATGCACCACCGAGGCGCTGCATTCACGTTGCGCCTGTGCGTCGCGCAACTCAGACGGGGCCGTGACTTGGCTCCAAGACGCTAGCCAAGTTGCACCAGTCGGTCCATCGCACTTCGCGGTCGCGCCTGGCTCCCGTCCCCTTCGTCGCGGCCTCAATCCGCATTTTGCTCACCCGCCAGACGGGGCACTCCATCCGGAGGGTTCCTATCACTGAACAAGCAAGGACATTCCGTGGGCGGAGAGACTCGCCACGGGGGCTCATGGCCAGGTTGATTAGGTCCCGGGCGTGAACTCTGGAAAACTCATGTGTACTTTCGAGAAAACACAAAGGGTCACAAGACTTGCTACCGGATATGCAGAACATCGCTTCGTCATTGTGTGACTCTGTGTGTGTATGTTACCCTCAAGCATGGCTGGTCAGATCATTTGCCGCGGCAAGAATGTCTGGCTTGTCCGCATCTACCTCGGCCGCGACGAGTCGGGCAAGCGCATTTACCTGAACAAGACCATCCACGGCCCGCGCAAGGCCGCCCAGGCTTGGCTCAACCAGCGCCTCACGGAACGCGATGCCGGCGTCGCGGTCAAGCCCGCCCAGCAGACCCTGAACGAATACCTCGACCGCTGGCTGGAGACCGCTGCAAAGCCCAAAGTCCTCCCGAAGACGCTGCTCGGCTACCGGAACCTTCTCGACTGCCACATCCGGCCCGCCCTGGGCGCCCGGCCGCTCGGCAAGATCTCACCACTCGAAGTGCAGCAAGCCTTCCAGACCATGCAGGAAAAGGGCCTGTCGGCCCGCACCATCGAGTACGCACGCATGATCCTGAAACAGGCTTTCAGGCAGGCCATCCAGTGGCGGCTGCTGACGTTCAACCCCTGTGACGGAGTGCCCATCCCCCGGCGCGAGCGGCGCGAGATGCAGGCGCTGAGCCCGGAGCAGGCCCGCCGCTTCCTGGCCGTGGCGCGCGGCACGCGCCACGGCGCGCTGTTCGAGCTGGCGCTGACGACGGGCCTGAGGCCGTCGGAATACCTGGCCCTGAAGTGGGAGGACATCGATTTCGAGCGCGGCACGCTGAGCGTGGTGCGGAGTCTCGATGCCGAGCCCGGCGGGGGATACCGGCTGGAGGAGACCAAGACGCGCAACAGCCGCCGGGTGGTGAAGCTGCTGCCGGGCGTGCTGAGCGCGCTGGTCGAGCACCGGCAGGCGCAGCAGCGGCAGCGTGAGGAGGCGGGCGAGCGCTGGAAGGAGCAGGGCTTCGTGTTCACCAACGAGCTGGGCGGGCCGCTGGAGCGGCACAATCTGGCGCACAGGCACTTGCGCAAGATTCTCGAGGAGGCCGGCCTGCCGCAGATCCGGCTCTACGATCTGAGGCACACGGCGGCGACGCTGGCGCTGTCCGCGGGGGTGCCCGTGAAGGTGGTCAGCGAGATGCTGGGCCACTCGAGCGTGGCGTTGACGTTGGACGTCTACAGTCACGTTTTGCCGCACATGCAGGAAGACGCAGCGCGGAGGATGGCGGCGCTGCTCGAGGACAGCGGAGGCGAAGAAGCGCCCAAGCGGCACACTATAGGCACACAACCTGTGAAAATCCCGAAGCGGAACGTGATGTAAGTGATTGAAAAGGAATGGCAGGACCGGCAGGACTCGAACCTGCGACCCTCTGCTTAGAAGGCAGATGCTCTATCCAGCTGAGCTACGGTCCCGCGAACGCGTTCTGCTTTCATCATAAATCGGGCGCAACCGCTCGCGCGGC
>Ga0308389_1001850_pt1 | contig 13844 bp, 8 predicted proteins | sample Hotspr2Sample148_FD_202362 | JGI IMG/M metagenome (GOLD analysis project Ga0308389, IMG submission 202362) | Hot spring phototrophic mat microbial communities from Mushroom Spring, Yellowstone National Park, Wyoming, United States - 20040719_148 ... | reverse complement strand
CTGGGTCTTCGTAGAAGTAGCCTGCGCGCAGTGCCAAGAGTTGCGGCGCGCCATACCAATACTCCATGCCAAGTCCCATCGTGAACGAGCGCAAGCCGCCGCCACTGCCGCCCCACGATGAAATCATGGCGCGAAACACATTATCGACTCTTGGGCGACCGTAAATCGGGTTGCCTAAGGTATCAGTGCCGATAATCGGCGTTACACGATTGACAAGCAACTTGTTGAAATCTGCCGCAAAGACAAGCGAATTGAATTTATCGTTCAAGATTCTATAAGCGAAGCCAACTTTCAGATTGGTGGGAAGTGGGTCGGCTTGGGCTTCGTCAATGTAGGTCATTTTCGGACCGATGTTAGAGATGTTTAAGCCGAGACTGAATCGGTCGGAAAAGTAGCCTTGAAATTGTGGTTTCCATAAGAGCGCAAGGTCAAAGGAAATCGAAGTGCCAATGCCTGCGCCTTGCTCGTTGCCTGCACCAACATTTGTAAGCGCGCTGCGAATAAAGCGCACCGACGTTCCAACCGCAAACGTTTGTGAAAGCCGAACTCCATATGAGCCTGTAATCGCAAATTCATAACTCTTAATCGTGCCAGCCGCCACATTCTGCGCCGTGCGAATTTCCGTTTCTCCTAAATTCAAATAGGTAATACCTAAACCGAAGGTACCGTAGCCAGGAAAGTAACGTTTCATCGTTAGATTGTCGTAAAACAAATCGGCATTGAACGCGGGAAGCCAATTCGCATGCGTGAAGTAAAAATCCATTCCACGCTGAAATCCGAGACCCGCAGGATTCCAAAACATAGCCATAGCATTATCGGCAATCGCAACATTAGCTTCGCCCATGCCACCTGCACGAGAATCAGGACTAATCAGCAAGAACGGAACGGCAGTCGTAATCGTACGCGGCTGTCGGTTTTGTGCCTGTGAAACCACAGAACCCAGCATCAATAAGTAGAACAAGAAAATTGAGAGTGTCTTCAAAAAAGGTGTGCGCATTATTAGTCAGTCTGTTTGATTAAAAGAGGCGTGAATATCGGTTAGCAAAGCGAGAAAAGCAATACCAAAATCAATGCTCATCGCAACACAAAAGGCAGGTTAAAAAAGGCAGGTTGAGAACACGCTCCAACACAAAGGGCAGATTGAACCTGCCCCAACACAAAGGGCAGGTTTAGAACCTGCCCCTAAAACCTACAACCTCTAACCTTCAACCTACTACTACTTCACCAGCATCATCTTCTTGGTCTCCACAAATCCGCCCGCTTGCAACCGATAAAAATACACCCCGCTTGACAACCCCGCCGCATTAAACTCCACCGCATAACTCCCAGCCTCCTGCCGACCACTCACCAATGTCGCCACTTCCTTGCCCAACACATCATACACTTTCAAACTTACCACCTCCGCAGTCGGAATTTGGTAACGAATCGTCGTCGTAGGATTGAACGGATTCGGATAATTCTGCGCCAGTTCAAACGCCCGCGCCACATTGAAGCGAATCGTCAGCGTCAGCGTTTGCAAGGTCGTTACTTGTCCGTCAAAACCCGTCTCACGCAGTTGATACTCATAAACCTTGCCCACTTCCAACGGCGTCTTATCCGTGTAGGTGTAGGAAGCCCCGTTGAGCGAATTGTGAGCGCGCAAGGCGTTATCGGTTTGATACGAGGCGACTTCTATCCAAGCACTTTCGCCTTGTTTTTTGCGCAGAAGCGTAAAGCCTCGTGATTCGTGTTCGGAAGCCGTTTCCCAAGCGAGTCGGACGCCTTGTGCGGTTGAAGTTGCCGTGAAGGAGAGCAGTTCAACGGGAAGCGGGTTATCGCCAAGGCTTGTGGTAGCTAAACTGACAAAGTAGTTTCCACCGCTTGCCGTGATTGTTTCGGCAGCGAAAGAATTTGAACTGATTTGAATTGGAAGTGAAGAGGTATTTGGTGTAGTGGTCAGCGTGCGTTCTACCCAACTGCCTGTGGTGCGTGAGCTCAAACGCAGGGAGGTGTTTGAGGCGAATGACCCAACCCCATCATCGTTACTGACTTGCACATTTTTGAGTTCTGTAACATCAACAGCATTTGACCCAGTGTTTGTAAATCGGTAATAGCGAAGGTAAGAGACATTTTGCAAAGGCGAGGTAACCGAAGCCAAACTGTTTGCGTTACCTGCAATGACTTCGCCACGCAACAAAGAAGCACTGGTTGAAGCCCCGCAGGTAAGCGTGATTGGGCGATAGACCGATGCATCGCCGATGGGGTAGAGATAATCGTCGGAAGTTGTGCCGATGGCGCGCACGAGCCGACCGTTGATGTATCCATTGTTGTGCGTGAGCGAAGTGGCAGAAGCATTGGTCAGCGTAAGGTCATTTGTGCCTGTGGTGATAATGCCGCCGTTGAGCGTAAGTGAATTGGTGGCATCAACATCGCCGCCGAGCGTTTTGTTTCCACCTGAAAAGACGAGGTTGAAGTAATTATTACTCAGCGAGGTATTGCGCGGCGTAACGGTTTGCCCTGTGCCGTTGTATTCAATCGTGCCATTCGAGTTGATGGATGTGAGATTCCAGTTGGTTGGCACGGGGTTGGTGGCTTGTGTCAGTAGTGCTGGGGCTTTTTGTCGGAAAAAGAGTGTTGCGTTTGCTGGCGTAGCAGAGTCGTTTGGCGAACCAATCAATGTGCCATCGCCCAAGCCATCAACATCGGCAACACGAAGTATACCTGACGAACCTAATACAAAGGTTGGGTTTCCTGAACTCGAACCGGTGGCGGTGCCAATGAGTTGCGCGCCGTCTGCACATATCAAGGTGCCGTTCACGGTCAGCGTTCTGTCCATGTTGATTGCGAGTGCGCCAGTGCTGGGAATCGTAATACTGGCGGTTGAAGGAATCACCCAGTTGGCTTGTGCATTGGTGCCGCCTGTGGTTGATCCTCCGCCTAAAAACACAACGGGCGGAATATCCACCGTTTTACCGCTCCCAGTTAGGTTGATGGTTGGAGGACTGGTGCCTGCACGGTCGCCGTTAAAAATGCTTGAAGAATTCGTGATGCTGATGTTACCTGCAAAGTTAAAGGTCATTGAGCCAACGCCTGACGGCGGGGTTTTGCCATTGCCGTTCCACGACACTGGGCGCGAATTAAATGTGAAATCGCCATTCACGGTCAGCGTGCTGGAAGAATTGATGTCGCAATCTTTCCCTGCAAGAATAAGCGTCACATAACCCAAACCCGGACCTTCTAGGATACTGCCATTGACAGTTGTGTTGACCGCTTCCCCTTCAAGATTGTTGATAATAAGCACCGTATTGGCGCGAATGGGGGTTGATGGTAATCCGTTTCCAATAATCGAGCTGGGCGTACTACCGAGCGTGATATTGCCCGAAATGGTGCGTGTAAAAGGGCCTGAACCCGTAACAGGCGAAAAATAGACCAATCCGCTATCAAGCGTGAAGTTGTTGATGGTCATTGAACTGTGTCCAAAATGGAGCGGATTGTAGTATGTCAGTGTCTGTGATGGAAGCAACACCAGTTCGGTGCGGCTGTTGGCTTTGCTGACTGCGACATTCCCAAACGTAACAGTACCGGAGCCGCTCACGGCTTGGGTGTTGTTATTGCCCGCAAAGCGCACGGTGCTACTGCTATTTGCGCTCAATGTTCCATTTATCGTAAAGTTCCCATTGACGACCGTTGTAAAAGAGGCAGGAAGCAACAGCGTGCTACTTGTATTAACCGTGATGTTATGGAATGTTGGAGTTGCTGTTCCGCTCAATGTTTGTGAAGAACTGCCTGCAAAAGTTACTGTGCTGGTGCCAGCGTTCAGTGTGCCGTCAATCCTGAAATGGCTGTTTGCTGTGAGGGCGTTGGCGGTGTTGGAAAGCGTCAATGTGCCGCCCGAAGCAATGGCGATACTGTCGTTTACCGTGCAGGAGCCCGTGTTCGAGCCGAAGTTCACCGTGCCTTGATAGATGCGCAGTGCGCCGTTGATTGTCCAGTTTGAGCCGTCGCTCGCACGTATAATGGAGCGGTTTGCGGTGTTCATGGTGAAGTCCTCGACGGTAATTGCGCCGAATGAGGTTGCATCAACACCTGTGTGTCTAACAAAGGTATAGCAGTCAAGGCTGAAAGGATTGGTTGAAGTTGTGTTACCTGTATTTGTGATTTTGAAGTAACGCTCGTATCCCGCTGTGTTGATTGCGTTGGGCAAGGTTGTGCCGAGAATGTTGCCGGGATTCGCCGTTGGCACTTTGGCAAAGTAGTTTCCCCCTGGATTGTTATCTGTGATATAGCCAAACCAATTAAATGCAGCGGGTCTGCCTGAATTGTTGTTGATTGCATTCCAAGGAATTTGCGCTTCAAAATTTCCGCCGCTTGCTGCGAAAGCCCACCCTAATGCGTTTGTAACATCCTGTGCTGGACCAAAAGATGTGCCTGTAAAACAAGTGTTGAGTTGCCGGTAGACTGTTTCCAGTGCGACAAAGGCTTCCGCGCTGAATGGAAGTTGGACAAGGTTTGTATTGCTGTAATTGATTCCTACAACACTACCACTTGTGCCACCATTAACAGGGATTGAGGGGTTGGTATCAAAATACATCAGCACACGATTCCCCGACCCAGCATTTGTAACATAGACATAAAGGTATGTGTCGTTCCAAGTCATATACCATGTTCTATCGTCGCTTTCAAGCGAGTTAGGATAAACCGTTGCGCCGTCAAAAAGGCCGTCAATGTTTGGCGTTGTCCATTGTGCGTGCAAGGCATTAGCAAAGCAGCAGAAGAGCAAGGCAAGAACAGCAGGTGCAGCAGACTGTTTGAAGCGACATAGGCGTTGTTGCATTGGTGTTGCGTTAAATGATGTTGTTGAATTTTGTCTTTTAGGGCTAATAAAACTTTCAAACTGTAGTTGATTGCATGGGCAAGAACAAGCTACCGTTTGTCGTTTTGTCAGGCAAAGTGAAAGAAAAGGTTGATTTGTTACAAATCATTTGAAGATACGGCAGTATCTAGTATTCTCAAAATGCGATACAGGAAATTTATCGTGTGCGAATGCTGAAACAGTCAGCAAGTCGGTTTTATTAGTATTGCTGTTCTTTTGCTATTTCACCAAGAGCATTTTCTTGGTTGCGACAAATGTTCCAGCCTGCAAGCGATAAAAATACATGCCACTTGAAAGTGCGCTTGCGTTAAAATGAACACTGTATTTGCCTGCGGCTTGGCGCGAATTGACAAGCGTTGCAACGGTTCTGCCAAGCACATCAAACACGTCTAACTTGACATCACTCATCGAAGCAATCTCGTAACTAATCGTGGTCGTTGGGTTAAACGGATTCGGGTAGTTTTGCTCGAGAGCAAAAGTTGCGGGTGCAGTGTTGCTGCGCTCGGTTGATGAAAGTCGTCTGAAATCAAAGCGTGTCCAAACAGGGTAGTGGTCGGAAGTGGTGGAAAGATAACTGCCGATATAAGAAGGATTTTCAACGCGTTCGGTGCTGTCCATGTGAACGCCGTAGAGTTCGTTTGAAATCATGATGTGGTCAATCATTTCGCCTGTGGTATGGGATTGCAATCGGCGCAAACTAAGGGATTTAGTAACGACTTTGTATCGAAGCGAATCGTTGACGAAGTTTGCGTAAGGCGAGGGAAGATTATTGACGGTTGAAACATCAACATCATCATTGTAATCGCCAAGAATGATGAGGTTTTGCGAGGGGCGGTTAGCATCTGCCCATGCTTTAAGTTGCTGTGAATCGGCAAGGCGGCGATTGTAATCATCTATGGGATTATTCTGCGTGGCTTTGCCGTGAATGTTGACGGCGTGAATGCGCCGTGTAATGCCGCTGACGGTGGCATCGAAAACGAACTCGTAGGGCCAGCGGCCATTTGCCCAGTCGCCTGTTGTGAAGGTAAAACCTGCCGAAATGCTATCAATCGTTGCGGTTTTGTAGATGTAGGCGGTGCGTTGAGTTTGAACAATCGGCGCAACAAATCCTTTCCACCCTGGACCAAGCGTGTCGAGTAAGCCTCTGAAATACGCGTTATCGCTGATTTCTTGAAGGGCATAAAGGTCGGCATCAATCGTGCGAATGACGCGTGCCGCATTGCGAAGTTGCAAATCTCGGTCTTGTGGACCGTTGGTCGGACTGCCGAACCATTCGATGTTCCAAGTAACCGTTTCAAAGGTGAGACTGCGCGGAACGTTCTCGTAGGGAATCACAAAGGTGATGACGCCGGGAATATCTTGCACAAAGCGCGGCAGAATTTGTCGCGTGCCTCTGAACTCGCTCACCACGCCTGTAACCGTAACAGGATTCACCGGAGCGGTTGCTCCAATGAGCGAGGTTACATCATTATCAATGCGGAGTTGAATTTCGCCAGTGGCATCGGTGAAGCGGTAGTTCGTGTTGCCTTGAAACGCAAAGGGAGTTGCGTTGCTGTTAAGTTGGCGAATAGTAGCATTTTCAACAACGACGAGAGTGCCTTCAAGGGCTTCGTTAATTTGGCTAATGGTTACAACGCGCGGCTGAACAAGAATCTGTCCGCCCGGAATAATTTGGAAGGTTGGCGTGATACTACCGACGGTGGCAATTTGAAACAAGCCTGTTCCTGGTTGTCCTGAAGAGGCTCCGAATTCGGTTGTTGCGCCTGTAATGATGACGGAATCACCGAGTTGGGCTTGTGAGTGAAGGGCAGGGATAAATGCCGCCATGCCGCCCGTTGCATCTTGGAAATACGCTGGTCCGCCGAATTGATTAGAAACCGTAATGCGACCGCCAACCGTAACCACCGAGCCAAGTGGCAATGCCCGTGCGGCGGCAATGGAAATCAAGTTGCCTGCGCCTTGCGCTCGCCCACGAATCGTTGCACTGTAAGGGTTGTTTTGCAGGTCATTTGAATTAATCAGCAACGTGCGTGTGAATAGCCCTGTGTCGTTTGGCGAAAAAACAAGTTGCACTGTGAACTGCTCACTCTGCAAGAGCGTGCGAGGAAACGACGGCAATCCTTGAAGCGAGAAAATACCAGTGGGAGTTAATGATAAAGATGTAATAGTCAGCGGGGCTTGTCCTGTGTTTCTCACAACGAGATTTCGGCTCAATGTGGTGTTGACCGTGACCGTTGGAAACGAAAAACTGCTGTCTTTGGGAACAGCAACGCCATCAATAACGACTTGAAGCGAAGGATTTGGATTTGCAGCGCGAAGCGTGTTGATGAACGCGGTGTTGTTCGGGTTATTGCCTTGACCGAAGGTGAGGTTCTGTAAGTTGCCGGTGGCATCGGTGCCGTTAAAGTCAGCAAGCGACTGTGTGGAGTTATTGGCGGCGGCGAAACGCTGTGCGCCTGTGGTTTGTGAAGCGATAAGTTTTGGCGGAGCTGTTGCCGTGAACTGCGCACCTGCCGTGCCTGACGCAAGCGCGTGAATACTGCCACTTACGCCTGCCGTGCCACTTCCTGCCGCCTTAATCATGACCATTTCCGTTGCGGCAATATCAAAAGTGCCGCCACCACTTGTGAAATACGTCGTGTTCTGAAGCCCGACATCAAGCACGAAGTCAGAGGGGTCAATATCTGCCGCTGTGTTGTTATTGCGCAAGATAATCAGCGTTCCTGACGGCACACTGCTCCAAAGTGAGTTGTTCGTAAAAGTGAACTTACCGCCACCATCGTTAGCCATGTCGCTTGTAAAGTCTTTCACAATCATGCCGCGCATATCGAGGTTGTTTTGAATGACAAGCAGTTCGACCGCGTCGCCTGCCGCACCTGTCCCCGAAGTGCCTTGATTGTAGAACTTGTTGACGACCACGCTTTGAGCGTTAAGTTCTATGGAAAGAAGCGCAGAGAAAAGAAGCAAAAAAAGATTCTTCATGGCGTTTTGATAGTCTGTTTGAAAAAATTTGAAATGCAATATAAGCGTTGGAAAAAATCGAGAACATTAGGTTTTTGTAACCCTTCGCAATTTTTGCATGACCACAAAGTGCGCAAAGTTTACCTCACCCTGTTTTGGCATTGCCAAAACGTCCCTCTCCTTGCGAAAGGAGAGGGACGTCGCGCAGCGACAGGGTGAGGTCTTAACAAACGGCACACGAAACACACGGATTGAAATCGACAGACGCGGCTATTGAAAAGCAACCATAATAATCCGTGAGAAACCATCTAATCCGCTTTATCAGTGTTCTGAATCAATCCGAAATCCGAAACACAAATCCGAAATTCACTTATTGGGGTTCGATTCTGAAAATCGCGGCGACAAGTTCATTCGGATTCAGGCGAATGTAATTCCACGATTTGTTCCAAACGAAGTCTGTATTGGTAAGCAATTCGCGCACGCGATACGGTTCACCTTCTTTGATGCCGATGCGTTCCAATGGGACGCGCACCCAGCCTTCTTCGGCGCGTGTCGGGTGATGATTGACCACCGTGAGAACATGGTTATGTTCCAGAGATTTCAAATACGCAATCAAATACTCGCTCTCGACTTTCGGCGCAACTTCAACTTCCGTGAAAACAAGCTTGTTCGTTTGTTGAAGAGCGGGATTTTCTTTGCGAATCTGATTGATACGCTTGATGAACGGACGAATGTTGAACTGCGACAAATCCCATGCCTTGATTTCATATTTCTCCGAATCAAGATATTCTTCTTTTCCCTTTGTGAGTGGCGTGTTGAGGCAAAGGCTGAACGCGGGTTCGTAGATGCCGATGTTAGATGAAAGCGTTGCGGCAAGCGCATAGCGAAGCATAAAGGCTGACGGTGGCGCATGATGCAAAAATTCTTCCGATAAAATGTCGGGCGTGTTTGGCCAAAAGTTCGGTCGGAAAAATTCTTTGACATCGGTTGTGGTGAGTTCAGTGAGGTAAGTTTGAAGTTGGCGTTTGCTGTTGCGCCAAGTGAAGTAGGTGTAGGAGTGCGTGAAGCCAAGTTTCGCTAAGCGATACATCACTTTCGGGCGCGTGAAGGCTTCCGAGAGAAATATCGTTTCGGGATAATCGCGTTTGAGTTCCGAAATGCACCACTCCCAAAAGGCAAACGGCTTTGTGTGTGGATTATCGACGCGGAAAATCGTTACGCCTTGCGCTATCCAAAACTCGAAAACAGATTTGAGTTCGAGCCACAAGTTTTTCCAGTCTTTGGTTTCAAAATTAAACGGCAACACATCTTCATATCTCTTCGGCGGATTTTCGGCGTATTGCACCGTGCCATCGGGTCGCCACTTGAACCATTCGGGGTGTGCTTTGACGTAGGGGTGGTCGGGCGAACATTGAAAGGCAATGTCGAGAGCGATATCAATCCCAAATGATTTTGCTTGTTTGACAAATTGTTGGAACTCTTTGAGCGTGCCGAGTTCGGGGTGAATGGCTTTGTGTCCGCCTTCTTTTGCGCCGATTGCCCAAGGGCTTCCAACATCGCCTTGTTGTGCGACAGTATTGTTGTTCTTGCCTTTGCGTTTCGTAATGCCAATCGGGTGAATCGGGGGAAGATACAGCACATCGAAGCCCATATCAGCAAATTGAGGCAAGAGCCTCATACAATCCTTGAATGTGCCGTGTTTGTAAGGCGTTTCGCTCCATGAGCGCGGGAAAATTTCAACCCATGTCGAAAAGCCAGCTTTGGGCGGGTCGACCGTTACGCGATAGATGCGACTTTGCGTCGTGAGTGATTCGTCAGGATACTTTTGCGAAAGTTCAATCAGCGTTTCGGAAAGCGCGTCAGTAACGGATTCAGGAGTGCCTGCACGCTTTTTGAGCGACGTCGCTACTGCCTTGATTTTCCTAGCATCGACGGGCGAAGCACGTTCAGCAAGTTCATTCAAAAGTTCTGCACCAATCAAGATTTCTACTTTAAGCGATTCTGCGGATTGCTCGGCTTCAACACGTTTTTTCAAGCCATTGCGCCACGAAAGAAAGTGGTCGACGCAAGCGGCAACGGCATATTCCATCTCTCCAACAAGAGATGTAACAAACACGCCGCGCCAACGGTCGTTGCCTAAAAATTCCATCGGCACTTCGTTCCAATTCTTTTCGCCTTTGTTGCGATAGCGAAGCGTAACGACGACGGTGTCGTGTCCATCGGCGAACACATCGGCTTCAACGGTAACGCTTTCGCCGACCACGCGCTTAATCGGGAACAAGCCGCCATCAATTTCCGGAACAACTTTATCAATCACGGCGCGTGCCGTTCCGTTTGCAATCGCGTCAAGTGTGGCTTGTGCAGGTTTGCCGTTGGTGTTTTTTTTGAGTTTGAGCGTTGTGCTTGTTGAACGTTTTTTAGTGGTCATAATTCAATGATTTAATCAAAAGGGAATGGTGAGCGTTGCGAAGGTTAAAACTGAAATGTAACAGAAAAGCACTGTGCGGCTAATTTAACAAAATGAACATCAGAAAAGCGAATGTTGTTAAGTTGATAAGCGAAACATTTGTAACTTCGATTTGAAACTTCGATTTGAAACAAGAAGCACACAAACACAATGAAGCGAAAACTTGTATCCACTGTTGGAATCATCAGCGGTCTTATTGTCATTAACATCATCATCTCGGCACAAGTTGCGGAAAAGGAAGCCTTTGCATCAGCGTTGAAGAAATTAAGAGCAGAGCATCGTCAATCACCAACGCACGATGAGCCAACGAGGCTTCTTCAAACGGCTTCTATTGGCACAGGCGGAGTACGGATTACCTTTAACGATTTGCGCGAATATCGATTTAGCCGAAAAGCCAGCAACCCAATTCCTGAAAAACTCAAAGCCTTGCAAGGAAAGGAAGTCAACATCGCAGGCTATATGATTCCAATGTCGGAAGCATTGGATGTAACCGAGTTTATGCTTGTGCAAATGCCGTTCTTTGGGTGCTGTTATTCCGTGCCGCCTGAACCCAATGAAACCGTGATGGTGAAAATGCAGAAGGGAAAATCAACTCCATATGTGTATTCGCCAATTCGCGTAACAGGCATTTTCAAGATTCAAGAAACGAAAATTGATGGCTTCGTAGTCAGCGTTTATGAGATTGAAGCCTCGCAAGTCAAAGAAACAGATGCAAAAGATAAAGATGTGATTCAGCACCAAGCAGGAACACCAACGCCGGGTGGCTTTTAGTTTGAACAGGTTTTCGCAGATTGGCTTTGCGAACTTTGCGCATTCTTGGTGGTTTCTTTCTTTTTACCACAAAAGGCGCAAAGAAAGAATTGCATGAAACAGATTCCAAGCGAAGCGAAAAATTCAAATATGTGTTAGATGAACCGTGATGAACAATAAACGAATCCTTTGCATTGAAATCCTGCTCTGTTTGGCTTTGACTGCGCAAGCGCAAGAAATTCCGTTCTTTGATGAGCCAATTCGCGATACGGTAGCGCAACACAAACTTCTGCCGTCAGGGTTGCCCGATGAACTCAACTGCCAATGTCCAAGACATCTTGCCTCACGTCAAAACACGAAACGTCCGTTTTTCACACCTGCAGGTGTTGCCATGCTCGATAGCCTTCCGCTGAACGCTGAAATCATCAAAGACCTTCGGCTCACCGATGTTGCTTCGTCCGATTCGCTTGAAAACACAGGCTACAAGCGGTTTTATGCGATGATGCAACTCAAATCGCAAGCATTGGAGTGTGGCGCGAATGCTCTTGCCAATTTTGCACAAACGATTGTCGGCGATTCGCTCATCTTTACTGCCACAGCGATTCGCATTGAAAAGAAATGAAACAAGTCTTAACGAAATCGAGCGAAGAAACGCGCGAACTTGCACGGCAATTTGCTTGCTCCTTAAAACGCGGCGACTGCATTGCCTTAATTGGCGGACTTGGCGCAGGCAAGACCGAATTCACACGAGGTATCGCTGATGTATTTAACTGTTCGGAACAACTGACCAGCCCCACTTTTACCATTCTCAACATTTACGACGGCTCACGAAGCGGCGAACACTTCGCACTGCATCACTTCGATTGGTATCGGCTCACTTCGCCCGAAGAACTCTACAACATCGGCTTTGAAGAATACCTTTACGGCAACGGTATCTCAATGATTGAATGGGCAGATAAATTCCCTGACCTTGTACCCAAAACCGCAAAGCGCATTGAACTACAACGCGCAACCGACACAGAGCGACTGATTACCTTTGAACAAAATTTTCCGCTACGATGAACTTGCTCTCGATTGACTGCACAGAGTTTCCGCTCACAGTGGCATCGACAAACGCGCATCGCACGGTTGTAAAGTGTGGGACTCATTGGCAAAAGAGCGGTGAGCAGATTGTTGCACTCATTCAAGAAACCTTGCAAGACTTGCTATTAAAGCCAAGCGACCTTCATGCTGTTGCGCTCTCATCTGGACCCGGTTCATTCACCGCCTTGCGCATTGGCATCGCAACCGCAAAAGGACTTTGTTTCGCTCACGACCTACCACTCGTAATGATTCCAACCTTTGAAGCCCTTGCGCAGGCGACCTTCACGAGAAGCGAAGCAAAAACACTCTTCACCCTGTCGTATTCAAAAGCCGATGAATTTTATGTAGGGATTGCTTCACGCAAAACGCCGATTGAATACGATTACCTGACGCTGACACAACTCAATCACAGACTTAAATTCTTCGAGCGCGTTGCAGTGGTTGGTCGGAATCTCTCTCGATGGGCATCGCTCTTTGAAACAGCGGAAGTAATTGAGGCTAATTTTTTCACAGCAGAATCACTCTTGCCGATTGCCAAAGAAAAGTTGGCGCGCGGGGAAATCGCCGACCTTGCCGCAGCCTCGCCGCTCTATCTCAAAAATTTTGAAGCAAAGAAAAAATCTAACAGCGATTAAGCCACTTTCTCCAAAAAGGCTTGGGGCGGGCGAGAAGGCTTGCCGTTTTTATTCACAAAGGCGTGAATCGTGTAGCCTGAAAAGAGTTTCTGACGGGAAGATTTTTCAAAGGCAGTATAAGCAATCGTTACACGCACGTGTTCAAGTTTTTCAATATGCGTGTGAATTTCAATTTCATCATCGTAGCGTGCAGGGGCAAAGTAATCTAAATGGGCGGAAACAACAGGGAGCATAATCCCAAGCGATTCAAGTTCTTTGTAGGTGAATCCGCATTCGCGCAAAAGTTCGTTACGAGCGGCTTCAATGAACTCGAAATAGCGACCGTAATAAACAACGCTCATTTGGTCGGTATGTGCATAGATGACGCGAACCGTGTGCGTAAAAGTGCGGGCAGGCATTGGTTAGCGCGTTAAGTAGACGAGCATTTCTTTCACTACGCGGTCAGCATCTTCGGCTTTAACCTTTGTGCTTCCAACGGTTTTATGACCCCCACCGCCGTATTTTTTCATCAATTCACCGACATTAATGTTTGCCGTTCTATTAAAGATATTGTAACCAACACCGATAGAAACATAGCCTGGACGCTCACGGTCGTTTGTGATACGCATCGAAAGGTTTGTTGCCGCTTGGAAGGCATAAACATAGTAACGATTTCCGTTGGGCAGGTCAGTATATTTTCGTAGGTCTGTGATTAGCACGTTCTTCTCAATGCGCGAGCAATCTTGAACGGCTTGCCGAAAGAGAAAATCCTGTTCTTTGAATCGGGCGACTTTTTCTTTGACCATCGGGTCGTTCATGGTTTCTGTGAGTGTCGTGTCTTTGAGCAGGTTGACAAGATGTTGCCAATACGGCTCATCTTCGTGAAACTTGCCATCGATAGTCATTGAAAGTAGCAGGTAGCCTTCAGGCTCAAGCACTTCGTTGTAAGTAAGTTCTGCGGCATCGATTTTATCGGTTGCGCGTATCAGATCATCATACTTGGTGAGAGATGGAAAGTTGGGAAGGTAGTAATCATAGACAACGCGAGCGGCAGAAGGAGCAGGCTTAAACGAGCCTTTGAACGCTTTGGGTCTAACATTCGCAACATGATGGTCAA
>Ga0308389_1001844_pt1 | contig 13866 bp, 11 predicted proteins | sample Hotspr2Sample148_FD_202362 | JGI IMG/M metagenome (GOLD analysis project Ga0308389, IMG submission 202362) | Hot spring phototrophic mat microbial communities from Mushroom Spring, Yellowstone National Park, Wyoming, United States - 20040719_148 ... | reverse complement strand
CCGCCGTTTTTTCCTGAAGGCGATACGCTTCCGCCGCATTCATGTGTTTGACCGGCGTGATCACGCCTTTGCCGACGATGCAGTTTTACAGGAAAACATCATTTTCCGGGCTGTGAAGGCCGCCGACGGAACGGATGACGTGGTGGTATCCGGCAGTCCCGACCTGAAGGGGGCCAACCGGCACATTCAAACTGTAAAACACGCTGATCTCGTCCGGCCGGGTGATCCGCATCTCTTCATCCACGTTGTCCCGGACACGGACGGGCAAGGCGTCCGCCGCCGGATGCTGGAACTTGAATGCACCCTGGAAGAGCTGGGCCTGGCGGTATCCACCGGGAGGGTGGTGGACTTCAGAGCCAAGCACCTGCTTTGTCTCCAGCCGGAGCCGAATACTGTGCCGCTCATCTATCCCTGTCACCTGCAACATGGTTTTGTCGAATGGCCTGGCTGCCGGGCGCGCAAGCCGAACGCCCTTGCGCTTGGCCCGGGAGCGCAGAAGCTGCTTGTCCCGAAAGGCTGCTACGTGCTCGTCAAAAGATTTTCAGCCAAGGAAGAACGGCGTCGGGTTGTGGCCGGCATCTATGACCCTCTCCGTCTTCCTCCAGCAGAACAGGTTGCCTTCGAGAACCATCTGAACTTCTACCACGTACGAGGCGCTGGTTTGCCGGTGAACCTGGCCAAGGGGCTTGCCGCGTTTCTCAATTCGACCCTCGTGGATACTTACTTTCGCCAGTTCAGCGGTCATACCCAGGTCAACGCCACTGACCTCCGCTCACTGCGCTATCCGGCAAGAGACAAATTGGTGCGGATTGGCCAGCACATCGGCACAACCTTTCCTGACCAGGCGGAGGTTGACCGCCTGGTGAGGGAGGTGGTGAACCGTGGCTGAGCAGGCTGACACCAGGGAGAGCGGTGCTTGATGAGCATGGCAAAATGCCAGACGTTATCGTTCATTTGCCGAAGAAGCATTGGCTTGTTCTCATCGAGGCCGTCACCAGTCATGGTCCCATCAACGTCAAGCGTCAGCACGAACTCAGGGAGCTGTTCAAAAAGGTCCCGGCTGGCCTGGTTTTCGTCACCGCCTTCCCTACCCGTCGGGCGATGGCCAGGTATCTCTCCGAAATCGCATGGGAGACGGAGGTTTGGGTCGCAGAAGCGCCAGGTCACATTATCCATTTCAACGGCGAACGCTTTCCTGGTCCGTATGAATGACAGGTCTGGCTGACAACCGGCTGGAGCGGACAGGATTCCACGGCTGAATTGACCGGTAACGGGGTCAGTTCGACCCGGAGCTTGTATGTTGCCAACACTTCAAAAAGCCCTTCGCTTTACAAGCCGTCGCCTGATGGCCGGGTTTACCCTTGTGGTGCTCATCATCGGCGGGCTGGCCGTGGCCTGCTCCAACCTCGTGCGACAGTTGCGCGCAGCCGAGGCCCGGGTGGCACGAAGTCTGGAAGTACTGCACCTGACGGCAGATGCCCGTGAAGCCGCGTTGCGTACGCGCCTTCACGTCCGCGGCTATGTCATCACCGGCAAAGAAACCTACGTCGCGGAAGCCACCCAGCAGATTTTTCAGATTCAGCACATCCTGCTCCAACTTCAGGCCAAGGTTGGGGATCATCCCTCCCAACGGGAATACATCCGGCAACTCGAACAAGTCCTTCTCGAAGGCAAAAACTATCTGGACTGGGTCATTGCGCTGCGGCGGACCAACCGTGAAGCAGCGTTCGAGGCGGTGCCCGGCCCTACCGGCAACGCCCTGGCCGAGCGCATGGATCAACCGCTGGAAGCTATTGTGCAGATCGAGCAAAAACAGTTGGGGGAAGCATTGGCGCTGGCGCGCAGCAGTGCCGAAGCCCTGGAGTGGCTCATCCTGGCGAGCGTGGGCGTCATTGCGGCGCTGCTCGTTGTGGCCTATTTCATCGTGGTGCGTGAACTCAACAAGCGCCGCACACTTCTTTCCCAACTCGAATACGCCCGTGATGCCGCCCTGACCCTGGCACGCCGGCAATCCGATTTCCTGGCCAACATGAGCCACGAAATCCGTACGCCGATGAACGGCATCATGGGCACGAGCGAACTGCTCCTGCGTACGCCCCTGGCTCCCAACCAGAAAGACCTGGCTGAAACCATCCGCTACAGCGCCGAGTCGCTTCTGGTCATCATCAACGACATTCTCGATTTCTCGAAGATTGAAGCCGGCAAGCTCGATTTCCAGGTGAGCGACTTCGACCTGCGGGCCACTGTGGAGCAGGCCGTGGAGACTGTGGCCGCCACGGCCCGCAAGAAATCCCTTGAACTCGTCACGCTGGTATACCGCGATGTGCCCGAACAGCTTCGTGGCGACGCCGGCCGGCTGCGGCAGGTGTTGCTCAATCTCGTGGGCAATGCTGTGAAGTTCACCGACCGGGGCGAAGTCGTCGTGCGGGTGACAAAGCAGGCTGAAACCGCAACCCACGTCACCCTGAAGTTTTCCGTAACCGACACCGGGATTGGCATCCCCAAAGAGTTTCAGGAAGACATTTTTGAGGCATTTGCCCAGGTGGATGCCTCGCGGTCACGCCGTTTCGGCGGGACGGGTCTGGGACTGGCTATTTCCAAACGGCTCGTCCAGATGATGGGCGGCGAGATAGGCGTGGAAAGCGAAGTGGGCAAGGGTTCAACGTTCTGGTTTACCGCCACGCTCGAAAAAGCCGAGGCGGGGCAGCCGCTCTCCACTTACGAAATGTGGTTTGGGTTGCGGGCGCTGGTTGTGGACGACAACACCACCAACCGCACAGTGCTGGCGCAACTGCTGACCGACTTTGGCATGTTTTGCGAAGTCGTGGCCAGCCCGGAGGAAGCTCTCGCCGCTCTACAGGAAGCTGTGACGCAGGGCGAGCCATTCCGGGTGGCGCTGCTGGATGCCTACCTGCCGGCGATAGATGGGTTGTCGCTGCTACAGCGTATTCGGGCGGAAAAGGCCTTTGACACCTTGGACTGCATTTTGCTCACACCGCCGCCATTGCCCGACCCGGCCGAACTCCAGCGGCTGGGGGCAGCGGCCTGCCTTGCCAAGCCGGTACGGATGACGGCACTCAAGGAAGCGCTTCGGACGGCGTTGGGCCGAACCCGCCTGCCTGCCACGAAGACCAACTCGCAGGAAACCCCACGCCCCACCCTCACCACACCCACCAGTGTGCCCCGGCCGGACGTCACCCAAACCAGCCAGGGCCACTCGCCGAAAACCGTCCTGCTGGTTGAAGACAATCCCATCAATCAGCAGGTGGTACGCCGCATGCTGGAAATCCTCGGCTACCAGGTTTGTGTGGCGGTCAATGGATTTGAAGCCCTCGAACGGCTCCAGACCCAGCCACCGGACGCCATTCTTATGGACTGTCAGCTACCTGAAATGGACGGCTACACCGCCACGCAGCACATTCGGGAGCAGGAACGCACACTGGGACGCCACGTGCCCATCATTGCACTGACGGCCAATGCCCTGGCCGGCGAACGCGACCGCTGCCTGGCAGCCGGGATGGACGATTACCTGGCCAAACCCTTCAGGATGAAAGACCTCGAAGAGGTGATGCAGCGGGTGCTGGGCGCGGCTTCACAGCCGACACCAGCCGCACAGTTGGAACACCGCACCGGAGAAATCCCGACTGAAAACGCGGAAAGTGAGGCCGCCCTGCTGGATGCGGATGCGTTCTGGATTGGCACCGGCATCACCCCCGGAAGCCACGGCGCCCAGCAACTGGCACAGCAGATTATCGCTACGTTTCAGTCCGATGCCGCGGCCCAGATGCAGGAACTACGTGCGGCCATGGAACGGCAGGACGCCAAAGAGGTGCGCGCCATTGCCCACCGTCTCTACGGCAGTGCCGCCCAGCTTGGCGCACGCCAACTGGCACAGGTGCTCAAACGCCTCGAAAAAACACCGGACACCAGCACGTGGCCCGAGCAATTCCGGGCTGTGGAAGAAGTGCTTGCGGCTACCAAGTGTGCCTTTGATGAAACGCTGCAGCCGGATGCCGCTGCCCCTCCGCCGCGTGGCTAGCGCTGCGTCTGCCAGTGCAGTGTGGCTTTCTGACCACAACCGACCTGCTGAAACAGACTTGACGTTGGCAAGCAGCATTAACAAATATCGTCCGTGGTAGGGGAAAAAGCCGGTCAACGGTTTGGCCGCAAGCTCTCCTGACTGGCCCCACGGTTCCTTATCGCTGATTAAGGCGGCAGGTTGCATCGTGTCATCTTCATCGCTCCAGCTTTCCCCTGGCGCCCCTTCCCTTGAAGCGGCTTATGCCTATTGCCAGCGCGTCGCTCTTGGCCATTACGAAAACTTCCCTGTCGGTTCACTGATCCTGCCCAAGAACGTGCGTCCGCACGTCTATGCCATTTACGCTTTCGCCCGCGCTGCTGATGACTTTGCCGACGAGGGGACAACGCCGGCCGCCCAGCGGCTCGCCAACCTGGCCGACTGGCGCTGCCAGCTCGAAGCCTGCACCGTGGGCCGCCCCACGCACCCCGTGTTTCTGGCCCTGGGCCATACCATTCAAACGCACAACCTGCCACAACAGCTTTTCCACGACCTGCTTGACGCCTTTGAACTCGATGTCCGCCGCGCGCGGCATGCGACGTTCGAGGACCTGCTGGACTACAGCCGGTGTTCAGCCAATCCGGTCGGGCGGCTCATGCTTTTGCTGTTCGGCCACCGCGATCCGGTGTGGCACCAGATGTCGGATGCCATCTGCACGGCGCTCCAGCTCACCAACTTCTGGCAGGATGTGGCCGTGGACCTGCGTCAGAACCGGGTGTATCTCCCGTTGGAGGAGATGACACGGCATGGCTACTGCGAAGCCGATTTGCAGGCACAGCGCTACACACCGGCCTTTGTGAACCTGATGTCCAGCCTGGCGGCGCGCACCGAGGCGCTGTTTGAGCGCGGCCGCCCCTTATGCGGACTCGTCCCTGGGCGCTTCGGGTTTGAACTGCGCCTTATCTGGCTGGGTGGTATGCACATTCTGCAGGCGCTGCGCCGCATTGAGTTCAACGTTTTTGAGCGGCGACCGACGCTTGACCTGCGCGCCAAAGCGGCCCTGGCTCTGGGTGCCTTGCGCCGGGCAACGTTTTCGGCCACCACCCCACCGACGACGCTTCAGATACCAACCTGATTGATGTTCACCAATGGACCATACACTCCAGCCTTCGGTCACGGCTGTTGCGGAAGGCATCACCCACCGTTCACGTACTAACTTCCTCTACTCGTTTCTCATCCTGCCCCGGGCGCAACGGCGTGCCATTGAAACTGTCTATGCGTTTTGCCGCATCGTGGACGACATCGTGGATGGCGACAGTGTGGACACCACCAACCCCCAAAGGGAACTCGACCGCTGGCGCAGCGAAATCCATGCCTGCTTCAACGGACAGACCCCCCGCCATCCGGTAGCCCGCGAACTCAAAGCCATCCTGCAGACCTTTCCCATCCCCGAAGAGCACTTTCTGGCGCTCATCCGTGGCATGGAAATGGACCTGGTGCGCCGCCGCTACGCGACATTTGCGGAACTGGATGAGTATTGCTATCACGTCGCCTCGGTCATCGGGCTGATGTGCATTGAAATCTTCGGCTACCGGCACGCCAGCGCCCGCGACTATGCTATCCATCTGGGCAAGGCACTCCAGCTGATCAACATCGTCCGGGACGTACCGGAAGATGCGGCCCGGGGGCGGGTCTATCTGCCGCTCGATGAAATGGCCCGGTTTGGCGTGACGGAAGAAGCTTTGCGGGCCGGGGTTTACGACGAATCCTTCATCCAGTTGGCGGCACAGCAGGCGGCGCGGGCGCGCCGTTTTCGCTTTCAGGCCCTGGCAGCGCTGCGCTGTGAAGACCGGCCCGCCATGGTGGCGGCTGAAATCATGGCGACGATTTACTTCAAACTGCTCGACCAGATGGAGGCGATGCGGTTTAATGTTTTTCACCATCGCCCACGTCTGTCCAAGCTTCAGAAAGCGCTGATCGCGGCAACGCTTTTGCTCAAGTCGCGCCTGTTGCCCTTTGGAAAGGAGTAGCCCCGTGCCGCCCATCCTGCTTCAGGTTTCCGGTCGTTGTTTCCAGCCAGCGGCGACATGGCTGGTTGGTGCCGGGATGGTCTGCCTGTTGTACGCTACGGACCTTGCGCAGCAGGAAACCCGGCCGCGCCGGGTGCGTCCGCCGGTCTCTTCCAGCCAGCCAGTCCCGGTCTCCCAGCCGGACTTCACTTCACCTGCCGCCAGTCCGTCCGCACTCAGCCGTGACCAGCGCGAAAAGAGGCTCATCGCCGCCCGTGAATTCGTTGTTGCAACGCGATTGCCGACCATCTGTGTCCGAAAGCTCCTGGATGCCTTTGAGGAGTACCTCCGTAAAAAACCGCCCAAGTACCAGGCGCAAGCCGACATTTTTATGGACTTCATCGAACAGTGTGCGGGAGATGAAGCGCTCTCCGAAGAAATCGCTGCTTACCTGGCGCGAAACTTTGAAGAACAGGAATTACTCCAGCTCAAAGCCATTGCGAAGACCAGTGCCGGGCGGAAGATATTTTATCGCTTTGATAACCTTCCCCAGGCAGAGCGACTTAGCGACCCGGATTACCTGCGTCTCTTTGATGAACAGGAACTCAAACAGTTTGAGACGTTCCTGCGGATACCCGCTTTTCAGAAGTTTTCCGTCCGGTCGGCTATGTTGCTTGGCATCAGCACAGAAATCGTCGCGGGAAAGCTTGAGTCGAACCGCGATGAACTGTTCCGCCAGATGCTCGACGAGATGTACCGTTACCAAAAGGAACAACCTTTGCCCCGAGACTGAAGCCATGGTGTCCCTACATACCCCGGCAAAGCCTGTCCTCGGTCTGGTTTTCCTTGGTCTGTTCTGGCTGTCCCTGCCGGTTGCAGCCCAACAGGAAAGCCGCCAGCCGTCAAGAACACGTTCCGTGACCACCTCCAGTCAACCAACCGGCTCGCCAGCGCCAGTCTCCAGCCTTCCCGCCGATAGTCGGGCGACGCCAAACCGGACCCAAGGTGAAATCAACTTTATGGCAGCACAGGAACTGCTTGAACTGACCGGATTCCCTTCCCTTATCAAGCAGACCTCTATCAGGGTCCTGCGGAAGGAAATACGCAAACGTCCCGAAATGCGTGAAGCGGGAAACATCATTCGTGACTTTCTCGAAGATCGCATCTCGACACAAATCATTTCAGAAGAAATGGCCAAGTATCTGGCTGACAGATTCGACGAGCAGGAACTACGCCAACTCAAAGCTATCCTGGATACCAGCACCGGACGCAAAATGTTTACCAGCTTTGAGACCCTGCCGACAGATGATCGGGTCCGGAAAGCCAGTTACCTTGACCTTTTTGATGAACAGGAGAAAAAAGAGTTTCAAACATTCTACCGGCTCACCGTCTTTCAGAGATTTTCTGACTACACCTCAATGTTGCTTCGGATTGGAATGCAGAGCTTTCAGGAGCAGTTCAAGCTTCAGGAAAAAGATTTTGTCAAGGAGCTTGTCCTCCAGCCTCGGGAACAACAGCCAAAACCATAGACATTTCCCTTTTGGGAGTGTTCAGCCCGGCAACGAATGTTCTTCCGGCGGCTCCCCCTGATGACTGCCAGATACATCCTTACCAACCCGCTCGACCTCTGAAAGGAGCGTCCCATGTCAGCTTCTACGCTTCCGTCTTCCGGTTGTCGTTTCAGGGCATCTGTGACGCGGCTCGCAAGCTTTGGGCTGGTCTGGCTGTTGTACGCCACAATCCCTGCGCAGCAGGAAGTCCGGCCGCGCCGGGTGCGTCCGCCGGTCTCCTCTGTTCAGCCGGACGCAGCTCCCCGTCCGGCCTCCCCGGCGGAGCCTGCCCCGGAACAACGTGCCAGGAATCTTCCGCTTGCGCAGGAACTGCTCGCCCTGACGAAGTTGCCCACCATTTGCGAACGCAAAATGATGAGCGTTTTACTCAAAGAAATACGTACCACACCTGAAATGCGTGGTTATACCGATATCTTCCGCGACTTCTTCCAGCAGCATGTTTCAGCATCGCTTATGTCCGAAGAGATGGCACGGTATCTGGTTGAAAATTTTTCAGAACGCGAGTTGCTTCAGCTCAAGGCCATTGTGAACACCAGCGCCGGACAGAAGATGTTCAGTACTCTTGAAAATCTGCCTGACGTAGAGCGACTCAACGATGCCAACTACCTTCAGCTCTTTGATGAGGAGGAAACCAGACAGTACAAGGTTTTCTCCCGCCTTCCGGCTTTTCAGAAATTTTCCGACTGCGTTCCGACACTGATAGACCTCGGCGGCGAAGTGACCACAAAGCGTGTCAATGCCCATTTCCCTGACCTGATGGACGATCTCATGCGTCGTATGCAGGAGCGACCACCGCTGAACTGAGCGGACAGCCCACCGTGGCAGCTCCGTTCGCTGACTGGACGACAAAGCAGCGGGTTCGCTATGGTTGTCCGGCAACCCTTGGCAGAGCGATCGTCCAGCCCCAAGTCGGCGCAGAATCCGGCCCCGACCCAGGGGACGCCCTGTTCCGCGCCTGGACGGCGCGCCCGGCACGATCAGGTCACGGTCATGTTCGAGGACTACGATGTTGGTGACTTCTATGATGAAATGTTCCTGATGCCGGGTGTGCCGCGCCCGGAAGCGGCCTTCCTCATGCAAACGCTGTCCCTGCTACGCGATGAGGAAATCCTCCGGCGGCAGGCCACGGCCGAGCAGTCCCTGCTGCACCTGGGCATCACCTTCAACGTCTATGGCAGCCCGGACGGCGTCGAGAAAATCTTTCCCTTCGACCTCATTCCCCGTGTCATTGCCGCCCGTGAATGGGCCTGGATTGAAGCCGGTCTCCAGCAGCGGATTCGGGCGCTCAATGCCTTCATTGCCGATGTGTACGGCGAACAGCGGATTCTGCGCGATGGCGTCATCCCCTCTGACCTTGTCCTCACCAATCCGGCGTATCTCGAAGCCTGCCGTGGCTTGCGTCCGCCGCACGACATCTGGTGCCACATCACGGGCACCGATCTGGTCCGCGACCGCGACGGGCAAATCTACGTCCTGGAAGACAACCTGCGCTGTCCGTCGGGTGTGTCGTATGTGCTCGGCAACCGCTCGGTGATGAAGTACACCCTGCCGCAGCTCTTTGAAGCGGCCACGATTCGCCCGGTTTCAACCTACCCCAGCAAGCTGCTTGAAACGCTCAAGCGGCTGGCACCGGAGCACATCCTTGACCCAACTGTGGTCGTACTGACGCCGGGTGTGGCGAACTCCGCCTACTTCGAGCATTCCTTCCTGGCGCAGCAAATGGGTGTCGAACTGGTGGAAGGACGCGATCTTGTGGTGGACGGCGGACTGGTCAAGATGCGGACGACCCGCGGCCTCAAGCCGGTGGATGTCATTTACCGCCGGATTGACGATACGTTTCTCGATCCCGAAACCTTCCGCCCGGATTCCCTGCTGGGCGTCCCGGGCCTGATGCAGGTCTATCGGTCCGGCCGGGTCGCACTGGCGAATGCCCCCGGTACGGGCGTCGCTGACGACAAAGCCATCTACGCCTACGTTCCCGACATCATCCGCTATTACCTGTCCGAAACGCCGATCCTGCCAAACGTGCCGACCTACCTGTGCCGCGACCCGGAAGCGCGGGCTTACGTTCTCGATCATCTGGAGCAGCTTGTGGTCAAAACGACCGGCGGCTCAGGCGGGTACGGCATGCTGGTCGGCCCGACTTCGACGGCGCTGGAACGCGATGCCTTCCGGGAACGCATCCTGGCGCGGCCGGAGGAGTACATTGCCCAGCCGGCGCTGCGCCTGTCGCGCGTCCCAACGATTGTCGGCGACCGCATCGAGGGGCGCCATGTGGACCTGCGCCCGTACATCCTCTATGGCGAAGACATCTTCGTGCTGCCCGGCGGACTGACGCGCGTGGCGCTGCGCCGTGGCTCGCTGGTGGTCAACTCCTCACAGGGCGGCGGCAGCAAAGACACCTGGGTGCTGGCCGATGACCACGACCTGACCCGGCCGTAGGTGGTTGTCCGCTGAACCGGCTCCAGCCCCAGCGCAGCAATGGTTGCAGCCAGGCGTTCGGCCGGGACGTATGCGCCAAACCGCGATCCGGCGCGGTTGGAAATTTCCTCTTCAAGCAACGTGCCGCCCAAGTCATCTGCGCCACAGAGCAGACTGCGCTGGGCCAGCGCCAGCCCCCGTTTGACCCATCCGAGTTGCAGATGCATGAGATCGCATCCGAAGAACAGCCGGGCCACTGCCAACACAAGCAGCACTTCTTCGTCGTCAATTTCACGGCGACCCACGGCGCGCCCCAGGGGTGATTTGGCGGCAATGAACGGCAGCGGGATGAACTCCGTCAAACCGCCGGTCTCGCGCTGCAACCGGCGCAGGGTATCCAAGTGCGCCACCCGGTCGTCCAGCGACTCGATGTGCCCAAACAGCATGGTGGATGTCGTGCGTGTGCCGGCCCGGTGCGCCGCCCGGACGATTTCCAGCCAGCGCGCCCCGCTGATTTTCTCCGGGCAGATTCTATGGCGCGTCGGTTCGACGAGGATTTCGGCGGCCGTCCCGCAGAGCGTGCCCTGCCCGGCCTCGCGCAGGGCATCAAAAATCCGGCCCAGCGTCCAGCCGCTCCGCTGCTGGATGAAGTCAATTTCCTGCGGCGAATAGGCGTGCAGGTGCACGTCCGGGCACGTCTGTTTGAGCGCACGCAGCAGGTCAAAGTAGTAGCTGACCGGAAGGGCCGGGTTGAGTCCACCCTGAATCGTCACTTCAGTAATGGAGTACTCCTGGCGATACCACACAACCTTCTCCACGGCGGCGTCAATGCTGTGGGCATAGGCTTCGCGGGCGTCAGCTTCGCGGCGAAAGGCGCAGAAGGTGCAGTGCAGGGCGCAGATGTTGGTGAAGTTGAGGTTCAGATTGACGACGTATGTCGCACGCGGCCCCACAAGCGCCTGCTTGCACGCCTGCGCGGCCGCAAAAATGTCCTGCCGCGCCGCCGAATCCGTCGTCCCCAGAAGCAACCGGGCTTCCGCCGGCATCAGTGGCTCAAAGCGGAGTGCTTTTTCCAGAACAGCCGTCACCTTTGCCATAGCGGTCGTGGAGTCTGCCACGTTGCCCCAAGGGTCACAAGCGTGGCTGGATTTCGTATCTTTCCTGTTTCTGTGACTTCCCATCCAAAAACATCCGCTTTATAGTGGGCAGCCGGCGAATGACAACCAACATACGTCTCTGGTGAGGTCTTTGTCCCATGCATCACTTCCTGCATCGTGTACTGACATCGGTCATTCTCATCGGGCTGCCGGCAATGGCCGCCACGGCACAGGAAAAACCCCGTTCCCCCAAAGCTGCTGCTGCAAAAGCGGCTTCGGAACAGAAAACGGCGCCAACGTCATCCACGGAAGACATGCTCTACTGGATTCGGGAAGACGGCAAATTTGGCTACATTGACAACACCGGCAAGGTCGTCATTCCCGTCCAGTACGAAAACACCTTTGGCTTCCGGGAAGGGCTGGCCGGAGTACGCATCAACGGCAAGCACGGCTACATTGACCGCACGGGCAGGCTCGTCATTCCGGCTGTCTTTGATATGACCTATGCTTTCCGGGAAGGGATGGCGTGGGTCAAACAGGACGGCAAGTACGGTTACATTGACAAAACCGGCAAGATGGTCATTCCACCGCAGTTTGACGATGCCGAAGACTTTTCCGAGGGACTGGCCGCGGTCAAAGTCGGCAATCTCTACGGCTACATTGACCGCACCGGCAAGATGGTCATTCCGCCCCAGTTTTCCCACACGCACCGCTTCATGGGCGGGGTGGCGCAGGTCGTGGTGGACAAGCGGACGGCCTACATTGACCGCACCGGGCGCGTGCTCTGGGTTCAGAAGAACAGTCCCAAAGAAAGCTCCAGGGAAGGCCACGAAGGCGGAAAGCCGCACAAGCACTGACCCGGCTTCGCCAACTGGTTCCGCTCCATGCTCCTGAACCGTTCTGACTGCTTTCCGCACCGCACTTGGCTATGCGTAGCGCTGGCACTGCTGCTGGCGTCGTTCGGCGCGTGGCCAGCCCCCAGCACGGCCCGCGCTCAGGAACATCAACAGGGCTTTCAGGCCCAATCCCGCACCCAAGAAGCGGCCGCGTGGGCCGACTGTTTTTCGCTGGACGGCCTGCTGCCGGAACAACGCGCCCGCGCCGAGGCTTTGTTTCTGGCCATGCTGGATTCCGAAGCCCTGTACACCATTGCCGCCGATCTCAAGCCGATGAGCAGTGGCTACGTACGCTTTCAGTTCGAGGTTGCCAAGCCGGAACTGGCCGACATCGAGACAACGCGCGCCCTGCTGGCCCGTTTCCGGTGCGGCGACCGCTTTTATGCCGATGTGCTCACCTTTGCGGCCGTGTATGACGGGAAGCGCTATGCTGAAGGTGTGGTCTTCAACCGCGCGGCTCTGGAGCGGGCCATCCGGGCCCATCCGACCTATTTTGCCTCTTTCGGGTTGACGCCCAACGCGCACCCGATGGCCGTTGTACACACCGTTGAGCAGGCGGAGCCGGCCGCCCGCTGGCGGGGCTACGGCTATCTTTTCGGCTATCCCGACGCCGCCGTGGATTTCTTCGTCACGGCCGGAACCTCTCAGGCGGAAACCGGCAAGTTCGTCGAACGGGATTTCCGGCACATCCCGACCCAGACGCGGGCTACCGGCGGATTTACCTGGGCGGTTCCCAGAGGAAGCGCGGAAACCGACGAGGAAAAACACCTGCGCACCCGGGCGCTGGCGGTACTGGAAGACTACCGCGCGCGCCGCGCCCGACTCATCGGTGAAGGCAAACCCGGTGTTGTGGCCCTGCTGCGGGAGTTGACGGCCCAACCGGCGTGGAAAGCTGCCGCCCCGTAGAGCCGGCAGCCACTAGCGGCCGCCGGCAGCGCGGATGGCGTTGACGATTTCGATGTCGCCGTTGCGCACGGCCAGCGTGTAGGCCGTCATCCCGGTGCGACTGCGCACATTGACGTTGGGACGCCGGGCCAGAATCGCCCGTACGGCCGCCCGGTGGCCCCGGTCAGCGGCGTGCATCAGCGCCGTCATCCCTTCTTCATCCTGCGCATCAACCGCGATGCCACCCCGACTGAGCAGCGCCGTCACACACTCGATGTTGCCGGTGCGCGCGGCATACATGAGCGCCGTTCGTCCCTGACTATCCACCGCGCTGACATCGGCCTGCGCCTGCAACAATGCCTGGACAATCCGCCCGTAGCCACTATCGGCCGCGATCATCAGTGCCGTCATGCCGTTGGCTGCCACCACGTTGGGCGACATCCCCTGCTGAAGCATCTGCCGCACGCGCGCTTCGTTGCCGTCCCGAATCGCCCGCAGAAAAGCCAATGCCTGAGTGTTCCCGATGCTTGATACCACGCCGGCAGATGAGCCACCGGTGGTCATCCCGCCGCCCGGCAGCGGGTCCGGATCGGTTGGGGCGGGGTTCGGGCGCGGCGTGGAACGCCCCGGCGAAGCCGGACGCGCCGGCTGGTCATCCGGCAGCGGCTCGGTATCCTGGCCGGGAGGCATCCCGGTTACAACCCGCCGTGGACGCCCACGCCGCCCGGCAGAGTCGTCCGGCGGTTCGGCACGGTCATCCGGCGGCTGGCGGCGGGGTGGAGCGGTCTGGGGCGGTGGGGTGGCCGCCTCAAGCTGTGCCGCCACATCTTCGGCAGCCTTGCCGTACACGGTTTTCTGCCCGACATCGAGTGTGAAGCACTGCCTGAAATCGGCATCAGCGGCTTCCGGTTGCCCCATCTCGCGGTGCGTCATGGCGCGGTAGCAGAAAACCTTGCCCGTGTTGGGGTC
>Ga0308389_1001840_pt1 | contig 13909 bp, 6 predicted proteins | sample Hotspr2Sample148_FD_202362 | JGI IMG/M metagenome (GOLD analysis project Ga0308389, IMG submission 202362) | Hot spring phototrophic mat microbial communities from Mushroom Spring, Yellowstone National Park, Wyoming, United States - 20040719_148 ... | reverse complement strand
GCTATTATGAACTACAGATGTATTTTGATACCATGCGTAAGCAGATGGGCCGTGATGATGTCACGGTGGAAGATTTTGTTGATGAGCTTATGGAAATGCCGCATATAACCGAAGAAGATGCTGAATTGGGTGCAAAATATCAGCAGTACACAATACGTGCACGCAGGGTAATGCAACAAAAATATAAGGTTCTTGCCAATATTTTTAGTTTTAAACCACAGTCGTATATTTTTACTCTTCCTGGCAACTATGATATGGATTTAAAATATACATCGCTTCATGACCGGGATTTGCATTTGCACTGGTATCAGGTGAATGATCAGGTGATTGCTGGCTACGGTGGTGCGGATGTATTTACGGCGGGGATACCGCAAAAGTATGTTGTGCCATACAAAGCCGGCATTGGCATTGATGACCGTAAAAATGAAATGTACAATTTTTTTAAGGCAGTGCGTCCTGGCATTATTGTAACGCATCAGCCTGCCCATGGGGTGCTGGATTGGCTTGCACCTGTTGGTCCTACCGGTTCGCCGGCACTGAGAACCTATTGCGATAATAATCCCGTGTTGCTATGTTTAACAGGTCATATACATGGTTCATGGGGCATAAAAGAGGTAGAGCGCACTCTGTATGTAAATCCTTCACCATTTGGTGACATTACCACAGTGCACCACGATGTACTTGAAGGAGGTTTTTTCTATCAGATAGAACTGGAAGGGAATACAATAACGCACATATTGTATAGAAAATTATATAACGAGCGTGTGTATGATTTAGCTGAGTACCTCAAGAAAGACGGAGAATGGGTGGAAACTATCATTGATGAAGGAAGGTATGATGCAAAGAAGAAATTAGTTAATGTTGACATGAATATTTTGCCGTATTCACATATACCTGAGATTGAATTATTCAAAGAAATTAAGAATTTTTTCAGAATGTTCCAAACAGAGGAATCGGAGCTTCGTGTTGAAAAGATGGAGGAGATAGTTAAGCGGATAGAGCCTATGGTTGAAGATATTGCAATGGATGTCTTAGGTTCGGTTAATGTTGGGTTGTCGCAGCCAAGTTCGGATATTGATATGGTGCTGTATCTGCGCTGTGGATTGCAATGCCCTGATAATTTGCTATCGTGTAATTGCTGTAAGGATGCAGCTACAATGATTAAAAATGCATTGCAGGATGAATATAAATTTGAAGTACTGGATTGTATTGATTTAAACGAAGTTGAAAAAAATATAAAAGAAAAAAACTATGAATCTGAAACATTGCAGCGGTTTGTTGCGTACCGTTCTATCTGCCGTCCTATTAATTACCGTGTTATTGCACCACTAGAAGATATGCTTAATCAGGACATTGAATTCCGTAAAGAGGTGGAAGGAAGCATACGGTCATATTTCAGAATATTTGTTACTACATCCCAGCATGTCCGTTCATTCAAGAAATATGAAAACAGATTAAAAACAATTGGTATCAGGCTTCCCGATTCAATCAGAAGAAAGATTTTACAGTATTTGCAAAGTGAAGAAGATAAAGAAATATAAAATTAATCATATTGTTTTTTATATTTATAAAATTCAAAACTTTTATGAATACGAATATATGGATATTGGGAAGCAATGTAGTTTTCTACATCTGGAGCACAGCTATAGCATACAATAAAAGGAATAATTTCACCTTTTAGGTGATTACGCAAACGAGCAATCATTTTATCAAAACTATCGGCATCCTTTTTGCCTAACTGTGCTTTGCTTTCACCAATAATATACACAGTATTGCCATTTTTAGTTCCTTCAGCATAGATATTAATTTCATCATATCGTGCATCAGGGTAGGTGATATAACGCCTATCAACGGTAGTGATAGAGATGCCATATTCTTTTTGAGCATAATCATGAATATATTTCATGATAGTATCTTCAAGACCATACCCAACAGTATTGGTAAGATCACCTAATAATTTGCGCGTAATAGTATGTTCGTGAGCTAACTGTTTAAGTTCAATTTGTGTTTCTTTAAGTGAAATGGCTAATTCTTCCATACGGTGATCAGTGCGTTTTTGAGCTTCAGCTAGTTCTTCCATACGTTGAGCAAGCGTATCCAGACGCTGATCGGTGTTTTTTTGAGCCTGGGTTAATTCTTCAATACGCTGTTCAGTGCGTTTTTGAGCTTCAGCTAATTCTTTAACATTAATGGACAGTTCTTTAACAATACTTTGTAAAGCCTTAAAATCAGAACGCGTTACATAATGTTCTTTCACACGTTTGTCAATAAGAGCAATAATTTCTTCTTTCATTTCTGGAGTTAGTTTACGTGCTGAAGTAGGTGCCATAGGTATATCGTTTATTGTTATAAGATTTTTTATTAATATACACAAATATATAGTAATATGGAATATAAATCAAGAAAAAAATAAAAGCAATCAGTATTTATTTTATAAATGCATTTTAATACATAAGTGACAGCGGAGTATATGTGTGATTTTATATTAGTTTATAAGTCTTTAATAATTTTGTTCACGGCAGAATTTAAAAATTTTCTTAAAATTGATTGCATTTTAAAACAAATTATTTTATTATTTTTTATAGGGAATGGCTTTTTTATTTGCAAAAAAGGTAAATAAACATGGCTGGTTCAATTAAGAAAAAAAAACCTTTGAAGGGCAAAGAAAAAAATAATAATGACAAAAATAAAAGCATTGCACGTTCCAGTTCAGATTTATTGAATTCAATAAAAATGAAAGAACTTATCCTTAAAGAAAGCCATGATGTCTTTACCATATTTGACATGAATTTTAATATTTTATATGTAAACCCCGCAATAGAAAAAATTAGAGGTTATTCGTTAAATGAAGTAAAAAAACAAAAACTGGAACAAATATTAACACCTGATTCTTTGCAAAAGGCACTTAATGTATTTAAGGAAGAATTAAAAAAAGAAAAAAGTAAAAAAGCAGACCCTCATAGAAGTAGAATTCTTCAACTGGAGCATTACTGCAAAGATGGATCAACTATATGGCTGGAAACGCATGTTTCGTTTATTCGTGATAAAAAGAAAAAGCCAATAGGTATTTTAGTAATATCACGGGATATGTCTGAAAGAAGAAAGATTGAAGACCAGCTTCAGTTATTTAAAGCACTAGTTGAAAATTCATCCTATGCCATTGGGATGTCAACTCCACAGGGAAAACATTATTATCAAAATAAGGCTTTTGATGAACTTTTTGGTACTATTGGTGATGACCCCCCTTCAACGCTATATGTTGATAAAAAAATTGGAAAAGAAGTTTTCACAACAATCATGGCCGGAGGTTCATGGGCCGGTGAAGTAAAGATGTATGATAAAAATAAAAATATAATCGATGTGTTTTTAAAAGCATACGCAATAAAAGACAGCCATAATGCCATCATAGGACTGGTTGGAATTCATGAAGATATAACAAGCTTGAAATTGATGGAGAAAATACTAAAAGAAAATGAGGAAAAATTCAGGGCTATCTTTGACTCAGCAAACGATGCAGTGTTTATCATGAAAGATGATGTATGTATAGATTGTAATCCTGCGACATTAAGGATGTTTAAATGTTCACGAGAAAACATTATTGGTAAATCAGCACATCTATTTCATCCTGAGTTCCAGCCTGATGGAAAAAAATCAAAAACATTAGCATTGCAATATATCAAAAAGGCAAAAGCAGGGGTACCGCAATATTTTGAATGGCAGCATATAAAATATGATGGCACACCTTTTTTTACTGAAGTAAGTTTAAATAAGCTAATAATTGGTAAAGAGGTATTTTTGCTTGCAATAGTGCGGGATATTACGCACCGAAAAGAAATAGAAAATCGTTTGAGAAAAAGTGAAGAATGGTACAAGGCATTATTTGATACTTCACCAGATGTCATAGTGATTTATGATTTTAAAGGAAATATATTTGCTGCAAATCATGCAGCCAGGCAGCTATATGGTGTGGGTACAACTGCTGAACTGATGGCTGATGTTACCAATATTCTGGACTTGCTTGACGATGAAGATAAACACAAAGCCATTTCAAATATGAGTAATACCCTAAAAACAGGGTATGCTGTAGGAAATATTTATACAATAAAAAACAAAAAAGGCAAAAAAATCACCATTGAAGTGCATTCATCACTTCTTCCCGATAGTGAAGGAAAGCCTCAGGCATTTATAAGCATTATCAGGGATATATCAGAGCGTATTAAGTCAGAGAAAGAGTTACAGGAAAGAGAAGAAAGATACCGTACACTCTTTGAGTCAGCTAATGATGCAATCTTTTTAATGGATAAAGACATATTTATTGATTGTAATCAGAAAACACTGGAAATGTTTGGGTGTACACGTGAGCAGATCATAGGCACGCCACCGTATGTTTTTTCCCCTGAATTTCAGCCTGATGGAAAATCATCAAAAAAGAAAGCACTGGAAAAGATTCATGCAGCACTGCAGGGCACTCCACAGTTTTTTGAGTGGCAGCAATGCAAATATGACAGGACACCATTTGATGCAGAGGTAAGCCTGAACGCATTTGAATTGGGTGGCAAAAAGTACATTCAGGCAATAGTGCGTGATATCACCGAAAGGAAAAAGGCTGAAAAAGCCTTATTGTTGAGTGAAGAACAATACCGTATTTTAGTTGAAACAGCTAAAGAAGGAATATGGAAAATAGAGCATGATGTTACTACATACGTTAATAAAGCTATGGCTGATATGTTGGGCTATACACCTGAAGAAATGATGGGCAGATCAATTTATGATTTCATGTTTGAAGAGGATATACCGGCATTAAAAGAGCGGTTAAAGAAAAGGGAAAAGGGAATTGATGAGGTATACGAAGACAGAAGAAAGAAAAAAGACGGAAGTGAATTATGGGCGATAATATCTGCAAAAGCAATTATTGATGAACAGGGTAATTACATTGGGTCTTTTGCAATGTATACCGATATTACCGAGAGAAAGAAAGCTGAACAGAAAATAGTTAATCAGCAAAAGCAGTTGATGGATATTATTACCTATATTCCTGATCCAACATTGGTTATTGATGCGCATGGGGTAGTCATTGCATTTAACAAAGCAATGGAAGAGCTAACTGGTGTTAAAGCTGAAGATATCATTGGTAAAGGAAATTATGAATATGCTTTGCCATTATATGGCAAACGCAGGCCAATATTAATTGATTTAGCATTACACTATGATGATGAAATTGTTAAAAATTATACATATGTAAAAAGAGAAGGGAATGTCTTAATTGCAGAAACTACAATAGATAATTTCAGAGGAAAGAAAGTTTATTTGTGGGGGAAAGCTTCACCACTCTATGACAGCGATGGCAATCTGATTGGGGCTATTGAAACCATACGCGATATAACCGAACAAAAATTGAACGAATTAGCACTCAAAGAAAGTGAACGTAAATTTAAAGAGATATTCAATTCTACAAATGAGGCAATATTCATTGACGAGGCACAGACAGGGAAAATGATAGAAGTCAATGATGCTATGCTGAAAATGTATGGCTATACTTCTAAAGAGGAAGTTCTGGGTGGCAATATAGGCGATTTGAGTGCAAACATACCACCATATACTGAAGAAGAAGCTCAGCGCTTGATTAAAGAAGCTATAGATGAAAAGCCTCAAGTCTTTGAGTGGCTTGCTAAAAAGAAAAATGGAGAAGTTTTTTGGGTTGAGGTTAGCTTAAGAAGAACTGAAATCTCTGGCAAGGACAGCGTTATTGCAGTAGCAAGAGATATTTCCGAAAGAAAGCAAGCAGAAAAAGCTTTAAAAGATTTTAGCAACAGATTAAATACTATTATAGAGGCGGTGAATATCGGAACCTGGGAACGGAATGTGCAAACAGGTGAAGTGATCTTTAATCAAAAGTGGGCTAATCTTTTGGGATATACTCTTGAGGAACTATCGCCCATATCATTACAAACATGGGAATCATTGACCCACCCTGAAGACTTGCAAAAAGTCTATGAACTATTACAAAAACATTTTGATGGTACATTGCCACAATATGAATGTGAAATCAGAATGAAACACAAAAATGGCAACTGGGTATGGATACTGGATAAAGGGAAAGTGGTATCATGGAATAATGATGGCAAGCCATTGATGATGTATGGTACACATATAGATATAACAAAATTAAAAGAAACAGAAAAGGCATTAAAAGAATCAATTCAATTTATTGACAATGTGTTACATACCATACCGGTACGGGTTTTTTGGAAAGACAAAAATTTACGTTACTTAGGATGTAATAAACCATTTGCAATGGATGCAGGTTTTAATAATCCTGAAGATATTATTGGTAAAACCGATTATGACATGGGATGGAAAGAACTGGCAGAGCGTTACCGCGCTGATGATACAATGGTCATGGAAACGGGAATTCCTAAAATTGGATATGAAGAGCCACTGACAACACCAGATGGCAATACACTTTGGTTGCGTGCCAGTAAGGTTCCACTGAAAGACAATGAAGGAAATGTAATTGGTGTATTAGGTACGTATGAAGATATAACTCAAAGCAAAATAGCCCAGCAGCAGTTAAAGGAAAGTGAGGAACGTTATCGTTCATTGGCCGAATCCACTCAAGACTTAATTGCACTTCATGATATGGATGGAGTTATTCATTATGTAAATCAGGCTGTGGTCAATATATCAGGATATAATAAGGATGAAATCCTGGGCAAAAATATTTTAATGTTTGTGCCAAAAAAACATAGGAAATCAATTTATGAGCGCCATGCAAAACGCATATCAGGATATGTTGGAATTGAGCAGTATGAAACCGAATTTATTAACAAATTTGGTGCCATAATTCCTATTCAGGTAACTTCAACGCCCATTATAAAAGAGGGACGTATACAATTCATTATGATTGTAGCACATGATTTGACGCAACGAAAAGTTGCTGAAGAATTATTGATAAAAAACAAAGAACGATTGGAATCAATTATTTCTATACTACAATATGAAGCTAAAGACCCTCAAGACTTGTATGAATATGTCCTTAACGAAGCTGTTAAAATTACTAATAGCAAAATTGGTTTTGTAATGAATTATGATAAAGAGGAAAAGAAGTTTATCTTAATTGCCTGGTCAAAGGATGTTATGGCTGAATGTGCGATGATAGACAAACCTGAAATATATTATCTAGATGACGCAGGAATATGGGCTGAAACTGTCAGGCAGGGTAAGCCAATAATAATAAATAATTACAAAGAATACCATCCACTCAAAAAAGGCTATCCCCAGGGCCATGTAGAGCTAACACGGTATTTAGGCATTCCGGTTTTTAAAGATAAGGAGATAGTTGCCACAGTAGGGGTTGCCAATAAAGAAACCGATTACACTGAAATTGATATGTTGCAATTGACGCTGCTTATGGATTCAGCATGGAAATCCATTGAACGCATGCAGATTATTAATGCTCTGGAAGAAAGCGAGCAAAAATTTAGAACCTTAGCGGATTCAAGCCCTACTGGAATAATGTTGTATCAGGATGACAAATTTGTATATATCAACAAAGCAGCTGAGCAAATATCAGGCTATAATTTTGAAGAAGTGGCTACATTGAATTTCTGGTTTCTGGTACATCCTGAAGACAAAGAAATGCTTATTAATAAAGCACGACAGCGGCAACAGGGCAGTCAGGGATTAGATAGATATGAATTCAGGATTATTAGTAAAGATGGACAGGTTAAATGGGTTTATGTTACCAGTGAAACGGTGAAATATAAAGGCAGGCCTGCTGGCCTTGTTTCGGTGCTTGATATAACTGACCGTAAAAAAGCAGAAGAGGCATTGCAAGAAGAAAAAGAAAAACTGCGAATAACATTGCAAAGTATTGGTGATGGTGTAATTGCAACAGATATACAGGGTAGAGTAGTGCTAATTAATGAAGCAGCACAACTGTTAACAGGCTATTCAATAGAAGAAGCTGTAGGCAAAAACCTTTCAGAAGTGTTTGTCATTGAACATGAACTATCGTATAAGCCATTAGAAAACCCTGTAGAAAAAGTATTACAAACAGGAAAAGTTTATGAGTTGGCTAACCATACAGTACTAATCGCTAAAGATGGTACTAAGCGGGTAATAGCTGACAGCGCAGCGCCAATTAAAGATGCTGCAGGAAATATCTTAGGGGTGGTACTGGTATTCAGGGATATGACCGAGAAGATGCAATTGCTTGAACAGGTTCAGCGGGCGCAAAAATTGGAATCCATTGGCTTATTGGCAGGTGGGATTGCACATGATTTTAATAATATTCTTGAAGGGGTGTTTGGGTATATTGGCCTGGCAAGTGCGTATGTATCAGACAGCACAGTTTCTGAGATGCTGGCAAATGCGTTAAAGTCAATACAGCGGGCAAAAGGGCTTACCGGGCAGCTTCTGACATTTGCAAAAGGTGGCCAGCCCATTAAAAAGATACAGTCTATTGTACCGTTGCTTAATGATACAGTACAATTTGCAATAAGCGGTACAAAGATAAAAGCACGGTTTGATTTTGATGAAAATTTATATAATGCTGAATTTGATTATAATCAAATATCTCAGGTTGTAGAAAATATTGTTATTAATGCTGTGCAGGCAATGCCAATGGGTGGAACAATTACTGTAGGTGCATGCAATGTTTCATTTGCGCCTACCCAGCATCCATTATTGGAAGGTGATTATATCAAGGTAACTATCGCCGATGAAGGCGTTGGTATTCCTAAAGAGATATTGAACAGGATATTTGATCCATTTTTCAGTACAAAAAGCATGGGACATGGATTGGGGCTTGCTACAAGCTATTCAATTGTTGCGCGCCATCAGGGTACTATAGAGGTTGAATCTGAACCCGGCAAGGGATCTGTGTTTTATATTTATTTACCTGCCACAAAAGAAAAGGTTGTAGAACCGATTAAACCTGAAATAAAAAAAGTGTTAAAAGGCGGAAGGGTATTGGTGTTGGATGATGAAGCAATGATGCGTGACATCATGATTAAATTTTTAGAACACTTAGGATTTGATGCGTTAGCAGTTGAGGATGGCAAAGAAGCTATTGATGTATTTTTAAAAGAAAAAGAGGCTGGGAAACCGTTCAGCGCGTTAATCTTTGATATGACGATAAAAGGCGGCATGGGAGGCAATGAGGCAATTGTTGAAATACGAAAATTTGATCCAGATGTGCATGCTTTTGTAATGAGCGGATATCACGATGACCCTGTTCTTGCAAATCCTGAACAATATGGTTTTAATGATGGATTGTGCAAGCCGTTTACAATAGAGGAATTAGAAGCTATGCTTGCAAAATATTTTTAAAAATTTTGAGTGAACACTAATATGATTATAAACCCTTCAACAATTTCTGTGTTCAAAAAGCATGGATGGCGTATAGACAGGGCAATTCATAATTATATCTATTTTGTTTTTTATTATCCTTATGTTTTTATACTGTATCATATATTTAAATTTTTAGCTGATCATTTTTCATGGTTTAAACCCTTACGATATTTTCTAAAATTTGCCTTTGAGCGGTATCATGCCAAGATATTGTCATTCAGCGATACCAGAAAAATTCTGGAATTGAACAAAGATATTTCACATAATACTGATTCCAATAGAAGGATTATTCCCTACAAATATGCGTATAAAATTATTTTCACTGAACCTGACTATATAGCAGTTATGGATTGTCCTTGTAAAAAAACTATGGGTGATGAACCATGGGCCATTAATTCATGCATAGCAGTGGGTAAACATACGGCAACGTTTTGGTTGGAACATGGGAAAAGATACAATGCACGAAAAATTACGCAAAAAGAGGCCTTGGAATTAGTAAAGAAATTCAGACAACATGGTTATATTACACAGGCCTTTTTTAAAGTGGCAACTGGAGGAAGTACAGGCGTTATTTGCAACTGCCATCCAAAATCGTGTGTAAGCTTGCAGGCAACCAGATTTGCAAAACGTTTTGATAGTTCCCTGTCAATGAATGCACCGGCAGGCTACAAAATAGTTCATGATACAATGTTATGCAAGCTTTGCGGCGATTGTGTTGGGGTTTGTCCGTTTAATGCCATCAGCATTAGTAATAATCAATGGCTATATAGTGTCAAAGATTGCGCAGGTTGTGAATTATGTGTGGAGCATTGCACAAACGGTGCATTGAAACTGGTCATTGATGAAACAAAGCCAAGGCCATTAGATATAGAAAAACTATAAAAGATTATATCACGCTAAATGTCTGGAATACTTTATTAAAATATATTTCATATTTATAAAATATTTGTTCAGGAGCACTGCATTCAATAATAAAAATATTGTTAGCATTCTGGATAATTTTTATTCTGTGCAGTGCAACACCAGTTGAGCGGTATGATGTGACAATTATTCCGCCACGATCACTTTTCTTGTTTATGATGAAGTGGGCGTTGGGGTCGGTATCCCATATTTTCCATGTAAGTGTGTGTAAAATATCTTCATTGGTGTTTTTCAAAGTGTATATTTTTATATATATGGTTTTTGAATACGCACAGATGAATTCATGGTAACTATCGCGCATCATTTCAGCTTTGTCCCATTGAGGTAGCTGTGCCTGAAAGCCTAAGGCACTTTTATATGTAGTAAAGCAATTAGCAAAATTTACATTATTGCTGAAACAAAAAGTTAAAATTAGAAAAAAAAGTAGTAAAGCTCTTTTATTCATTTTTTCCCTTCCGTCATGCTGTGTTAAAAAATATATTGCAATATAGAATATTCTAACATGTATCAATATGCAACTATTTTTTGAATTTAACAATAGTAAATAGTCAATGTAAAACTTTATAGGGCTGCAAAAACTATAAATAAGTTATACAAGGCTATTATGTAATAGCCTGTTGTATGGTCAAAATTACGATTGTACCAACATCAGTATTTGCAAAATATTTAAAATATATTTATAAACATTTTATATCAACTTCATCATTATTACCTTAATTCTTATCAATAATAAAGTAACTAAAGCTAAATGAATACTATTTGTATCAACATTGAAATTATAAAAAAATTGGTAGTTGGATATGAAAGCAAATAAAACTGAAATTATACAGAAGATAATACATCATGTGGAAGAACCAGCTTGTACACGCTTCACAGTTGGTATGCTTATTAGTTCGGGATATTATGTATATTCAGATGTGCTAATAGATGAGTTGGTTGATGAATTGGTTAATCATGAAAATATTTTTGCATTGGCAGTTGTAGATAAAAATTTAATGGTTCAAGGAGTTATTGTTAGAAAAGATCTTTTTGATATTTTAGGGCGGCGCTTTGGAAGGGAATTATACTATAAGAAAACGGTTACAGAAGTAATGAATCAGGTTGCCACTTTAAATTATAATATGCATATATTTGAATGTTCAAAAGAAATAGAAAAGGATCTTTTAAAGGGTGCTCAGGAATATTACGCATTAGTAGATGAAAATTATTGTTATAAAGGCATATTTTCAACAAAGGATATGTTAATATTCCTGTCCCGATTAACACAGCTGGATATTGAACATGCTAAACGGGTAATTAACAGAATCATAAGTAATGAATATATGGTACGTACAAAATGTTTAACAATTGCAGTAAAAAATAAAATGGTACAGGATATTGGTGGTGATTTTTATTGTGTCATCCCTTTAAAAAATAAAAACCAGCATATTGTCATTGTAGGTGATGTGTCTGGCAAGGGTATTGCTGCTTCTATGATAACAACGTTAATTCATGGAATGATAACGACGTATGATTTTGATAGTTCTAATATTGAATATTTTATCAAACATTTAAATAATTATATATTTTCAACATTTGAGGGTGAGAAATTTGTTACAACTTGTTTTATTGTAATTGATGAAGATAGTGCTTTATTAACCATGTATGACTTTGGACATTCTTTAACATATCTTTATCGCGGTAGTGGTATGTTTAAATTATCCTTGAAAGAAATTAATATGCCTATGGGAATTCAGAAAATAGAGAACATAAATTCAGGAATATTCAAATTAGAAAAAGGTGATATTGTTACAGTTTTAACTGATGGTTGTATTGAGCAGCGGAATTCTAATTGCGAAGACTATGGCATTAAAAGGTTTAACAAAGTATTTATAAATAATTATAATAATGATCCAATGAAAATATTAAATTCAATTATGTTTGATATACAACATTTTCGTGGATCATACCCTCAACAAGATGATATGACAATAGCGTGCATTGTATATAATTAAATTAAAGCTTACATCGTCTTAATACAATTAAAATTAATTGACAGCAATTCTGTATGTTTCTATAGGTTTCTCTATTCCCTTTAAATTAATGGATATTGCTTCTTTTGCTGGCAAATTAGGTGCTAATTGTTTTACATCATAGCTGATTAAAATACTGTCGGGTTCACATATTTGTTCTAATCGTGATGCAATATTAACAGTTTTACCAATAGCTGTAAAGGATAACCGTTCCTGAGGGCCAAAGCTTCCAACAGTTGCAATGCCACAATGTATTCCTATTCTTAGATGGAGTGCATTACCATTGAGGTATGCATTCCAGCTTTTGTTTAACTCTTTAAATTCTTTCTGCATATCAATTGCCATTTTAATTGCATTGTCAACCTGTAGTGCTGGTGTCATAGATACTGGTGCACCAAACATAATCATTATACCGTCACCTAAGAATTTATCAACTGTTGCATTGTATTTGTGAGCAATATGTGCCATCTTTGTAAGGTATTCATTAAGTATTTCAGCAGAAGTTTCAGGATCTGTGATATCGGTTAATCTTGTAAAACCTTGTATGTCGGTAAAACATACAGTAATAAATTTTTTTTGAATAGGAATGACTTCGTAATTTTGGCGTTTTAAAATTAATTCTACCATTTGAATAGGGAGATACGAGGAAAGCTCTCTACCGATATCAAATAAATAGTTTTTTTCTGATTTAATGATTATAAAAATTAATATCACAAGTGCTAACGATACAATGCTCATTATTACAATAGAAATTATTGTTAGCGTAAAATATTTATTTTTTATTGCATTAATAGATACATAATTATTATCACTGATTTCGTTGCTTATATTATTTAATTGTTCAATAGCCACAATATCTTTATTCTTAATAATTGCATATACATCAAATGCAGTAATGGCATTTTCTTTGTATTGCGTTAATTCATCAATGAGCAATTCGGAAAGCTCTTTGTGGTACATATGAATTGTTTCAATTTTTTGTTTTATGGCTGGGAAATCACTTAGTAACAGTTTTAAATTAAAAATCTGATTTTGCACAATGGTATATTGATATGAAAATTTGTGAAAATATTTTCTATATTCTTCGGGGTCCTTTTCAAATAACATATAATGGAGAATGGCAAATTGCTTTTCAAATTCTATTTGTGTTGATTGAGTTAACATAGTGATTTCATTAATTTTTTCAATTTCCGTATGAGACTCATTAAGGTAGTAAATGTTAATGATGCCACTTATTGATATTAATAATACCAAAATTGTTCCAATTATTATGACCCATTGTGGTACACGAGTAATGGAATTGAGAGATATAAATTCCTTTTGAATGTATTTATCAAATTTGAATAACTTTTTAAAAGGAAATGACATTGTATTGTACCGTCCTGTATATATTATTTGTAAAAAGTGGTTTTGTTGTTATTGCATAGATAAGTATAATATTTTGTATAAAGAAATTTTAAGTGTTATGTGAAAATAATCAAAAGATTTGATCATGCATTAAATTATGTTTCTATAAAGAACTCAATAAATTGATTGACTAAACGTATAGTGCCGTTATTACTTTGAATGAAGTTTAAGAAAAAGGAATAATCGTATGGAAATACAATGGTTTGGGACAGCTA